>Ga0308161_1002885_pt1 | contig 17555 bp, 13 predicted proteins | sample PhyFR2_FD_201034 | JGI IMG/M metagenome (GOLD analysis project Ga0308161, IMG submission 201034) | Phyllosphere microbial communities from UC Gill Tract Community Farm, Albany, California, United States - DLSLF.R2 | ecosystem: Host-associated > Plants > Phyllosphere > Unclassified | place: USA...
CATTCAGATATACCATCCCATCTTTAAATGCCGTTTTCCGAAATCCTGTTTTCGTTTGTACAGCGTCTATAGTTTTGTTGTCCTGTACAATTTTTGTCGTAACCGTATAGAGATAGCCGTAGCCCCAACTCCAAAAATTAACCTGATTCATGGCTGAGTTCATAGTCAATTGCTGTGTTTGATTGGGAGGAAGATTGAACTTTTTTGAAAATGTTTTCACCAATTTCCCTTCGGCATTACGTATTTCGGCAACAAAATCTACCAAGCTCGATTTATCGGTTTCATTTTTCACCTCGGAAGAAACAAAAAGATCCAATGTCTTTTTAGGAATGTTCATGTTTTTCGCATACACGTAAACACCCGTAGTCTTTAAATTGGAATACAATGGTAGGGTTTGATAAATTTTTGAAGCAAAGTGGATCCACAAATTCTTTGGAATTCCGCCATAGTTTGCGTTAAAGTTTTTATCGTTCCATTGATAAGTGCTATTTGTTACCTTTTCACGATAGCTCCAGCTATTGTCTATGCGTATGGCCAGGGTATTTTCGCCCCCTCTATCAATCAGGTCTGAAAGATCGAATCCCGCTGCCATTACACCATTTTCATGACGCCCTATAAATTTCCCGTTAAGATAAAATTCTCCACCGAAGCGAATCCCCTCAAATTCCAGAAAGACCTTATCAGAAGTAATTCCCTTGGGAATAGTAAACTTTTTTCGGTACCAAACAACATTTGCCGAAAGGTCATGTATCGCTTTTGCGAAAGCTTCATCTTCGTTCCATGCTTGAGGCAAGACAACCTGTTTCCATGCACGATCATCGAAGCCTGCAACAGAAGCTTCGCTTACATCGCCGATGTGGTAACGCCAGTCAGCGTTAAAACTAAAAGTCTTCCTCCCCATTTGAGCATAGGTACTGAATGAAAGCAGCAGGCAACAAAAAATAAAGAATAACCTTTTCATCTTATCTTGACAACATTTTATAGACTTCTGTTCCTCCTAATAAGAAACAACCCAAACCGTAATCTTCAAAATCCGGTTGACTTGAAAAACTGACCGGCTGACCATCCCTAGGTTCCTTTCCCGTTCCTTGTAAATAGCCCAAAAAACCAGAAGGGTGTACCGCTTCTGCTGTCATTGCTTTCCACGCCTTTTCTACAACAGGTCGATATATTTTAGCATCTAGGAAACCATTATTGATACCCCAGGCCATACCATAGACAAACAGTGCCGTTCCTGAAGTTTCGCGCCCACCAAAATTAGTCGGATCGTGTAGACTGACATTCCAGAATCCATCCGGTCTTTGAATAGGAACAAGCGCTTCCATCATAGCCTGATAATCCGACATATACTCGGCACGATGTGCTTCGTTCTCCGGAATTAAAGCAAGTACCCTAACCAAAGCTGCCACAACCCATCCATTGCCACGTGACCAATAGCAATCCTCACCATTTGGTTCTTTGTAAGGAGGAACAAAATCCTTATCGCGCCACCAAAGTTTATCGGCTTTGTTATACAGGCCTCCACCTTCTTGCGTTTTTGAATGATGATACATTCTATACATGTAATCAAAGTAAGTTTGATCCTTCGTCATTACCCCCAGTTTAGCATAAATTGGCATGGCCATTTGTATGGCATCAATCCAGGTCCAATCGTCTACTTTTCCAGATTTGATAATGTAATCTATATTGGCTTTAATCTTTTGGATACGCTCAGGTTTCCCTTCAATCTCATAGAGATCCAGGTAGGTCTGCCCACAGGCTTGGTCATCGGCATTTCGAGTTTCCAAACCGTTGCGCATACCCCAGTCATGTTTATTTCCCCAATCCACAGCATAATTGTAATATTCGTTGTTTTTATCAATCTGATAAAGTGCCATGAGCCCTTCGTAATAAACGGCCCGGGTCCAGATATTGCTCGGTCGCCAACGGTTGGTATAGATCGGTTTACCGGTGTCTGTCCATTTGTTCATGAAATAACGATTGGTCAGCTGCAACGATTGAAGTACATCTACAGCGGTTAATTCCTGCTTCTGTTCGACAACTTTCTTCGTCGATGAACATGCTGAAAGGAAAAACGCAATCATCAAAGTGGCCGTATAAGTATTAAATATTTTCATGTTTTGCTTTATATAATTATTCATAACGGGAATTCCCTTTTTTTTGAGCGAGCTGCTCGTAAGGTATCACACCAACCCTTTTTGCCCAGTTTTCATAGAGCTGAACCATTTCACTGTATATTTTCGGGAAAGAGGCTGATAAGTCTACTGTTTCACTTCTATCTTTTTCTATATCATATAAATACCACTTATTTTCAGGATAGGAAGAGACAAGTTTCCATTTTCCTTTGCGCACAGCTTTGTTACCTTCATGCTCAAAACAAATTTCCCGATCAATATCCTTTTGTTGCTCTGTCCATAGCGGAAGCAAGGATATTCCTTCCATCGGTTGAATCATATTGCCGGCATAGTCCTTAGGATAGCTCGCTCCCGACCATTGTGCTACAGTTGGCATGATATCAATCAAATGGGCTGGCCTATCAAACTGTTTTCCTTGAGGCAGAAACTTGGGGCCATAAGCGATAAAACTGGTTGCATTGCCGCCCTCAAACTCCCAATGCTTGAACTTTTTGAAAGGCGTATTGCTCACCGCAGCACCTTCGATTCCATAAGCTGTAAAAGAACGCGGATGACTGGCAGGAAATTCATTCGCAGCTCTAATTTCTGGTGTAAATCCCGCATTAGTTATAGTCTCATTGCTCGCTCCGTTATCAGAGAGAAAGATGAAAACAGTGTTGTCCAATTGTCCTTTCGATTGGAGATAATCAACCAGTCTACCAACGTTCTGATCCAATTCATCTACCATCGCCGCGTAGACAGCCATCTTTTCATCCCATTTTACTTTTTCTTCCCAACTGCAATCATTCCAATTTCGCAATGTCGTATCAATTGGTGACAATTTGGTCGTTGGCGGCAATATCCCTAACTGCTGCTGTTTTTGAAAACGCTTTTCACGAATAGCCTCCCATCCTTCCATATATTTACCCCGATACTTTGCAATATCCTGAGGTTTGGCATGTATAGGCCAGTGGGGAGCCTGAAAAGCGAGGTATAGAAAAAAAGGATTCTCTTTTTTAGTTTCTAAATGCTCACCAATGAAATTCATTGCATAATCTGTATAGGCATCCGAGCTATAGTAATCTTTTGGCGGAACGATCGCCTCATTGTCCAAGGCTATCGTTAATGTTTGATTGGGACGATAAGGCCGGTTTTCAAAGTAGCTGTTTGCTCCATCAATTAGCCCATAGTAGCGCTGAAATCCACGCTGCCGGGGCCAATTTTCCTTTTCCTGTCCAACATGCCATTTCCCAGCCATATAGGTTCCATAACCTGCGCTTTTCAATAGTTCGGCCAATGTGACCGAATTTCTGTTCAAATAACCCTGATAGGCTGAAAAAGGACGCTTATTCATCATATCACCGACTCCTGCCTGATGCGGATATAATCCGGTCAATAGGGAAGCACGCGATGGACAACAACGCGAAGCATTATAAAAATTAGTCATCTTAATCCCTTCCTTGGCCATTTTATCTAGATTTGGAGTCTGAATTTCAGAACCAAAGCAACCCAAATCAGCATAGCCCATATCATCGGCCAGAATCAACACAATATTGGGCCGTTGTTGTGCATGCACTTTAAATAGTGTCAACAGAAAAAAGATCGCCAGAGGAAAGGTAGATTTCTTCATACTACATAAATTTCTTTAATCCGATTTTGGTTTGTTTTTTCAATTGCTCAGCAACGAGTTTAGCATTCAGCAAAGCACCGGCTTTAATTGGATGGGTCGCATCTTTAGGATCAAAAAATTCTGTTTCTACTTTCTTTTTTCCCAATGTTTCATACTGTGCAATCACTTGATCCTGTAATGGGATAAAAAATGCATTGGCCTGTTCAGCAGCCTCTTTCGCCCATATTGCATAATCCGATTTACGAACCTGATTTCCATCCCAAGCATTGCGTGGAATGGGTGAACAGATAATTGCTATCGCTCCCTTATCCTGAATATTCTTTACAAACCTACGCAAGTAAAAACCATAGCTATAGACTACTTCATGCTGCTTCAGCAATGGATTATACACTTCTTGGTAATCATCACCATTTCCCTTTATCGTTCCGCGAGCGCGTAACGTGTCCACAATGGGACTTGAATCATTATGCCCAAATTGCATAAGTACAAAATCTCCAGGCTGTATGCTATCCAGTACCTTCTGCCAAAGCTTTGGATTGTTATAAAATGTTCTTGTACTCGTTCCTCCCAATGCGCGATTCTTCACATTAATTTTATCCGATTTAAAATACTGACCAATCAAACTTCCCCAGCCCCACTGTCCGTTCGAGCCATTTCCCTGTCCATTTTTTACCGTGGAATCGCCAATAATAAACAAGCTCGGTTTGTGCTGCTTTTCCAAAAAAGACATGCTAATTATAGCGAAAAGGACCGCAGCCCAAGGCAACAATTTCAATTTCATCTTCGTTACTATTTAATATATTGTATTAACTGGCTTTTAATCCTACGGAATCCTTCGATAACAGACCATGCATTTTCTCTCGCTCCATCTTTATTCGTATGGGTATGGTCACCTGGGAAATAATTGGATTTTACCCGCTCAGCGCCAAGCTTATCATATTTATCTGCCGTAATACTGTTAAGATCCAAAAAAGCGATTCCTTGTTCTTCGGCAATCTGCTTAGCCCACAAGCCAAAGTCTTTGTCGGCCCGCTTCACTTTACCTTGATCATCCCATTGGTTGCGCGGAATCATGGACAACAAAATCGGTGTTACCCCCTTTTTCTTTGCTTCAATCACAAAACGACGCAGGTTTTCACCATAAGTGTGCACGGTTTCCTTCTTTCCATTCCCCCAGTCCAACACAATAGAATCCTGACCGATACCCCTTAGCACACCTCGATAGCCTTGTTTGCTGGTATCAGGCTTACTTCCCTCGTTATGACCAAACTGAATCAATAAAAAATCTCCAGGCTTGAACAAAGAATCAACTTTTCTCCATCTTCCCTCTTTGACGAATGTACGTGTACTCCGACCCGCCATCGCATGATTGTCCACACGCACTCGTGTCGTATCCAATAATTCAGGAAGCAAGGTACCCCAGCCCCAATATTCCTTATTGCTGTTCTTAACTGTCGAATCACCGATAAGATAAATCGTGGGTCTATTTTGCTGCTTTGCAAAGGATATTAAAACAACCGCTACCAATGCCATCCCTATCCATTTTATTGTATGCTTCATTTGCTAACTTATCTATTTCTTTTAATCAAACAATTCCAATTGTACACGTCTAAATTTCTATTTTGTGCGGACAGGCTTCACCAACTGAATATTAGGTTTGACCGGACGATCCATACCTACACCAAGGTAATATCCCGTATGCGGCGGTTGATTATAGGCCACATTCTGCCATGCTATACTCAAGCGATATTGTGGATCATGCATGAGTGTATATACACGCTTTTCTGTTGGGATCGTTGTTGTATAGATACTCAGATATTGATTATCATCTGAACGTAGGATCAATTCTTCCCGCCAATCCCCCAAGATATCCGCACTTAGGTTGGGCGTACTTTTAGTTCCATTAATCGATGATGCTCCCACCGCCGTAAAGATTCGTTCTGTTTTTCCATTTTTATATTTTTCAATATAGTTGCTGTTTAAAAGTTCACGGCTCAGATCATCATCCCACCAAATCAAAAAATTGGTCGATCTCGGAGCCGGTCCTACACGATTTCCTTTGGTATCATACATAGCTGCAGACCCAATCCACCACAGGTACGCACCTTTATGATCGGGATCTATATTTCCGGCAACTCCACGAGGGATATCTTGGTCTATTGCACCTTTAAACAAAATTGCCCCGGTTTTGGCATCCAATAAAGCCACACCAGTCCCTTTCCGCCCACCTTTCAGTTCATGGATTCCAAAGATCTCCAAGCCTGGCCTATCCGGATCCAAATCGCTAACATGTAATGCATCGCCATGTCCCAGTCCGGTACTGTACAGCCCTTTGCCATTATCGTCAATAACCATCGAACCAAAGACAATTTCATCTTTGCCATCTTGATCTACGTCAGCAACCGTAAGATTATGATAACCCTGACCAGAATAAGGATCTTTACGAACTTTGCTATCAAATACCCAACGGCTTACTAATTTTTTATCCTTGAAATCCCATGCTGCCAGTGCCGTACGCTCATAATATCCTCTAGTCATGACAACACTTGGGTGTACGCCATCCAAATATGCTACACAAGCTAAAAATCGATCGCTGCGATTGGCATTCGTATCTCCCCATGAACTTAACTCTCCACGTTGTGGCAGATAATCCACAGTGCTCAGGGCTTTTCCCGTCAATCCATCAAATACCGTTAAGTATTCAGGACCTTTCAATATGCGACCAACTGTCCGCGAATTTAATACGGTGTCACGCCAATCGGCCTGTGCATCACCAATAACATTTCCCAGTCCATCTTTAGTACCGTCGGCCGTTTTACAGACTAACTCCGCACGGCCATCACTATCGAGGTCATAAACCATAAATTGGGTATAATGTGCTCCCTCTCGGATATTTTTACCCAAATTGATTTCCCAGAGAAAAGTACCATCTAGTTTATATGCTTGAAAAATAGGTTCCGAAGTAATCCCATTGTGTGCATTGTCATGTCCAACACCAGTCTGATGAACAATAAGTTCATAGGTTCCATCTCCATCCAGATCGCCCACAGAAACATCCCCAGGCATATATCCTGCAGGAGTACGTAATGGAATATTTAAGTACTGCTGTACTTTTTGATCTTTCGATAAGGTCAGTTTAGCAACTTCTTTTTCTTTACCTCCGGCTACTATATCCAAAATGTAAGTCACATCTTGATTCAAATCGACATGATCGTCCAAAAAATTAGTCCCTTTGATCAATGGTGAAGTATTCAGTTTTTTCTGTTTGCCATTCCCTTCCTTTCTATAAATTGCAAAGGCCGTATCAAAATCGTCGGTACCAAGCAAACGCCAGCTTAAAAAAACGGAGTTGTCCGTCGTTTTTACACCAACCATCCCCCGATCTAAAAACTCCATTTTACGTTGGCCTGAGGCAGCTAAGGAACCGATCAGCGCCCCTGTCAAAAGAATAAGTTTCATCTTCATAATTAAAGATCTAAGTCACAGCAATATGCAGGTACATATTACTATTGCTTTTTATTATTAACAGTGACATTATTTAGGACAAAGTTTTTAATATATCCCTTGTGAATCACAGGATCTTTGGCTGCACGGACGTTCATATTTTGAAATGTAAAGTCCGACAGTACATATTGTTCCGACTTGAGCACATCAAATACGATGTCGCAATCCAGATCAATATTGCGCAAAACAATATTTCTTGCATACGACATTTTAATACCTTTCTCACCCTTCAAGTCAAAAAACTGGGTCCAAGGCTTAATAAACAACATACTATTGACATTCCCCTTTACATTTTCGATCAAAATATTTTCATATTCCTGTGGCGTATCCGGGCGCATCTTTAACTGCAATAGCTTGCGTGCTTTATCTAACGTATTGTTCCGAAAAATCACATTGTAACTATGAATAGATTCACTGCCGCAAGTCAGTGCGCTATGACAAAAACCAAAAAAACAATTTTCAATAATAATATTTGAATTAGGGCCGTTGTTAGGATCCTTATCGGACTTCGGTCCTTTACCGCCTTTTAGTGCAATGGCATCATCGTTAACGGATAAGTAACAATCTTTAATCAATACATTACGGCAGACATCCAAATCGATCGCATCGGAACTAGGTGCTTTCACAGGTTCCTTTGGTGCTGAAATATGTAAACCGATCAATTTGAGATTTTCACATTTATAATAATGCGAGGTCCAAAAAGGTGAATTGATCAAGCGAATGCCTGAAACCTGTACATCCTTGCTATTGGACACATAAAGTAAACGTGGACGCATCTCGTCCATATTTGTGCATTGTGGATTAAACTGTCTCCTAAGCCAGAAGGATCGCCAGTAGCGTAACCCGTTTCCATCGAGTGTACCTTTGCCCGAAATTGTAAATCCATCTACATGGTCTGCATTGACAAGTGCCAGAAAATACTTCACTGTTTGACCTTCCATACGAGTCTCCGCTAGCGCAAAATCTGCAATGTCATCACTTCCTTTCAGTACAGCCCCCTCTTCTAAGTGTAAATGTGTCTTCGGTTTAAAAAATAATGATCCACTCAGATAGACTCCTTTAGGCACTATGACCACACCTCCACCGCTGGTATAGGCCTTATCAATAGCCTGTTGAATTTTGGCCGTTTGCACGATGGTGCTATCTGAAGCAACACCAAAATCTGTGATGAGAAATTTCTTTCCGAGCGTTTCGATCTCAGTCGATTTTACAGTCTCGAACCATTTTGAAATTGCCGTTCCATCCGGAAACTTTCCTTGCGCATGTACATTGGACAAAATCGCAATTGATGTAAGCAGATGTAAAAATCGAAAGAATTTTTTCATAATATTAAGTTTTATTAAGTCTTGTTTTCCCGCTTGTCTACAGCTTAATTGAAACGTGCAGACAATATCGTCAAATTGATCAGCGTATTTAAGGATGCCTAAATAAGTAGCTAGTTTTTAAAAGTATCAACATTTTTAACAAGAGCCGTCCTGTAGTATCCTGAACAAACTCGATTACACAGTCAACACATCTTCATTTTCATTGATAATAAACCCAATAACAAGGATTCAAAGCTATTCGTAATATATTTGTTATAGAATTCCCAACACCAACTCCATACCAACTGATGACCAACTCCTAGCTGTAACCACAGTGAGTCCACGTTGAGTCCACCTTTTAACAGTGCATTCACTATGCAGACATCGTTTTAACAATCCGCTTGCAGTCAGGAGTTGGTATGGATTTGGTGATACCACCTTGTACTGTCCTGCTTGGTAAAATTAGGTTCCACCTTGATTGTTCCTTATTTTTAGCCTTTATTGTTTTAATCAATTGCTTAGGATTTCCTTCGAAACACTGTACTGATCAATTATGAAATGTCCACGATTGCATAACACAAACACCGATGAAAAATAAACTGGATATTCCATATGGTCTTAAAAAAACAAACCGAGCTTGCGAGCTCATGAAATAATTATTAACATGAAATATAAATTAATTTTCACCTTTATGTTACTATCAATCGCTTTTACTCGATTGAGCTTCGCGCAGATCAGCAAGATCAGCCAAGACGATATTAACATCAAAGCTCGTTTTAAAATTCCAGTATTTAAAGTCCCAAATTTCGAGCATTGTAAAAATTACGATATCCGCGATTTTGGTGCACGTCAGGGCGACAAAGAAAGTACTACCACAGCAATCGCGACTGCAATTGCTCTAGCGACAACATCGGGTGGCAATATCATCATTCCTCCAGGTGAATGGTCAACAAAGGCAATACATTTAAAGAGCAATGTCAACTTACATGTCAGTGCAGGGGCGACCTTATTATTTTCGGGCGACCCGAAAGACTATTTACCTGCTGTTCACAGTAGCTGGGAAGGAATAGAATGCTATAACTACTCCCCACTGATCTACGCATATGAAGCAACAAATGTTGCCATTACTGGTAAAGGAACCATAAAAGCAGATCTGACTGTTTGGGAAAAATGGTTTCCAAGACCAAAACCGCATATGGAAAGCATCAAAAATCTCTATAACTGGGCGCAAGAAGGACTACCTGTCGAACAACGCTTCATGGTCAACGACACGTCCAATCTTAGACCGCAGTTTATTCAATTTAACCGTTGCCAACATGTTAGGGTCGAAGACATTAAGATCCGTAACAGCCCTTTTTGGACCTTACATCTCTATTTAACGAAAGATGCGCTTATACGCGGAATCGACATCTACGCTCATGGCCATAACAATGATGGAATCGACCCTGAAATGAGTCAGAATGTATTGATTGAAAATTGCGTGTTTGACCAAGGGGATGATGCCATCGCACTGAAGTCCGGCAGAAATCCCGAAGGCTGGCGACTAAAAACGCCAACAAAAAATATTGTGATCCGCAATTGCGAGATCCGTGACGGGCACCAACTCCTGGCTGTTGGGAGCGAACTCTCTGGTGGAATCGAAAATATCTATGTGGACAATTGCACTGTACTGCCCAATGAGAAACTCATGCATCTACTCTTCATCAAAACCAACGAACGTATGGGCGGTTACGTAAAAAACATTTATTTTTCAAATATCAAAGCCCAAAACTTAAAAGAAGGTATACTCGGAATTGATACCGACGTGCTCTATCAATGGCGATACCTGGTACCTACCAAGGTAAAAAAACTCACGCCAATAACGAATATCTATCTTTCTCACATTCAAGCGGAAGTAGGTCAGTTTGTATCCAAGATCAACGGTAATCCGGAACTTCCCATTCGCACAGTTCAATTGCAGGATGTAGAACTTAAAAAAACAACATCAACTGCTATTCAAAATAAATACGTCAATGATTTTTCGCTACACGAATAGCGATAAAAGTAAATAAAGCACAACCTTTGGGCTTCAAGAAACCTAAATAAGCATTATTGAAAAGAATACATACTATTAGGATTACACCATAAAAAAAGGGCTTTTCCATTAACTTAGAAAAGCCCTTTTTTACGATATTTTTTAATCTGTCAATACATTGACCTTAGGCATCACAAATTGTGTATTTTCTTTTTCCTCTTCTCTTATGTTGAGATTCCGTTACAGTCGACCATTCGAACCCGTAAAATGATCACCAGTTAATTACGATTCACTTTGACCAGCTAAACGTTGCTAAGGAAGGTTTTAAATTAATCTTTGCAAATTGATCTCCACTTTGGATTAAACCTTCTTCCTGAATTGCTATAACGGATGCTTTTTTTTTCACTAGGATGTATTCATTAGCATCTTTTTTAATCATCGAAAACTCAATATCCAAATATTTCCATATAAATATTCACCTAGATATGTACTTTACAACCAAAATACACCTTTCTTTTTTTCTTGAGATATGAGTTAATCGACTGGCTATATTAAACTTAAATAATCGGCTTGCTCGTCAGATTTCGGTTGCAAATAAAGTTGCAGTGAATGTAAAATCACTTAAGTTTTTGCTATATTTCGTCCGAGCAACCAATAAAAAATACAACCGAGAAAATTGAAGATTAAAATACCAATTATCCAAAATATTTTTTTTCTCCATTGTAGATTATCATTACCAATGACATGATAGATAGAATAAAATACGAAGATTAACGGTATTACAGAGAGAAATAACATTTCTTTAGTGCCGATGTTCAGGAATAAAAGATTCATGAATTTTAGATTATTATTTTATATAATTAATTGTTAATTTAATGAATTTTCAAAAAAAAGGCGACTTAACTAAAGCTATACAACTTAATAGCTGGGTATTGAATAAAAAATTATACTTAGAAAAAAGGTCGAAAAGGTTGATTTCCATTTATTCATTATCTATTCAAATTTGAGAGCAACTCCGGTTAACAGAATGTCTATCCTCAATCATTAGTATAATAATTAAGCGAATTTGTTTTCAATATTTTCATTGCTTCTCTTTTAACAAAAGAGACCTCGTCTGATTGAATTTTAATAGGTAAAGAGATAATACTTTGAGCTTCTTGAACACACTTAGTTAATTCTCCGATTTCGCGATAAAACATCATCAAATGCAAGCGAGGTATAAATCTATTTGGCACCATATTTACAGCTGCAATAAGTGCATCTTCGGCCTTTTTAAAGTCTCTTATATGAAGATAAGACTTACCTAAAATTATACAGAGATTTGGTGTTCTCATAATTTCTTTATTTTTTTCTATAGTATTAACTGCCTTGATATAATTCCCCTCATCAAATAAAAAATTGCTATACCATTGAACAAAAAACCTATCGGTACTTAAATCTAAATATAATGCCGTTAGTTGTTCGTCTTCTAACTCATAACAGTTCCCCTTTTTCCATTGGGCATAGGCAGAAATCTGCTGTTTAACAGTCAATGTTATATATATATAAAAGAATACCGTTAAAATCAAGATTGGTATGGTTCTGATTAAGCTTAATTTTATTTTGAAAGCATTCGAATCATTAATTGATAGGTAACAAAAGGAAAGCATCAATATGGTTGTAAGGGACGGATCGTTTGATGGATAAGAAAATAAAGAAAACGTAATTCCTAGTATTAAGGTGAGCAAAGAATAATAAGAAATGTTGAAATTTTTTGATGTAGCTAGCCTTAATATATTAGATCTAATAATACTATAACATAAAATTAAAAATAATAGGAAACCGAAAACGCCTTGTTCGCATAATAACTTTATGTATTCATTATATGGATATCTAATAACATCGCTATAAAATATCTCATTTTCTAAATGTGTTTCAGTGAAATATTTCGACTGGTAGATGGTGTATAAGTTTTCGAAGTTAGAAAACCCAATACCAAATATAGGATTATCTAAAAATATATTTAAACTAATTTTCCATATTAAAAGTCTACCTTGTCCCGAACTTGCAAAAAAAGCAAATCCTATTATTGCCGAAATAAGCAATATTCCTAAAATTACTAAGGGTACGCTACTTTGTTTTTTTGTGGTAAAACTTCTTTCCAAAACAACTGTTAATACGAGCATTGAAGCTACCCATACCGTCTGAATTTCAGAATAATAGATTAATACTAAAAATAAAAAAATTGATAAGCATGCGAAGAGTCGTAATCTCCTATTATATATTCCCCATATTAATGGAAATGGCATTAATAGACCACACAGCATTGTGAATCTTGCTGGGTTGATGAATTGTCCAGTAACTATAAAATTATCATTTTTAGAACTTAAAACTCCTACAATCTGTAATATTCCAAATGCTGTAAAACCGCAGAAGATTAAACTTACAATCAAAGCGATATTATTCATAAGATGGTCCAATCTATTTTTATTGATCCCCACTAAGAGGGTTTTTATCAGGAAATATGTTATAAATTGCCCAAACAGCAAAAAAAAATCAAAATTTAGATTATTTTTAGAAATAACCGTTGTATTTATTATGTTGAATATCAGAATTATAATGAATACAATTTCAAATTTGGAGAACTTAAGGATATATTTTTTTTGCTTTAAAATTGTTTTAAATATAATTATACTTGAAGTTATCAGTCCAACCACACCAAAGTAAAATAGAAAAACATTCCTGTTGAAAATCTCATCATTCATGATATCCGAGTAAAAGTTTGGAAAAATAGACAACACATATAATGGAATAACAAGAAATGTTATACAGATTTCATCTGAAATTTTCAATAATAGACTTGGGTTAGTATATCTTTCCATAATTTATACATGATATAAAATGGCGTATTAACGAAGCTATTTTTCTGTTTGTTTTTAGAATCGAATTGAAACTGGCTTATAATCAATATCAATTCGATTCTCTACACTAACTAACTTCCTTTCTATTCGGTCACAATTCCTTCGTCACAGATATCTCCAGTACATTGAAAAGTTACTGTACCGACGCATGGCGATATTGTTGCCGCACAGGTAATATCTGGGGTACCAATCTGACTACATGAAGGATACGCACTTAAGAAAGCTTTCGCATCTTCTTTCGCTTTGTTCTCAGTTTCCGCTCTTGTCATACCAAAGCTTATATTATATCGCGTACAACTTGATACTGTCATAGCAGCTTTTTTCCCTGAGGAAGCGATGTTAGCTTGTTTTAAATCCACCAATTGTTCAGTCCATTTAGCATAAGGCTGGACAACAGTTTGATCTTCAAACATAATTTGTTGGAATACTATTAATAATTTTAAAAAAATTATTTTTTGAGCATTGGATAGCGTATTTTCACTAATTTCCGCATTAGTTATTTTTCTCCCCTTATACTTATAAATGAGCTCATTGCTATCGTAATTAAACGTTAAGCTGGATTTTTTTTGAATGTCTTTTATACTATAAATATTTTTGTTTTGCTCCTTTTCTAAAATTAATTTCTCACCGTCTAACAGTATTCTTCTATTGTTGACGATTGAGTTTGCAGCTTTAATAGCAATAGTTATTTTATCTTCAGATTCTTGCCTGGTTTCTAGTTCGAAGATTCCGAGAGCATAAGCAGATTTACTCACATTTACTGATGAGCCAATATGGATCTTTAGCGAATTACCGAGAAGGACTGTTTTAGGATTTTGTTCACGATCAACGTCGCTCGTCAACGATTGATCTTTACAACTTTTTAAAATAAATGTTGTAGACAGTAATAACGTAAAGAGACAGATAATAAGCCAATAGTTTTTTTTCATAATGATAAATAATTGTTAGTAATTTTTTGTGTACTTACTTTTAAAAGTTCTTTCCTTAATGAAACTTAAAGGTTTTAAAAGGTAATATTATGTATCAAAAATATTTATTACATTTCGATTGGTGAAGTCAATTTTGGTGTTTTTTTTTCAATTTTAAATATTAATATTTAAAATAGATGATATGCTAAATAATAGTTTTTTTTAACCCATGTTAGTACAGGACAGTTTATCGCTATTTGATTTTTATTTTTAGTAAAAGAAACCAATTAACTAAATGAACCCTTTTGTAAACATAAACTATATCGCCATTTGTATATTTTATATCCTGATTTTTTCTCTTACTTTTTTCTCTTGTGAGTCAAATTTGGATCGAAAGATTGATATTTCGTTGAATTCTTCTGGACAAAATAGAGGAGAATTAGAGAATGTAATTGAACATTATAATAAAGAAGGAGATAAAGAAAAAGTGCAAGCTGCCATATTTTTAATATCGAACATGGCTAATAAATTAAGTATCACAAATCGATCAAATCAACCTTATCTAGAAGTTTTCGATTTTATAGATTCGTTATGGAAAGGGGGAAATGCACAAATAATGGATAATAAACATAATGTTCAAGCAAAATGGGATTCTTTAATATATATATATGGGACGCCAAAAATACAAAAAATTGATAATCAACGCGATATAAACATTATAAAGTCAGAATACCTGATTTCACATATCGATCACGCTTTTAGAATGTGGAGAGGAAATAAATGGAGCAAAAAAATCGATTTTGATGGGTTTTGTGAGTATATTCTGCCTTATAAAGTTGGTTCCGAATCGAATGAACTGTGGTCAATAAAGCTTTATAATAAATGGATTAAGGATATTAAACAAAAGAACCTTGATAGTATATTCAATATTGCAAAGTATGTGAATGATCAAAACTCTTTTAAAATGTCTCATTCTGGTATATTTTGGTCATATCCATATGATTTTAATAGCAGTGAATTTGAGCGAGTCCGACTAGGCAGCTGTAAAAATGGAGTACATTATACAGCTCAAAGTTTGCGAGCCCTTGGAATTCCAACCGCCATTGATTTCACTAGGAAATGGGCAGGCTCAAATAATGGTCATGAATGGAATGTCATTTTTTTAGAAGATGCTAAGCAATTTCCATTCGACGCTTTAAATAAAGGTTTGAAAATAGATCTTTCCTGGCGGAAAATTGCAAAAGTATTCAGAAAAACTTACAAAAATCAGCCCCTGTTATTGGATTCCATTCACCTTAATGAAATTCCATCAGATTTATTGGATGGTAATAGTATAGACGTAACAAGAAATTATGTTAAAACCCAAAGTATATCAGCTAGAATTGGTAATAAAGAAAAAAATAAATATGCAATAATATCGACCTATAACGGCTTCGACTGGGAACCGCAAGCTTGGTCTGAAATTTCCCATGGTCATGTATTGTTTAGAGATATGGGAGTTAACAATCTATATTCTATATTTTTATTTGATGGGATAGAGTTTACAAGAAAAACAGAACCATTTTTTTTGAATAATTTGGGAAATATTGAATACTTTAAACCAAGTAAGGAAAAAGAAAATATTAGATTAGAAAGAAAGGCCCAATTAACGCCTTTCATGAAAGGAATAATGTCTTTCGTAATTGGCAACAAATTCCAGGGAGCAAATACAGTAAATTTTCAAGATTCAATTACTTTGTTTACAATACATAATATGCCCGAGAAAATAGAAAGCGTTGTAATAAAACAGAGAAATAAATTTAGGTATGTAAGGATGTGGATACCGCCTCGAGGTAGAGGAGATATTGCTGAATTGGAATTTTATGGACTATCAAAAAATAGGGATACAGTGAAGTTAAATGGAAAAGTTATTGGAGATCCCTCTATTGATATAACTAAAAATAGATTCTATAACTACCCTTTTGACAATGATCTTCAAACTTATTTCTTGAAACCAAAAGGTAGGGAGCCTTGGGTAGGATTGGATTTTGGAAGCCCCCAACAAATAGTAAAAATAAGATATTGTCCTCGAAGTGATACCAATTTTATAGAAGTGGGAAATGAATATGAACTATTTCATTGGAATAAAGGACGCTGGATTAGTCTTCATAGACAAGTTTCCAAGGATCAGTTTATTAAATTTGATAGTGTTCCCTGCAATAGCCTATTTATTTTAAAAAATATCGATAAAGGTAAAGAGCATAAAGTTTTTACTTATAGAATGGGGAAGCAAATTTGGATGTGATTATTTCTTGAATATATATAACTAAGTATTAATTATAAACTAAACAAGATGAAATTTGGACATAGACTCAAAATACTTCGTATTTCGAGAAATATTGAACCTATAGAAATTGCAGAAAGATTATCTATATCAGAAAGCACGTACCGCAGATATGAACGCGATGAGAGTGAACCTTCTTTATCCGTACTTTACAGAATCGCCGCTGTTTTTGAAATTAAAATTACGGAATTGTTGGAGGAAGAGTTATTTGTTACTCTTCCTAAGATCTCAGAACAAAAATAGTCCGCATTCTCTTCTATTGAACGAAACAGGTCTCTTTTGTTTAAGATCTAGTTAAGAACACATCGTACCATTCTTTCTTAAAATAGCGCCTCAAAAATCTGGAACATGTTCTAGATTTAAAGAACTTTCAACAGGATATCGGTCACACCATTCTAGTACTGAAATTTTATTTTGGAGTTGACTGCGATGAATCTGTACATTTCCATCCAAACGGATAAATAAGGAATGCTTTGTGTTTTGATTTTCGTAGCAAAGAGATGTTACGTCCTGTAGTGGAGTACCTTAATTCTCTATATTATAGGTACGTACTGAAATAAGTAGATTCCAATTGCAACCGCCTAAAAATGGAGCTTTTCTTTTAATCTGTCAATACATTTACTTTAGGCATCACAAATTGCGTATTTTCTTTTTCGCCCTTCGGTGTACCAAAGTAAAAATAGAGTGTCCGATTAATCTTTTTATCCATTTGATTAAGCTCACCTGCAGGTCCATTCACCGCAGCATTTCCATTGATTCCCAACGCCAGTTTTGTTCCAATAGGAGGAATAGCATCCAAAAAGGAAATATCCCCCGTCGGCAACTGCGGATAACCTTTGGGACCGGAAATTCCGTAGA
>Ga0308161_1002887_pt1 | contig 17552 bp, 14 predicted proteins | sample PhyFR2_FD_201034 | JGI IMG/M metagenome (GOLD analysis project Ga0308161, IMG submission 201034) | Phyllosphere microbial communities from UC Gill Tract Community Farm, Albany, California, United States - DLSLF.R2 | ecosystem: Host-associated > Plants > Phyllosphere > Unclassified | place: USA...
ATACATCACCGCGTCGTAGCCCGCGCCGGCGCTGAGCACCGCCGCGCCCACGGCCGCGCCAATCGCATTGCCGAAGTTGAAGGCACCGATATTGACCGAAGACGACAGGCCTGGCGCCTCCACGGCCGCGCGCATCACGCGCATCTGCACCGGCGGCACCAGCCCGAACGCGGCAATGGCCCAGATGAACACGCCCGCAGCCGCGCCCGCCTGGCTTTGCGCGAGCCACGGGAAGGCCAGCATGCTGAGAGTGACCAGCGCCAGGAAGCCGATGAGGGTCTTGTCGATCGAACGGTCGGCGAGCTTGCCGCCCAGCGCGTTGCCGATGGTGAAGCCCACGCCGGACAGCGCCAGCATGCCGGTGATGAAGGCCGGCGAGGCCGCACTGAAGGTCTTGAGCGCCGGGTTGATATAGGTGTAGAGCGAGAACATCGCCGCCGAGCCCAGCACCGTCGTCAGCAGGCCTTGCAGCACCGTGGGCCGGGTCAGCACCTTCCATTCCGCGCGCAGGTCCATGCGCGCGCCGCGCGTGCCCCTGGGCAGCGCGAATGCCAGCGAGGCCATGGCCAGCACGCCCAGCGCGCCGATCGCGGCAAACGACTCGCGCCAGCCCACGGCCTCGCTGATCCAGGTGGCGGCCGGCACGCCGCCGATGTTGGCGATGGTGAGGCCGGTGAACACTGCGGCCACGGCGCTGGCCTGCTTGTCGCGCGGCACCAGGCTGGCCGCGACCACGGTGCCGATGCCGAAGAACGCGCCATGGTTCAGGCTGGTGATGACGCGCGCCAGCATCAGGCTGGCGTAGCCGGGCGCGAACGCCGACAGCAGGTTGCCGAGGGTGAAGATCGCCATCAGCAGGATCAGTGCCTTGCGCGGCGTCCAGCGCGACAGCAGCAGCGTCATGACTGGCGCGCCCAGCATCACGCCCATGGCATAGGCCGACACCAGCAGGCCGGCCGAGGGCACCGAGACCTGCAGTCCGTCGGCAATCGTCGGCAGCATGCCCATCGGGCCGAACTCGGTGGTGCCGATGCCGAAGGCGCCGATGGCCAGTGCCAGCAGGGGAAGGGTTGCGCTGCGGCCATCGCTTGGCGATGCCGGGGAAGAAGAGGAGGGGGTGGAGGCGTGCATGAAATCTTGTGGTCCCGCTTGTGGCGGACTTGGTTGAACCCAGGGATTGCGGATTATCAGCAGCGCGACTTTTGCGAAAAAGGGTCTAATCTCGAAAACACTTTTGAATTTACTGCGAATATGCGCTTCACTCTCGAAGAGCTGACGGTGTTCCTGGCGGTCGTGGACACGGGCTCGCTGACCTCGGCTGCCGAACACCTGGGCCAGCCGGTTTCCACCACCAGCCGGCTGCTGGCGCGCCTCGAAGCCAAGGTCGAGACCACCTTGCTGCGGCGCACCACGCGGCGGCTGGACATCACCGACGAAGGCCATGGCTTCGCGCGCGATGCGCGCAGCATTCTCGAGGCGGTGCGCGTGGCCGAGGACGGGTTGATGCAGCGCCGCGAGCGCCTGGCCGGTCCGCTGTGCATCGATGCCTCCTCGCCCTACATGCTGCATGTGCTGGTGCCGCTGATGCCGGGCTACCAGCAGCGGCATCCCGATGTGGACCTGGTGCTGACCAGCAACGACGGCTTCATCGACCTGCTGGAGCGGCGCGTGGACCTGGCGATCCGCATCGGCGAACTCAAGGATTCAACGCTGCACAGCCGGCTGCTGGGGCATTCGCGGCTGCGGCTGCTGGCGAGCCCGGCCTATCTGAGCCAGCACGGCTGCCCGCATACGCCGCGCGAGCTGGCGCAGCATGCACGGCTCGGCTTCACGCAGCCCGATACGCTCAATGTCTGGCCGGTGCGCGGCGCCGATGGCCGGCTGATGCAGATCGAGCCGACGATTGCCACCTCCAGCGGCGAGACGCAGCGCCAGTTGGCGCTGCATGGCATGGGCATTGCCTGCATGGCCGATTTCATGACCGGAGCCGACCGCGCGCAGGGCCGGTTGGTCGAAGTGCTGGCCGAGGCCACGCAGCCCGTGGACCGCCCGGTGCAGGCAGTGTATTACCGGCAGTCGGCGGTATCGGCGCGCATTGCCTCGATGGTGAAGTACCTCAGCGAAGTGCTGCCGCCGCACCATTGAGCGCGGCGCCGCCGGATGAAAAAAGGGCTTCCGCAGAAGCCCTTTGTCCATTGCCGTGGCGGCTTACTTGCCGACCTTGAGCTGGCCGCCGCGGCCCAGTCCGCCCTTGACTTCCTGGGCCTTGTAGTTGCGCAGCGAAACGACCATCTTGTTGTACGCATCCATGAAGGCGGCGACCGTGGCCTTGCCTTCGGGCGTGCGCGAAAAGCCGCTCAGGCCGCCCGCCGCGCCGCCGCCGAACGCGCCCAGCGCCGCGCCGTAGTTGGTGGCCGTGGCGTTGCCCTCGGAGATCGACAGCTGCACGCCCGAACGGATGTCGAACATGGTCATCGTGACCACCGACACCTTGCTTTGCAGCGAGCCGGCAATGGCGCCGGCCGCGCCGCCGAACATGCTGCCCAGGCCGGCTGCGAGGCCGCCCACGGAATCGTTGTTGATGATGATGGCCGGCTCCAGGTAGTAGTCGGCGGCCACGCGCTGGCCCTTTTGCTGCTTGGAACCGGCGCGGAATTCGCCCGAGTTGCGCTGCTTGTCGGTGATCGCGCTGAGGCGGCTTTCGGTGCGGTTGTTGCCGATGGAGGTGATCACGAAGCAATTCGACTGCTGCACCGCGAGGCGGATCAGCGGCTCGATGTTGGTGACCTGGGTGGCCTGGCCGAAGCTGGCAAACCACTCCTTGCCGCGGCCGTCGTCGACGGCGATGGTGCCCAGCGGCGCATCGCAGCGCTCCAGCGATTCATTGGCGTTGACGCTGGTGGCGCCACCGGCGGCGCCGCTGGCCGCCGTGGGGGAGTTGCCCGCGGTCAGCATGCCGCCGCCGGGCGTGACGCAGCCGGACAGCAGCAGTGCGGAGGCAAGCGTGGCGAGGCTCAGGGAAATCTTGGACATGGAAATTCTCGGTGGATGGAAACAGTGGAAGGGCCGCTGTGGCGCGGCCCGGTGGATGGCGGGGCGCCAGGCGGTCAGTAGAGGATCCAGCCCGCGCCGCCCCAGTACCAGTAATAGGGCGCGGCCGTGTACCAGCGGCCCCAGGCGCTGCGTTCGGCCGCGCGGACCTGGTAGCCGGCCTGGGCATCGCGCTTGGCGGCCTGGGCTTGCGGCAGCAGCCGGCCCGCGTCCTTGTTGCCCTGGGCGGCGGCGCGCCCGAGCCAAGCTTCGGCTTCGGCGGGATCGGCGCCCATTTCCTCCAGGCCCTGCAGGTAGATGCGGCCCAGCGCCAGCTGCGCGGCCACCAGCCCGTGGTCGCCGGCCTGGCGCAGCCATTCGATGGCCTGGAAGCTGTCGCGCGCCACACCGTCGCCGCGCAGCAGGCGCAGGCCCAGGTCGTAGGCGGCCTTGGGATCCTGCGCGGCCAGGCGGCTCAGCGCCTCGAGGCGGCGTTCGGCCGCGGCATCCGCGGCTGGTGGCTGCCAGCGCTGGTGGCTGCGGTGCTGGTCGACGCAGCGGCTGCCTTCGCAGACCCGCACTGTGTCGCTGGCAGGCGCGAGTTGCTCGGCAGGCGTCTGCGCCGCGCAGCCGAGCAAGGCCAGCGCGGCTGCGGGCCATAGCAATAAAGCCCTGTACATGGACAGAGTCCCCCCTCATGGTTTTGGTTTTTCCCGAAGGGGGGATTCTTGTGAATTCAGCGCAGGAATGCACACTTATTTGCTTCTGGACACCTTTTGCGACGAATTCCCATTTTTCGCCAGCAAAGGCTGGCGGCCCTTCAGCGCCCAGAGGATTGCAGTTGGTGCTGGCCCAGAAAGGCAGCGGCCGTCATGCCCACGCTGCGCCGCACCATGGCGCTGAAGGCGCTGGGCGTGTAGCCCAGTTCCGCGGCAATGTGCGCGATCGGCAGGTGCTGCGCGGCCAGCGCCACCGCATGCGCCAGCACCACCTGCTGGCGCCATTGCGTGAAGGTGCAGCCCAGTTCGCTGCGGAACAGCCGCGCCACGGTGCGCAGGCTGGCGCCGGTGTCGAGCGCCCACTGCTCCAGGCCCGCATGGCGCGTGGGATCGTCGAGCACGGCTTCGCACAGGTGCTGCAGCCGCTTGTCGCGCGGCAGCACGATGCCCAGGCGCATCACCTCGGCGCGGCGCATTTCATCGCAGACCAGCGCGCTCAGATGGTGCTCGCGCTCCAAGGCCTCGGGTGCAAGCGGCGCATCGGCATCGCTGTCGGTGCTGAGTTCGCGCACCAGTGCGCGCAGCAGCTCCGAAGCCTGCAGCACGCGGCATTGCTGCCAGGCCGGCTGGTCCATCCAGGCGGCCTGCGCCCCGGCGCCGGCGCGTGCCGGCAGGAAGTACAGCGTGTAGAGCTTTGCGGTTTCCACCATGGTCACGGCGTGCGGCAGGCCCGCGGGCACCCAGATGGCGCGGCTGGGCGGCACGATGTAGGTGGCGTGGTCCAGCGACAGGCGGATCACGCCGCCCATGGAGATCGCCATCTGCGCCCAGGGATGGCTGTGCGGCGCGACCTGGGTGTCGCGGCGCAGTTCGCGCATCTTGGAGCGTACGGGCCGCTGCGCGCTGGGCTGGTACAGATGCGGGTCGAGCAGCGGCACATAGGACAGCGCGCGCAAGGCCTTGCGTCCGGCGGTGGACGGGAGCGGAGGCAAAGGCAGTTTTGGCATCTTGGCGACAGTTTTTGGCAGTCTATCGCATACAGGCCGCGCCGCTCTTGCCTAAGATGGCCGCATGAATGCTTCTCCGTCCCTTTCGGCGCCGGCTGCTGCCGGCGTGCCGCTACGCCAGGATGCGCGCACCATTGGCTTGATCGGCCTGGCCCATGGTTCCTCGCACTTCTTCCACCTGCTGCTGCCGCCGCTGTTTCCCTGGCTGATTGCCGATTTCGGCTACAGCTATTCCGAGCTGAGCGTGCTGCTGTCGGTGTTTTTCGTGGTGTCGGGCGTGGGCCAGGCGCTGTCGGGCTTTCTCGTGGACCGCGTGGGCGCGCGCCCGATCCTGTTTGCCGCGCTGACGAGCTTTGCCGTCGCGGGCGTGATTGCGAGTTCCGCCACCGGCTACGCCATGCTGCTGCTGGCCTCGGTGTTCGCGGGCCTGGGCAATGCGCCGTTCCACCCGGTGGATTTCACCATCCTCAACAAGCGCGTGTCGGCGCCGCGCATCGGCCATGCGTTCTCGGTGCATGGCATCTCGGGCAACCTGGGCTGGGCGCTTGCGCCGGTGTTCATGGCCGGCATCACCACCGCCACGGGTTCGTGGCGCACGGCCTGCCTGTGCGGTGCGGCGCTCGCGGCCATCGTGCTGGTGGTCATGGTGCTCAACCGCGACGCGCTCGACGACCGCAAGCCGCTGGTCCAGCCCGATGCCGCGACGCGCGCCGCGGCCGCGGCCAATGCGCCCACCGAGCATCCGATGGCATTCCTGCGCCTGCCTTCGGTCTGGCTGTGCTTCTCGTTTTTCTTCTGGAGCACCTGCGCGCTCAGCGCCATCCAGAGCTTCGCGAGCCCGGCGCTGCAGTCGATGTACGGCCTGCCGCTGAGCCTCACGGCGCTGGTCGCCACGGGCTACATGCTGTGCGGCGCGGCCGGCATGCTGATCGGCGGTTTCCTGGTCGGCCGGGTGCAGCGGCTGGAAAAGCTGATTGCCATCAGCCTGCTGGCTTCGGCCATGCTGCTGGCGATTGTCGGTGCGGGGCTGCTGCCGGGCTATCTGGCGCTGTTTGTCGCGGCGGTGGCGGGTTTCGGCACGGGCATCGCCGGGCCGTCGCGCGACATGCTGATCAAGAAGGCCGCGCCCCCGGGCGCGACGGGCCGGGTCTATGGCACGGTCTATTCAGGGCTGGATCTGGGCTTTTGCCTGGCGGCACCGGTGTTTGGCGCGATGCTCGATGCGCAGGTCTATGGCGGGGTGTTCTTCGGCTCGGCCACGGCGCTGGCGTTGAGCGTGGTGTCGGCGGCGTTTGTGGGGCAGAAGGTGGCGCAGAAGTACGCCGCGGCATGAAAAAAGCGCCCCGAGGGGCGCTTTTCACAGCGTGAAGATCTTCCCCGGATTGAGGATGTTCTTCGGGTCCAGCGCGCGTTTGATGGCGCGCATCATGTCGATGGCGCCGGTGCCGGTTTCGTCGACCAGGAAGTCCATCTTGTGCAGGCCGATGCCGTGTTCGCCGGTGCAGGTGCCGCCCAGGCGCAGCGCGCGGTTGACCAGCTGGTGGTTCAGGGTCTCGGCTTTTTCGGCTTGCTCGGGCTGGGCCGGGTCGAGCAGGTAGCCGAAGTGGAAATTGCCGTCGCCGACATGGCCGACGAGGAAGTAGGGGATGCCGCTGGCATCGGCTTCGGTGATCGAATCCAGCAGGCAGTCGGCCAGGCGGCTGATGGGCACGCAGGTGTCGGTGCTGATGGCGCGGCAGCCGGGCACGGAGCTCACGGCGGCGAAGTAGGCGTTGTGGCGCGCGGTCCACAGGCGCGTGCGCTCCTCGGGCGTGCTGGCCCATTCGAAGGACTGGCCACCGAACTCGCTGGCGATGTCCTGCACCGTCTCGGCCTGCTCCTTGACGCTGGCCGGCGTGCCGTGGAATTCCATCAGCAGCATCGGCTCCTCGCGCAGCGTGGTCTTGCTGTAGTTGTTGACCATGCGCACCGAATTCGCATCGAGCAGTTCCACGCGCGCGATCGGCACGCCCAGCTGGATGGTCTGGATCACCGTGCGCACCGCGGCTTCGATGCTGGGGAAGGAGCAGACCGCGGCCGAGACGGCTTCGGGCAGCGGGTACAGGCGCACCGTGACTTCGGTGATGATGCCCAGCGTGCCTTCGCTGCCGACCATCAGGCGCGTGAGGTCGTAGCCGGCGCTGCTTTTCTTGGCGCGCGTGCCGGTGCGGATCACTTCGCCGCTGGCGGTGACGACTTCCAGCGCCAGCACGTTCTCGCGCATGGTGCCGTAGCGCACGGCGTTGGTGCCGCTGGCGCGCGTGGCGGTCATGCCGCCGATGCTGGCGTCGGCGCCCGGGTCGATGGGGAAGAACAGTCCGGTGTCGCGCACGGCTTCGTTGAGCTGCTTGCGCGACAGGCCGGGCTGCACCGTCACGGTGAGGTCCTCGGCGTTGACGCTGAGCACGCGGTTCATGCGGCTCACATCGAGGCTGATGCCGCCCTGCACGGCCAGCAGGTGGCCTTCGATGGACGAACCCGCGCCATACGGAATGACCGGCACCTCATATTCGCTGGCCAGCTTCACGGCGTCGGCCACGTCCTGGGTGCTTTCGGCAAACACCACCGCGGCGGGCGGCGGCGCCTGCAGCGCGCCTTCGTCGCGGCCATGCTGCTCGCGCACGGCCAGGGATTGCGAGCACTGGGCGCCAAAGCGCGCCACCAGGGCGTCGAGAAAAGCGGCAGGCACCGGGCGGGGCGCCGTGGCGGGCAGCAGGTGCTGGGCAGCGATGGGTGAATTCATGGGGAGCCTCTTGATCGGTCTGAAAGAATACCATCCACACCCACCGCCTGCTGCTCCGCTGCCGCACTCCCTGCCTGGCGTCACGGAGAATGGACAGCAAGCCATTCTGGAGGAATTCCCATGGGCAACCGCCTGACACAGATCGCCACGCGCACCGGAGATGACGGCACCACCGGCCTGGGCGACAACACCCGCGTCTCGAAGCACAGCGGCCGCCCGCATGCAATGGGCGACGTCGACGAACTCAACTCGCATCTGGGCCTGCTGCTGTGCGAGCCGCTGCCGCAGGACGTGCGCGAACTGCTGGTCGATGTCCAGCACCAGCTGTTCAACCTGGGCGGCGAGCTGTCGATCCCGGGTTTCGAGCTGCTCAAGGACGACGCCCTGCTGCAGCTCGACAATGCGCTCGCGCACTACAACGCACAGCTGCCGCGGCTGCAGGAGTTCATCCTGCCCGCGGGCACGCGCGCCGCGGCGCAGGCCCATGTCTGCCGCACCGTGGCGCGCCGCGCCGAGCGCATGGTGGTGGCGCTGGAGCAGGCCGAGGCGATGCGGCCCGCGCCGCGCCAGTACCTGAACCGCCTGTCCGACCTGATGTTCGTGCTGGCGCGCGTGCTCAACCGCATGCAGGGCGGCGACGACGTCTACTGGAAGAGCGAGCGCCTGAAGGCGCAGGGCGAAGGCGGCGCCTGACGCGGGCCGCGCATCATCGGCCCGCCACGGGCTCCATGCCCGTGCTGCGCACGATGGGCGCGGCGGCCGGTGCCGCGAGAAAGCGTATCAAATGCCGTGCGAGCTCCGGCTCGCGCGCTCCGACCGCGACGCCCGCGGAAAAGAACACGCGCTGCTGCACTTCATCGGGCAGCGGACCGACGAACTCCAGCTCCTTGAAGGGCAGCAGCTCGCTGACCTGCTGGAAACCGATCTCGGCATCGCCGCGCAAGACCACGGCCCCGACGCGTTCGCTGTAGATCTTGCGGGCCTTGGTCTGCATCTGCTCGGCCACCCCCAGCCGCGGGAACAGCTCGTTGACGAGGTAGGTGCCGCTGGCGCTGGCGGAATAGGCGACGCTCCTGGCGTCAAGCAGTGTCTGGCGCAGTGCCGCGACACTGCCGATGTCGGGCTTGGGCGTGCCCTTGCGCACGCTCATGCCTATCATCGAGCGCGCCAGATCCACGCGGCTTCCCGCCTGCACCTTGCCCTGGGGCACGAGTTGGTCCAGCGCCGAGTCGGCCAGGATCACGACGTCGAACTGCTCGCCCCTGGCCATGCGGCTGGGGATGGAGTCCGGCGCATTGCCGATCGAGGCCCCGCGTGCCGTCACCACCGTATGGCCCGTGGCCTGCTCATACAGCGGCACCAGCTGGTCGTAGGCCGCGGAAAAACCGCCCGAGGTGACCACGCGGATTTCCGCGGCGTGCACGGCCCAGGGGGCGGCGGCGGCCAGGCTCAGAGCCGTACCCAGCAGGGCGGACAGGACGCGGCGGCGCAGCCGCAGCGAGGTTTTCGGGGTCGAGAGGGAGGGCAGCATGCGGTGTCTCCGGTGTTGTTCCTGGCGGGCTGGGAAATGTGGGCTGGGAAAGGCGGGCTGGGAAAGGCGGGCTCAGTCGGCGCTGAGCTTGCGTTCACGGATGATCCGGCCCCATTTGCCGTACTCGGTGGCGATGAACTTGCCGAGCTCCTCGCGGCTCGTCGGCGCGGCGGTCTGGCCGTGCTTGAGCAGGTTGTCGCGCACCTCGGGATTGTTCAGGACCTTGACCAGTTCGACATTCCAGCGCTCGAGCAAGGGCGCCGGGGTCTTCGCCGAGGCCACGAAGGCATACCAGTTGGTCGCATTGAAGCCGGGGTAGGTCTCGGCCACCGTGGGCACGTTCGGCAGATAGGCCGGACGGGTCAGCCCGGTGGTCGCCAAGGGAATGAGCTTGCCGCTCTCGATGTGCGGCAGGGCGGTGGGCGGCGCGGCGTAGAACGCGGTCACGCGGTTGCCCAGCACGTCCTGCAGGGCTGGCGCGCCGCCCTTGTAGGGCACATGCAGGGTATCGATCCTGGCGATGTCATTGAGCAGTTCGCCGGCCAGATGGGCCGCCGAGCCCGGGCCGGTGGAGGCGAAGTCCAGCTTGCCCGGTTCGCGTTTGGCCTTGGCCACGAACTCGGCCAGCGTCTTGATGCCCGTGTCGGCCGGCACCACCAGCACGTTGGGGAAGGTGACGCCCATGGTGATTGGCGCCAGGTCCTTGAGCGGGTCGTAGCCGACCTTCATGAAGTGCGGCGAGATGCTCAAGGGGCCGATGGAGCCGAACAGCAGCACCGAGCCATCCGCCGGGCCCTTGGCCACCTGCGCATGCGCCAGATTGCCGCCCGCGCCCGGCTTGTTGTCGACCACGACCGACTGGCCGATGTTCTCGCCAAGCTTCTTGGCAATCACGCGCGCCGCGATGTCCGCGGAGCCGCCGGCGGCGAAACCCACGACCATCGTGACGGGCTTTTTGGGCGGAAAATCCTGTGCCTGGGCGCTGCAAAGGGCCATGGAAAGACCGGCCACCAGGGTGGTGGCCACGAACAAGGGACGTCGCTGCATGTTGTCTCCGGGATCTGCCTGGCCGCTGGCCGGCTCTGTGAAAGTTCGCCATCCTATGCAGCGGCTACTATTCTGTGAATTGCAATTTATGGACGCACCATTGCATGCAGCGCATCAAATTCGATCTGGCGGAGTTGCGGGCCTTCGTGGTCACGGCCGAGAAGGCCAGCTTTCGCCTGGCCGCCGAAGCCCTGTTCCTGTCGCCTCCGGCGCTGAGCCGGCGTGTCGAGCGCCTGGAGTTGGCGCTGGGCGCGCGGCTGCTCGAGCGCACGACGCGCCATGTGGCTTTGACGGAGGTCGGCAAGGAATTCCTGCACGAGGCGCGTGCCGCCTTGGCCGGGCTGGATCAAGCCGTGCAGCGGGTGGGCGACCAACTGCAGCTGCGGCGTGGGCGGGTCACCATCGCCTGCATTCCATCGATTGCCAGCCATCTGCTGCCGCAGGTCTTGCGCGCGTTTGCCAGCGCGCAGCCCGATGTCCAGGTGCATGTCATCGATGAGAACGCGCGCCAGGTCGTGGACTGCGTTCTGCGCGGCGAAGCGGACTTCGGCGTGAGCTTCACCGGCAGCCAGGAGCCGGCATTGCGTTTCGAGGCGCTGACGCGCGAGCGCTATGTGCTGGCCATGGCGCATGGCCATCCCTGGGCCGCGCGCGAGGAGGTGGCATGGGCCGAGCTGGCCGGCCAGCGCCTGGTCTCGGTGTCGCACCAGAGCGGCAACCGGCTGCTTCTGGACCAGGTGATGGCGCAGTTGCCCGAGCAGCCCCTGGCCTGGTACGAGTGCAACCACGTCGCGGGCGCCGTGGCCTTGGTCGAAGCCGGGCTGGGCCTGGCCGTCATCCCCCAGCTCGCGCTGCGCCAGCGCCACCCCGAGGTGCGCAGCGTGCCGCTGGTCGCCCCCGAGGTCTGGCGCACCCTGGGCCTGTTGCAGCGGCGCGACCGCGTGCTCGGCCCATCGGCGCAAGCCCTGCGGCAATGCCTGCTGGCCGTCGGCTTCAGCGCGGCGCCAGGATCGCCATCGTGATGCGCGAGGTGCAGGTCGGCTGGCCTTCGTCGTTGACCATGTCGATCTGCCAGACATGGGTCGTGCGGCCGATATGCACCGGCTTGGCGGTGGCCGTGACCCAGCCGCTGCGCGCGGCGCGCAGGTGGTTGGCGTTGATGTCCAGGCCGACCGCGGTATGGCCTTCGGGGCTGGCGTAGAACGCGCCCAGCGAGCCCAGGGTCTCGGCCAGCACCACGCTCACGCCGCCATGCAGCAGCCCGAAGGGCTGCACGGTGCGCTCATCGACCGGCACGCGGCCGACGATGTAGTCGTCGCCGATCTCGGTGATTTCAATGCCCAGGTGGCTGACCGCGGTTTTGGCGCTGTCGCGGTTCAGGGCATGCACGGAAGCAGACTTTTTCCAGATCGACATAAGGCAGTTCAGGCAGGTGGAAACGATGCCTGCATCATGCCCGCGGCCGGCGCGCGCTGCACAACGCAGGCGACAGCGCGGCCGCGCCGCGCTCAGGCATGCATGGTTCCCGTTTCAAGAAAGCGTTCATGCCAGCTCAGCGCCTCGCGCAGGATGTGCGGCGTGTGCTGCGCGCCCTTTTGCCGCGCGCGGTCGAAGTAATCCTGCAGCAGCGGGCGGAAGTCGGGGTGCGCGCACTTGTCGATGATGAGCTGCGCGCGCTCGCGCGGCGACAGGCCGCGCAGGTCGGCGAGGCCTTGCTCGGTGACGATGATCTGCGTGTCGTGCTCGGTATGGTCGACATGCGAGCACATCGGCACGATGCAGCTGATCTTGCCGTCCTTGGCCACCGACGGCGTGACGAAGAACGACAGGTAGCCGTTGCGCGCGAAGTCGCCCGAGCCGCCAATGCCGTTCATCATGCCCGAGCCCATGATGTGGGTCGAATTGATGTTGCCGTAGATGTCGGCCTCGATCATCGAGTTCATGGCAATGATGCCCAGGCGGCGCACCAGCTCGGGATGGTTGCTGATCTCCTGCGGGCGCAGGATGATGCGCTCGCGGTAGAAGTCGATGTTGCGCTCGAAGTCCTCGTAGGCGCTGTTGCTCAGCGAGATCGCGGTGGCCGAGGCCTGGCGCATCTTGCCGGTGCGCAGCAGGTCGAGCATGCCGTCCTGCAGCACTTCGGTGAAGCCCAGCAGGTTGTCGAACGGGCCGTTGAGCAGCCCGGCCAGCACCGCGTTGGCGACGTTGCCCACGCCCGACTGGATCGGCAGCATGTCCTTGGGCAGCCGGCCCTGCTTCATCTCGTGCGCCAGGAAGTCGATGATGTGCGTGGCGATCTGCGTCGATACCGCATCGGGCAGCGCGAAGCCCGAGTTGCGGTCGTTCTGGTCGGTTTCGACGACGGCAATCACCTTGGCCGGGTCGACGCGCAGGTACGGCTCGCCGATGCGCTCGGCGGCATGCGTCATGTGGATCGGCGTGCGGCGCGGCGGGATGGCCGTGCCGTAATAGATGTCGTGCATGCCTTCCATGGCCAGCGGCGGGCGCGTGTTGACCTCGAGGATCACCTTGTCGGCGATCTCGAGCCAGGTCTTGTTGTTGCCCACCGAGGTCGACGGGATCAGCCGGCCGTCGGGCAGCACGCCCAGCACCTCGATCACCGCGACCTTCATCTCGCCAAGGAAACCAAACCATGCCTGCTGCGCGACGTGCGACAGGTGCATGTCGATGAAATGGATCTCGCCGGCATTGATCTTGTTGCGGCAGATCGGGTCGCTCTGGAAGGGCAGGCGCTTTTCATAGGCATCGGCCGCGGCCAGCAGGCCGTCCATCTCGGGCGCGGTCGAGGCGCCGGTCCAGGCGCTGATCTTGAACGGCCGGCCCGCGGCATGCTCGGCGCGCGCGCGCGCCGCGAGTGCCTGGGGCAGGAGCTTGGGATACCCCGCGCCGGTGAACCCGCTCATGCCGACGTTGGCGCCCGCCGGCACCAGGGCCGCCGCCGCTTCGGCGCTCATGATCAGGGGATGGAAATCGCTATACCGTACGCGGTCAATCAATGACATCTGCAAACTCCGCAAAGAAACGCCACCGCCTGTCTCCTGCAATTCGGGCGCGGTGGCTTGCGGGCGGGATGTTAGCAGCGATGGGCGCCCGGCTCCTGGCGAACCCGGGGTACTTGAGTTCGCGCCATGGCGCACTCCAGGCCGATGCAAGTGGTCACTGCGCGCCCGGCGCCGCATGCCGGTGCGGGTGGCCGGTGGGATCGTCGATCTGCACGACCTGGCCTTTTTGCCAGGCGTCGGCGCCCGGATCGATCGCGGGCGCGGGGATGTCTTCGCGCTCGCGGCGCTTGGCGGCGCTGTCGATGCCGAGGCTGCGGTCGCGCGCGGCCACCATCTGCGGGTCGTTCTGGCCGTCGGCGGTGAAGCCCATCATCAGCTGCGGCACGCCCAGCGGCAAGGGCTTGCCGAGATCGGTATGCCAGGTATGCCAGGTCTTGCCATAGGTGCCGATCAGCTTCTTCATCAGCGCCTTCTCGGCGATGTCGGGAATGCCGGGCGCGACCAACTGGCCCGACTTCACCTCATGCACATGGCTGTGCCACAGCGCCTTTTCGGCCGCGGGCAGCGTGGCGAAGAGCTTGGCGCTGATGATGTACTCGACGCCCATGATCTTCGCGTCCTTCTGGTTGCCGTCGTAGATCACGCACTGCGTCACGTCCTCGTTGACGATGGCGCAGTAGTGGTGGGCCTGCATCTGCACTTCGGGCCGGCCGTTGTAGAAGTGAAAGCCGTTGAGATAGGCATTGAGGGCCTCGATCGGCGGCTTGTTCTGCAGCGCCGCGGCGCCGGCATCGAGCAGCTTGGTCTTGGCGGACTCGGGCGCGCCGGGCGCCGTCACATTCGAGGCGGTGTTGTTCTCGCCGCAGCCGGCCAGCGCGGCGGCCGCGGCCCACACCAGGGCAGTGGTTCGCAGATGCATGGTATTCCACCGGAAGTGAAATCCTGCAGCCTACGCCGCTGCGCCGGCGGCGGTGTAGGAGCGGGCCGCCAATCCCTGGGCGGCCGGGTTCGGTCAGCGCGGCTTGCGGTCGAGCAGCGCGTACAGGATGATCGCGCCAAAGGTCGCGGTACCGATGCCGCCCAGCGCGAAGTCGCCGAACTTGAGCGTGAATTCGCCCGTGCCCAGGATCAGCGTGATCGCGGCCACGATCAGGTTCTTGTTCTGCGAGAAGTCGACGTGGTTGCGCACCCAGATGTTGGCGCCGGCCACGGCAATCAGGCCGAACACCACGATCGACACGCCGCCCATCACCGGCAGCGGAATCGCCTGGATCAGCGCGCCGAACTTGGGGCTGAAGCCCAGCAGCACGGCCAGCAGCGCCGCGCACAGGAACACCGCCGTCGAGTAGATGCGCGTCGCGGCCATCACGCCGATGTTCTCGGCATAGGTGGTCACGCCCGTGCCGCCGCCCGCGCCACTGACCATGGTCGCCACGCCATCGCCGATGAACGCGCGGCCCATGTACTGGTCGATGTTCTTGCCGGTCATGGCCGTGACGGCCTTGATGTGGCCCAGGTTCTCGGCCACCAGGATGATGACCACGGGCACGATCAGCAGCATCGCGGGGCCGCTGAACACCGGCGCGTGGAACTGCGGCAGTCCCAGCCAGGCGGCGTTGGCCACGCCCGACAGGTCGATGGGCTTGCCCAGGCCGGCAACGTTGGTCAGCAGCGCGTAGAAGATGCTCGCGACGATCAGGCCGACCAGGATCAGCAGGCGCTGCAGCATGCCGCGCGTGAGCACCGCCACCAGGCCGACGGTGGTGAAGGTCAGGGCCTGCATCCAGCTGTCGAAGTTGCTCGCCGCCATGTTCTTGATCGGAATGGCGGCCAGGTTCAGGCCGATGACCGCGACCACGGCGCCGGTCACCACCGGCGGCATGAAGCGCTCGATCCAGCCCGTGCCCAGCCACTGCACCAGCACGCCGATCAGCGTGTAGACCGCGCCGCAGGCAATGATGCCGCCCAGCGCCACGCCGATGTTGGCGTTCGCGCCCTGGCCCGCATAGCCGGTGGCGGCAATCACCACGCCGATGAACGCAAACGACGAGCCCAGGTAGCTGGGCACCTTGCCGCCGGTGATCAGGAAGAAGATCAGCGTGCCGATGCCGCTCATCAGCACCGCCAGGTTGGGGTCGAAGCCCATCAGGATGGGAGCCAGCACGGTCGAGCCGAACATCGCAATCACGTGCTGGATGCCCATCAGGCCGGTCTGCGGCCAGGGCAGGCGCTCATCGGGGCCGATCACGCCCCCGGAATGCAGCACATCGGGGGACTTTTCGGTCCAGTGGAATATTCCCATCGCTTATCTCTCCTGAAAAAACTGGCGCGATGTTAGAGATATTCGGCGTGCGGTGGTGGACAGATTCGCAGACCGTTGTTGGTGGTTGACGCCCGTTCCCCCCTGTCGCCGAGGCAGCAGTTTGCGGGCTAACCCTGAAACGCCTGCGCGCCGTGCGGGCTAACGTCGTGGAACTATGTCCAAACTTCCCGCCTACCTTCCCCAGATCCGCCGCTACCAAGACTGGCTGGCCGAACGCCATGGCCTGCGCTTTGCCGACTACGACGCGCTCTGGCGCTGGTCGGTCACCGAACTCGACACCTTCTGGCAGAGCATCTGGGACTACTGCGAGCTGCAGTCGCCCACGCCGCACACCGCGGTGCTGGCGCGCAACGTGATGCCGGGCGCCGAGTGGTTTCCGGGCGCGCAGGTCAATTACACGCAGCAGGTGCTGCGCCATACCGAAGCCGCGGCCGCTGCCGGCATGCCGGCCGTCATCAGCCGCAACGAGCAGGGCCTGCACCGCGAACTGAGCTGGCCCGAACTGCGCCGCCAGGTCGCGGCGCTGGCGCTGCATCTGCGCGACCAGGGAGTGCAGCCCGGCGACCGCGTGGCCGCCTACCTGCCGAATATTCCCGAGGCCATGGTGGCGCTGCTGGCCTGCGCCAGCATTGGCGCGGTCTGGAGCATCTGCGCGCCCGACATGGGCACGCAGGCGGTGCTCGACCGCTTCCGCCAGATCGAGCCCAAGGTGCTGATTGCCGTCGACGGCGTGCACTATGCGGGCCGCGACCTCGACCGCCAGACGGTGCTGGCCGAGCTGCGCGCGCAGCTGCCCAGCCTGCAACAGGTGATCCTGGTCAACAACCTGGACCTGGCGCTCGATCGCGCCGACTGCGCGCACTGGGGCCGGATCACGGCGCGCGACGATGCGGCTACCGCCGCCTTCGAGCCGCTGTGGCTGCCCTTCGACCATCCGCTGTGGATCGTCTATTCGAGCGGCACCACCGGCCTGCCCAAGCCCATCGTGCACGGCCATGGCGGCATGGTGCTGGTGGCCATGCAGCTCAAGGGCCTGCACAACGATGTCGGCTGCAGCTGGGACCCGAACAGCTGGGGCGAGCGCTTCCACTGGTACAGCTCGACCGGCTGGGTGATGTGGAATGCCCAGGTGTCGGGCCTGCTCGGCGGCACGACCTGCGTGATCTTCGATGGCAGCCCCGGCGGCAGCAAGGAGCAGCCCGACTGGGGCGTGCTGTGGCGCTTTGCGGCCGAGACCGGCGTGACCTGCTTTGGCTCGGGCGCGGCGTTCTATGCGAACTGCATGAAGGCCGGCGTGGACTTGTCGGCCTGCGGCGACCTGTCGCGCGTGCGCGCGCTGGGCTCGACCGGCTCGCCGCTGTCGGCCGAGGTGCAGCAGTGGGGCACCGACCAGTTCCGCGCGCTGCGCGCGCAGGCCGAGGCGCAGGGCCGGCCCGGGCTGCCCTCCGATGAGGACATCTGGTGGAACAACATCTCCGGCGGCACCGATTTCTGCGGCGCCTTCCTGGGCGGCCACCGCGAGCTGCCGCAGGTGCCGGGCGTCATGCAGTGCCGCCAGCTGGGCGCGGCCGTCGAGGCCTGGAACGACCAGGGCCGGCCGGTCATCGACGAGGTCGGCGAGCTGGTCTGCAGCCAGCCCATCCCGTCGATGCCGCTGTATTTCTGGGGCGACACCGATGGCCGGCGCTACCGCGCAAGCTATTTCGAGCATTTCGCGCCGGGCCAGGGCCGCCGGCCCGGCGGCGGCGACACCGGAGCCGAGGCCGGCGCGGTCTGGCGCCATGGCGACTGGATCCGCGTCACGCCCGAAGGCGGCTGCGTGATCTACGGCCGCAGCGACGCGACCATCAACCGCCACGGCCTGCGCATGGGCACCAGCGAGATCTACCGCGCGGTCGAAGCCCTGCCCGAAGTGCTCGACAGCCTGGTTGTCGACCTCGAATACCTGGGCCGCGACAGCTACATGCCGCTGTTCGTCGTGCTGCGCCCCGGCGTGGAACTCGATGCGGCGCTGCGCACGCGCATCAACGGCGCGATCCGCAGCGGCGTCTCGCCGCGCTTCGTGCCCGACGAGATTTTCGAGGTGGCCG
>Ga0308161_1002889_pt1 | contig 17532 bp, 13 predicted proteins | sample PhyFR2_FD_201034 | JGI IMG/M metagenome (GOLD analysis project Ga0308161, IMG submission 201034) | Phyllosphere microbial communities from UC Gill Tract Community Farm, Albany, California, United States - DLSLF.R2 | ecosystem: Host-associated > Plants > Phyllosphere > Unclassified | place: USA...
TAGGCGGCCATGAATGGGGCGACAAAAGATGAATTGACTGCAACCAACTTTTTGTCTGATGCACAAAGTTGGTCGAGGTCTGGAGTTTGTCACCTTGGCTTAAACCCTAGCTCACCTTGGCCGCCGCTGTTCAAGGTCAAATGCCAGACAATTTTTTAACAAGCCAACAATGCCGATAATCAATTTATGAATTTCTCATGATTTTTAAGAAATGCGCCAGTTATTTCAAAAAGCGCAGACTGAACATGGTGTGGTATTGACCAATGCGCCCTATCACCGGATAGGAAGCTGTCGCATATTGCCGAAGGTATCATGATGGTTATAGCCCCTGGTCTGGTTGACGGATGATCCAGCGCTTTTAAGGTTGTAACTGGCATAGCACCTGAGCCGGCGCCACCTTCACATATGATCGCTTTACCTATAAATTTGGTGCAAGACTGCTCTGCATTGCCCGCTAGAACTAAAGCCTGCGCTAACGCGTGAATTTCTGCAAATGGGCGCATTAATTGACGCAACGTTAGTAATTCATCCAACATTCAAGATAATTCATCCAACATTCAAGAAATGTCTTTGCTGTCGCTCTGGGCGCTGCTATCGGATCTTTAGGCAGCCGGTTTTTTTGGGTTTTGATGCCGTCTATCAAACTCAATAGATTGGCTTGCACCCGAGTCTGGCTTGGCGGCTATAGGTGTTACTCGGAAAAAGTTTCGCCGTGATACCCGAATTGGTGATAACTTATGCTTTTTGAAAGACTGATCGTCGCCTCTAAGCTATTGCGTTTTGCACTTGGTAAACAGCCAATCGGGAAATGCTGCGATCTTTGACTGAGCTCAATGACATCGGCATCGACCCGGCGAAGTGTGGGCATAGACAGATGCCTTAGGTTTTGGCATTCTCAATCTAAGCTTGGAATGGCTCGCAGTTCTCAGGTGACGGTTGAAATTATTTGTAACGCTCTACCTTTACTGCAGGAGGCGGAAAAATCAGCACAAGCGAACTTGTAACAGGTACATTGCAAAAGCAACTGGCAAGCGATGGTGACGGTATACCGTTCGCCTCGATGTTGTGCCGTTAGCAATGCGTTGTTTTGACTAATCCCGAACTTCAACGAGTTTGCTCGCTGCTTTAGAAAAAGACAAGGTCGGTGAAGTGATAAAACTCGCTAAGTCTCGCGGCTCCGACAAAACCGCGATTATTGGCTAAGTTTTGAAGGTGAATCAATCGTAAACGTTAGAACAAGTTAGAGGAAAATAGTTGTAATCCTAACACACCACAAATTATTCGTGAAAAATTATTTTTGAAAACAAAAAAAAAGCTTGGCAATACGCGCGATTAAAGGTAATCAACTGCTATCAGCAGATCAAGACAGATAATTTTTGCCAGTGAGCGGCTCGTTCTGCTGTGTAAGCTCTTCAAAATTCGAACGACGTCTTAGAAGAACGAACGGACATGTCGCAGGTATATGTTACATGGCATTGCCTTGTTTTTTAAAATTGGACAGCCCAAAAGGCTGAAAACTGCATTCATAAGAGATGACAATGAGGCCACAACAAAATAGGCGTATGCGCGGGCGGGGTAATAATAGTAGCAATAATAACAACCGCAGAAGCCCAAACCCACTTTCCCGCAATTATGAGAGCAACGGGCCTGATGTGAAGATTCGAGGCAACGCGCAACATATTGCTGAGAAATATGCTGCACTTGCCCGCGATGCCCAAGCGTCTGGCGATAGAGTTACTGCAGAAAATTATCTGCAGCATGCCGAGCATTATAATCGCATTATTATGGCAGCTCAGGCACAGATGCCGCAGCCCGCAATCCGGGATGAACTTGATGATGAAGACAGCGAGATTATTGGCGGCGTGGATGACCACCAGAACATTACTCGCATTGAAGTCTCAGTGGAGCCTGCAGGGAGCGGCCCACAGCCAACTATTGAAGGTACCCCCGTTGAGGTTGCTTTATCGGAAGAAGAAAATAGTAATAACGCGATAAAGCCATCACGGCGCGCGCCGAGACGACGAGCGGTTCGACCAAGCACCGAAGCAATGGTTGAAAGTGACTCCCAACCAGAGGTAGAAGCGAGCGAACCAGCGGCGGAAACTGCGCCATTGGAAAAACGAGTGGCATTGAACATCGCTGATCCCGGTGCAGAACAGCCTCTAAAGCCTAAGCGGGGTCGCCGCCCAAAAGTTGCAGTCGAAGAGGCTTAACTCTTTGTTAGCTTATCCTTGTGCGTTGCTTTAAAATCGTGGTGTCTTTGTAACATTAACTACTGTCATGGGTGTTGGAAGGCTGTTCAAAATCCTTCGAGATCCTGAATCGCAGGTGTTCTCTTAGAATTTTTACGTTGACTATTTGCTGGATTCCGCCTAGTCGGCCTAGAGGAGCGGACACAATATATGGGTTGCCCCCGTTTATGTTTCTGTTTCGCCTAACTCACGCAATTTGTAATCATTTGAAACCACTAATTTTTGAAGTGAGCCGGTGTTTAGAATATCATCGCAATTTCATTGAGGGACACAAAGCAAACGATACCATAACATTCGCTAATTGGTATAGCAGCTTGAGTTACTCTAACCATGGCTTTCCGCCCATGCTTAACAGGTTTGGCGCGAGCTTTTAATCCGTTTAAAATAATCGAGACGGTTTGCGAAACGTTAACCCGTTGTGCAATTTTCGCGCGCATAATTTTAACGAGTGAATTTGTCGATGATCAGAGCTTATACTTTTCTCAGTTGTGCTGTGCATAACGGTTAATTTCGTCAGAGCAGAAATAAGCCATCTGCCAAGCTTCTTCACTGAAGGGATAAAATTAACAAGCGCCTGATAAAGCACAATTTAAATCGAACCGATCGAGTAAGTGGACTAATCCGATAGCGGAGGTTTTATATCCATCCACAATCATCAGTCGAATCCGACAGTTGTTGTTGATACCGGAGCTATCCTTACCCCAAATCGCTAGCCGGTTTATCAGGTGCGTGCATGCAGTTGAGCCGCGAATTGTCGTGTCATTGCAAGGAGTTGTGATAATATCCTAAACCATTCAACACCGTAAGTGTTCATTTGACAGTATCGTTGCTAAATTTTTGGTGGATTTATTGATAGCAATTGAGCATCACGGTTTCCGCTTTTAGAATGCGAAAATCGTAGTTGATAGTTTGGTTGCTGAAATTCAATCAACCAGCGAGATAACGGCGATCGTCTCACCCAACTTGAAGTCATAGATAATTAATTGCTTCTTGCCGTCAGCTCTAGCGACCGCCAATAGAATACGGTTTCCCGATATATTAGTGGATATCACGCGCGAATGGCTATCAATATGGAGTTGGCGTAGAATCGGCTCCTCATTGCCAACGGCGACTGCTGATGAATTATTCGTTTGATTTGGCAGCGATTCTTGAACGCTCGTATGCGTTTTTTGACTGGGCGCGATGATTTTATAGAAGATCGCCACCAGGACTGCCAGCAGCAAAACGAACGTTACAACGATCGTACTTAGCATAAGCCGCATCAGCTTTTTACGCACCCGCTCAACAGCAGGATCAAGCGGCGGTTCATCAGCCGCTTTCATGGTAATGCTGATTTGATCGTCTTGTTCTTCGTTATTCATGAGCGGCGCCTGCTCTTTCGTTGTTATCTTCAACTTGACCTCATCCACCTTTACGTGGTTGAACACCTTGATGCAATGCATCAAAGCTTAGTGCTAAAATCAATTTATCACTTGAATAAACGAAAGACCGCATGCCCGACATAAAAAAACAATTCACCACCGATGAGACCGTGATAGGCCAGCGGTTAGACCAATGGCTTACCGAACAATTCAAACCACATTTTTCGCGTTCACGTTTGCAAGCTCTGATCAAAGAGGGCAACTTGATGATTGACGACGTGGTCGTTCGCGAGCCTAAAACCAAGTTACGGGCGGCGCAAGCGATAACACTGAAGTTACCACCGCCGGTCGCCGCTTCGCCGATCGCTGAAAATATAGCACTTGACATTCTTTTTGAGGATGAGGATCTCATTATTATCAATAAACCAGCAGGGCTGGTTGTCCACCCTGGCAATGGCAATTGGGATGGAACTTTGGTCAACGCTTTGATTTACCACTGCGGTGATAGCCTTTCCGGCATCGGCGGCGTTAAGAGGCCTGGGATTGTCCATCGGCTGGACAAAAATACCAGTGGTGTCATGGTGGTCGCCAAAAATGATTTTACCCATAGTCATTTAAGTGCGCAGTTTGCTGATCACGGTCGTACCGGCGTTCTTAGGCGCAATTATATCGCCATTTTATGGGGATTGCCCAGCAGAACAAACGGTAAGGTAGAAACCAGTTTGGGTCGTGCGCGTAATGATCGGACGCGCCAAGCTGTCGTCGGACCGGAGGTACATGGAGCGCGCCACGCTATCACCCATTTTAAAGTGTTGGAAGCATTCGGCACTAAAACTGACGCCACGGCGACCGCTAGTCTGGTACAATGTCGCTTGGAAACAGGCCGCACCCATCAAATTCGTGTCCATATGGCCCATATCGGCCATCCTCTTGTGGGTGACTTGGATTACGGTAGCGCCTTTAAAACCAAGGCCAATAAGCTTAACGGCACTTTAGCGGAAATGGTCAAAAAATTTCAGAGACAAGCGCTGCACGCGCAGAGTTTAACCTTTGAGCATCCAAGAACCGGTGAAGTCCTTTCGTTTTGTTGTGCGCCGCCACAAGATTTTCAGGAACTTATTATCGCTTTCCAGCGTTTAACATGAGAATTTGCACGGCCAAAATATTACGGCAAGTTAATTATATTTAGTGCGAATATGTGCTATACTTTCAATTGATAAAGCACCATATTGGGTGTTTGAAATTATGGCATGTTAAAAATTGCACTGCCATGGAAGGAGGGTAGCAATGGCTCGAGCGAGTTTACCTACAGTCACAGCTGGTGATGGCGGTTTGGCGCGTTATTTAGAAGAAATTCGACGCTTTCCTATGTTGCAGCCACAAGAAGAATATATGCTCGCCAAACGCTACCGTGAGCATGACGACCCAAAAGCGGCGCACCGGCTGGTTACTAGCCATCTAAGGCTGGTTGCAAAAATAGCCATGGGTTACCGTGGTTATGGATTACCGATTGGTGAAGTTATATCTGAAGGCAATGTCGGCTTGATGCAAGCCGTCAAAAGATTTGAACCAGAACGTGGGTTCCGCCTGGCAACCTATGCAATGTGGTGGATAAAGGCATCCATTCAGGAATATGTATTGCGTTCCTGGAGTTTGGTAAAGATGGGGACAACTGCCAACCAGAAGCGGCTCTTCTTTAATTTACGAAAAGTAAAGAGCAAGATACAAGCTCTTGATGATGGTGACCTCAACCCCGAGCAGGTTAAAGAAATTGCAACACGGTTGAATGTGAGTGAAGATGAAGTGATTTCAATGAATCGTCGCCTTGGAGGTGACAGTTCTTTAAACACGCCAATTCGTGACAGTGAAGGCGGTGAATGGCAGGACTGGTTGGTCGATCAAAGTGATAGCCAGGAACAAATTCTGATTGAACAAGATGAACTTGAAAACCGTCGTTCAATGCTTGAAAGCGCCATGGACGGACTTAATGAGCGCGAACGCAGGATTTTTAAAGCGCGACGGCTCGCCGAAGATCCGGAAACTTTGGAAGATCTTTCGACCGAATTTAACATTAGCCGTGAGCGGGTGCGCCAAATTGAAGTGCGTGCGTTTGAAAAAGTGCAAGATGCTGTGAAAGCTGCTGCTATTGCCCAGAACCATCAGACACGTGAGCTCAGCAATTACCCCGCCTTAACCTCACAATAACCCCGAACGACAACCAGCGCCCAACACTTTCATTTTGTCAATGCCCGCGCAAGCCGTCCGCCAATTAACGTTCGGTCTATTGGATATTTGGAGCGCGTGTAAAGCAATGCGCAGAATGATTAGGGCACGTGCTCAGCAATTACCCCGCTATAACTTTACAATAATCCCAAACGACAACCAGCGCCCAACACGTTCATTTCGTTAATGCCGGCGCAGCGTAAGCCGTCCGCCAATTAACGTTCGGTCTATTGGATATTTGGAGCGCGTGTAAAGCAATGCGCAGAATGATTAGACACGTGCTTAGCAATCAACCCGCTATAACTTTACAATAACCCCAAACGACAACCAGCGCCCAACACGTTCATTTCGTTAATGCCGGCGCAGCGTAAGCCGTCCGCCAATTAAAGTTCGATCTTTTGGCATTGGAGCGCGTGAAAGCAATGCGCAGAATGATTAGACTCGTGCTCAGCAATGTGCAGACCGACGTGACGCTGCTTTCTCCATCACCAGTGTCAGCCAATCAAGCCAAAAACTGGGGGAGAACCACAAGGATCGGCCGGTTACGCACTAAAGCTGCTATTGTGCAGCGGCAGGCTTCTGCTGCGTTTGGTCATAAATTGTCGGTTTGTTCTGTTCTGCTAGCCAGGCATCCAAAACTTTATTAAAAATGTCTTCGCCTTGCTTGCCCTTAGACAGCGACAGTTCGCCAACACGACCATCTTTATATTGGGTTACTAACTGTATCCAATTCAATTTTTTCATAAGAACCAAATCGCCATCGATAAATGGTCGCATATTGTTTATCGCGAGTACAAAATAATTGTCGCCAAACTTGGCCTTGGTTGCGCCGTTTAGCGGTTGCCCAATCGCCTGCTCACTTGCTTTAAAGGTCAATTCTTTAAGATCGTCCATCGCACCACCTGGAAAATCGTCAGGAATGGTATAAACAACCTCAACAAGATAGGCGGCTGGCAGTGTTTTGTCTTGATTGCGCCTGATCGTCAAGCGAACGGATATTCCCTTATGTGGAATGGTAACGTCGCCCCTGATTGCAAATTCGTCGGTTTGGCCATCAGCTGCCGCCTCATGTGCAAGTGTCCAGGTCACTGTGCCGCGATCAATATTTTCTGGTTCAGTATCACTACGTGATTCATAGTAGACAGCTTCTCCTGCCTCTTCTACACCTTGCGTTGTCGCAGAGGCATTGGATGTCCCCTCACCTGCAGTTGCAGGCGCTTTAGCAGGACCTGGGTCAACCTCGCTGCCATCTTCCAATAAACGCTGCGTTAACTTCACCGCCGTAGTGTCTTGTTGTCCCGCAGAATCCGACGACGCCGGCGGCTCGTTTTGCGACTGTGCCGCTAAATACTTCCAGCCTATAGCAACAACGATTGCAATGAAAATAATCAGCACAAGCGACGATATCGCAATGATAATTCGTTTACGTTTGGCTGCTGCGCGCTCGCCACGCCGGGCTGCTTGAACGAATATATCTGAAACAACATCAAAATTTCCTGTATGATTTTGACTGGTATGGTGCGGCGGCCCATCTTCTTGATCTGCAATTTCGAGATCACGATCTACGCCGTCATCGTCGTCAACCCTAAGGTTGACTGGTTCTGCATTAGGCGGCCGCCTAGATGCATAAACACTCGCGTCATCGTCAGGTTTCAACCGCGCGGAAGTATCGCCTACGATTTCCTCCTCGGCACTAGTCGTTTGCTCGCCAGCAACAAATCTTTCCACCGCGGGCTTGCGGTTATCCGGTGCCCCATCGCCATCATAAACGCCCTTTGCCCCGCTAATCGTCTCATTTTCGGTGGCTCTCTCATCGATTTTTGCACGGGCAATATCAGGGTTCCCTGCCATTGCATTTTGTAAATTTTCATTGTCCGAAATAACGTCGACGGATTGTCCGATGATTAACGGTTTCTCCACAACGGTGTATGCTGTTTTTTTGGATTTCGCTTTTTTAGTCGTGCTTGGGGTTTCACTGAACTCCTCAGTGGTAGCATTCAACGTGGCTTTAGCAGCGTCCTCCTCGTCACTGTTTGAATAATGATCGGCTGGATGGTTCTCATCTTTGTTGTCAACCACTGTACTGGGCTCAATACCCAACAGCGCCTTTTCTTTCGCAACATAGTCTGCTTCGACATCGACGATGGCTTGTTCCAAGATCTGTAATTGTGCATCCGCTACTTTTTTTGGGACGTTGACATCTCGTAGTTTTTTTATCACGGTTTCACGTGCCCGTAGGTAAACGCGCTCCCGCATTTGCGGCGTTGGTTCGGTAAGCTTGTCAATTGTCTTTTTTAATAAGCCTGCGAAATCAGCCATAGACCTTATTATCTCTTTGCTATTAAAGCCTGCAATCAAAAGTTTCTAAACAAATTGCATTTGCAGGGAAAGCTTTTTATCCGAAAGAAGTCTTAGTCTTCAAAAGGATCGGTCATTAAGATCGTATCTTCCCGCTCCGGGCTTGTCGATAATAACGCCACTGGAGCGCCAATAAGCTCCTCAATATGGCGGACATATTTAATGGCCTGGGCTGGCAGATCCGCCCATTTTTTCGCACCAGCCGTAGTCGCTTTCCAGCCCTCGAACGTTTCGTAAACGGGTTGGACACGGGCTTGCGCGCCCATTGATGCCGGTAGAAAATCCAAACGCCTGCCATCGAGTTCATAGCCGACACAGACTTTAATTTCATCAAGTCCATCTAAAACATCAAGTTTTGTCAGCGCGATACCATCAATACCACAAATCGCGACCATCTGCCGAACGAGTACTGCGTCAAACCAACCGCAACGCCTCTTGCGCCCTGTCACGACGCCAAATTCGCGCCCTCGTGCCCCCAAGAACTCCCCGGTTTCATTCAATTGCTCTGTGGGAAATGGTCCCTCCCCAACGCGCGTTGTATAGGCTTTTGCTATTCCTAAAACATAGTTAATGGCGCCCGGCCCCACGCCCGAACCTGTGGCTGCTTGCGCGGCTATTGTGTTTGACGAGGTGACAAAAGGATAAGTTCCAAAATCATTATCAAGCAATGCGCCTTGGGCGCCCTCAAATAAAATTCGCGCGCCTGCGCGCCTGCGCGTGTCAAGAAGCCGCCAAGTTTGATCCATAAAAGGCAATATTCCGTCGGCAACTGCCATGAGTTCGTCATAAAGCGATTGTGGTGAAATTTCTGGCTCACCCATGCCGCGACGTAAGGCATTGTGATGGGTTAGCAGCCGCTCTATTTTTGCCATCAGCGTATCAGGCTCAGCAAGATCTATTAAACGGATCGCCCTGCGTCCCACTTTGTCTTCATAGGCCGGACCGATACCGCGTTTTGTTGTGCCAATTTTCAACCCGGAAGTTGCATTTTCTCTCGCCGCGTCAAGCTCGCGATGGAGTGACAAAATTAGCGGTGCATTTTCCGCGATCCGTAAGACGTCTGGTGTTATAGTTATACCCTGCGAGGACAGCTTGGCGACCTCGTCAATGAAATGGTGCGGATCAATGACAACACCATTACCAATCACCGAAAGTTTTCCCCGCACCAAGCCCGACGGTAACAAAGATAATTTGTAGCTGACACCATCGACCACCAACGTATGGCCAGCATTGTGCCCGCCTTGATAGCGTACCACAATGTCAGCGCGCTCAGATAACCAATCAACAATTTTCCCTTTGCCTTCGTCACCCCATTGTGCGCCGACAACAACAACATTGGCCATAAGCCTTCTCCATTAGATGCAATTCAGTTAACATTCGATTGAGGCTCGACTGCGACAAACCGTACTATATACCAATTAACCAGTGAAGCGCGACTCTTGTTTTTTCTTATCCAACCATTGTATGTCAGGCGTTTGGGTGACGCAAAGCTTCAAAATCATAAGGCGATAGCCCAATGATTGCCTTATCAGTTTTACCTGTCGCAGTCGTGCATTCGTTAAATCGCGCGCCAGCCCCTGCGTAACGACTCCCTGTCAAACTCATCGTGTTCAAAAGAGACCCTCACCGACAAAGGCTTTGAATAGATCGGCCAACTTGCGACAACTCCTTTGATTGGTAGAGCCAGTTTTCAAGCGCCAAGTCTCCGCGGCGCACCGCACCATAAACTCGCTATCACCAAGTCGGATTATTGGCATTTATGGGCGCCCATAACGCGCCCATCACAGAGGATTTTAAACCGATTTAATCATAAATTCTTGCTAATACTAATTCTAGGTGAGTTCCGCCACCATATAGGTGGCATCATTGCTGTAAGTTTTCAATTTTTCGCTCAATGCCAGAGAAGGCTCAACTACTCGAAATCCTTGCTTTTGCCAGAATCCCATCGCGCCATTAACAGCAATCAAGCTTAAAGTTTTAAATGACATTTGCGCGCCGCGTTCCTTAATGATTGCAACCGCTTTACGCGCCCATCCGCCACAGCGGTAATCTGGCAATAAAGCAAGATCATGAATATAGAGCGTATCAGCATCGTTTGGTATTGTTTTTAAGAGCCTGTTGAGAGGTGGCGCATTGTATAATCTGTAGGGATGCGCCAATAGATATCCCACTGGCTTGCCTTCACCACTCAGGGTCAAACAAGTACCCGGCGAAAGACGGAACTTCTCTGAGAGCACGCCATCTGCCTCAGGAAAAAGCGGATGGCAAATGCTGGCGATTTGCCCAATCATTGGCAAATCGCGTTTCTCCATGTCACGCCACATTGTCATGATTGCATTACATCAAACACGAGAGATTGGGCGCGCTTAATACCCGGCACTTTTCTCAACTCCTGCAAAACCGTTTCACTCACCGGCGCGTCGAGGTAAAGTAGGGCAATGGCATCACCACTCGGCGCATTGCGCCCAAGCGCAAAATTGGCAATATTAACGTTATTACGACCGCAAATTGTGCCGATGGTACCAATCACTCCGGGGGTGTCGGTGTTGGTAATATAAAGCATATAACCACCGACTTCAGCATCAAGATTGATACCTTTGATCTGAATGAAACGCGGCTTGCCGTCAACAAAGCATGTCCCGGCAATTGAACGGGTTCTTTCCGCTGTTTTGACTGTCAATTTGATATACCCGTCAAAAATTCCGGATTTATCACGTTTTACCTCCGAAACGATGATGCCTCTCTCCCTCGCCATGATCGGTGACGAAACCATATTGGTTTCTGGCATTTGAGGGCGGATCAAACCAGCCAGGGCTGCACTGACCAATGCGCGGGTATTCATCTGCGCTGTCGCGCCATCAAAAATCACCTCCACCTCTTCGATCGGCTCTTCAGTAGACTGCCCGACAAAGCCACCAAGAACTTCTGCAAGTTTGACAAATGGCTTTAAGCGTGGTGCTTCTTCCGCGCTGATCGATGGCATATTGATCGCATTACTAACAGCTCCATTGACGAGATAGTCAGCCATTTGTTCGGCTACCTGGATTGCCACATTTTCTTGCGCCTCCTTGGTTGCCGCACCAAGATGCGGTGTGCAGACAACGTTCTCAAGGGTAAATAGCGGGTTGGTGGGCTCTGGTGGCTCGACATCAAAAACATCTATCGCAGCACCTGCAATTTTATGGGTTTTCAATGCCTCAATCAAATCTTGTTCAACGACCAATGCGCCCCGTGCGCAGTTGATAATACGCACGCCGTTTTTCATTTTAGCAATGGTGTCAAAATTAATAATGCCACGTGTCTTTTCGGTGAGCGGCGTATGCAGCGTGATAAAATCTGAACGATGCAATAGCTCATCTAATTCGACTTTTTCAACGCCGAGCTCTTCTGCACGTGCCGTTGATAAAAACGGATCATAAGCAATAACGCGCATTTTTAAGCCGATTGCTCGGCTAGCAACGACTGAGCCGATGTTGCCACAACCGACAATTCCTAAGATTTTACCTGAGACTTCCACACCCATGAAGCGGTTTTTTTCCCATTTTCCAGCTTTAGTAGAGTCATTTGCCGCGGGGATCTGTCTCGCCACAGCAAATAATAACGCAATTGCATGTTCTGCTGTCGTTATCGAATTGCCAAACGGCGTATTCATAACGATTATACCTCGGCGCGAAGCGGCTGCGATATCAACATTATCGACACCAATGCCAGCCCGCCCCACCACTTTCAAATTTCGCGCCGCTTTGATTAGTTTTTCACCAACTTTCGTCGCCGAACGGATAGCAAGGCCATCATATTGATCAATCACCGTAAGCAAGTTTTCTTTGTCTTTTCCTAACTCAGGTAAATAATCAACAATAATGCCGCGGTCTCTAAAAATCTGTACGGCTATTGGTGACAGTTTATCTGATACTAAAACTCGGGGTGCCATTGTAGGCCTCCTTATCAATGTCAATGGCGATTGAGCCATAGAAAACTTCTTGAAAATTTAAGATGAAATTAGAGCTTCATTTTCTCAACCATGTAGGCCCAATCAATCCACGGCATTAAAGCTTCAAGATCGGTCGTTTCCACGGTAGCTCCGGCCCAGATTCGCAAACCCGGTGGTGCATCGCGATAGGAACCAATGTCATAAGCAATATCGCGTTGTTCCAACCGATTAACGATAGCTTTTACAAAATCTGCCTGGGCTTTGGCGTCAAGCTTATCAATCTGCGGATCGATAATTTTCAAACAAACAGAGGTATTTGACCGCGTCGACGGATCAACCGCGAGATAATCAATCCACGGGGTATTTTTTACAAACTGATCTAATACGGCAAAATTGTTGTTGGCGCGCTCAATAAGCGCGCTTAGGCCACCGATCGATTGCGCCCATTTGAGCGTATCTATATAATCTTCTACACATAGCATTGAAGGCGTATTAATAGTCTCACCATTAAAAATACCTTCCATGAGCTTAGAATCTTTCGTCAATCGGAAGATTTTTGGCAAAGGCCACGCTGGTTTATAAGTTTCGAGACGTTCCACTGCGCGGGGGCTGAGGATAAGAATCCCATGCGCACCTTCGCCACCAAGCACTTTCTGCCAGGAAAAGGTCAAGACATCTAGTTTTTCAAACGGCAAATTTTGTGCAAAAGCAGCCGATGTTGCGTCACAAATGGTTAAGCCCTGACGGTCATTTTTTATAAAATCACCATTGGGCACGCGTACACCCGAGGTGGTACCATTCCAAGTGAAGACGACGTCGCGATCGAAATTTATATTGCGCAAATCAGGGAGCTGGCCATAAGGCGCGCTGAATTGGCGCACATCAGTTAATTTGAGTTGTTTTACGACATCGGTGACCCAACCGGAGCCGAAACTTTCCCAGGCAAGGATATCAACGCCGCGGGCGCCGAGGAGTGACCAAAGTGCCATTTCAACGGCGCCTGTGTCAGATGCAGGCACGATAGCAATGCGAAAGCTTGCTGGAACCTCAAGCACCGCACGGGTAAGATTGATCGCCTCAGCGAGTTTTGTTTTACCTGGTTTAGAACGATGGGAACGGCCTAAAACAGCATTTTGAAAGATTTGGGGGGTCCAACCTGGACGTTTGGCACAAGGGCCTGAAGAAAAATTGGCGCAATTCGGCCTTGAGGAAGGTTCTATAAACATTGTCGTCTACCCTTTCAGATAGTTAGCCTCTCGTTGGGGAGAGGTGTCCCGCTGACTGGGTTACTTAGTTTCAATCTAGAGCGCAAGTGATTTTATTTCACGAAAAATTTACGGAAAATGTCAATTTGGGCAAAAATTCAATTGGTGCTAACTGCCGTTCGGTATAAACGTTATTAATATGAAGTTATAAAACCCAATAACACCAAATTTTCATCAATACATACGGTAACACAGCGGCGGTTGCTCAACGAAAATCAAACTGTCTTCCACCGTCAACGGCGGTCATATTCTATAACACAGCAGCCTTGAGTATTGAGACCTTCCCGTTTGGGAGAAATGTGATAAATTGGCTAAGCGAGCTTTAAACCTTGGCGAATGTGTACCGTGTCTGCATTGGCTAAGGCATGCAATTGGTCGTCAACTTATCTTTAACCACTCAATGGAGACGATGTTATCGTTTCTGATCTGTTTAGACAAACAGAATTCGCATAAAAGGGTGGAAACGAATTTCCACCCCATTTATCAGCCAAATTGATTCTATTAGAATTTGTAAGCGACGCCAACACGTACATCGTTGGTCTTATACTTCAATCGTGAATCGTCCTCTTTCTTGCTCAGGTCATTATAGCGATATTCAACACGCAATAACACATTTTGGGTTAAGGCATAATCGACACCAGCACCGATTGTCCAGCCTGTAAACGTTTCGCTAGCGCGATCATAATCGAAATCTTCGTCACTACCGGCAGTTTTTTCACCAGTATCTGTAGAAAGCTTGGCATAAGCAACACCACCAGCGATATAGGGGAGCAGACGATCCATAGCATAGCCGACACGAACGCGTGTGGCGCCAGCCCAGTGCTCTTTAAGCTTTGCACTGCCTTCATAGGTTTTATAGCCTTTTGTGTACGATTCTTCATACGTTTTATGCAACCCCGACCAAACCCAATCAGTTTCCGCACCGATGACAATGTTGTTGCCAAAGTCATAGTTATAGCCAGCATAAAGCCCGCCAATGAAACCAGAAGAATCAAGTGAACCTCCTTCGGCTAAGTCTAATTTTTTCGTATCTGACCAGGATCCACCTATTTGTCCACCAAAATAGAAACCAGTCCAAGAAAATGTTGGCGCCACGACAGCCGGAACAGGCTGTTGCGCCGCAACAGGATGTTGCGCCGCAACAATATCAGCAGCTTGTGCGCTTGCCGCGCTCGTTAAGCCAAAAGCCGAAGCGATGATTAGAGTTTTCAATTTCATAGTTGACCCCGCAAATTATGAATATACTAACTAAAGTAATTTGTTTCTATGTACTCGCTACAACAAAAGATTCGCAACGATAAATTCAGTTACCAGACCTTAACTTTTAGATCAACCTAAAATATTTGTATTTGCAGAAAATAAAGACTTGGATATAGCGAAATATAGTGAAATTCGATGCGTTTGTAATCTAAGTGCTACATTTCGCGCGGTTAAACTACAGATCAATATCATCCACAATTGATAATCTAACAATCTAATATTTGAATATTTCAATTTAATATTTGATTATGCCCCACCGTGCAAATTCAAATCAGACAGCAAAAACGGTTAAAAATAGCTGCCGTCCCAAAAATATTATTTGTTAGTTAGTTATTTCTGCGAATATATCAGTTCTGATGGATAATTAGAAAGATCGGCTAATATGATTGCGGAACGTCAACCAAGATATCGAGGTTCTGTTGCTGCCGTCAGTGCGCATAGCGGAAAATCGTCCCAAATTAGGTTCGGCTAAATTGCGCGTTTTATAGTTTGGCATAAAATTTAATCGTAAGCGCTTAAGTCCCGAATAATGACTGAACGATTATTTTGGAATATCGAATCAAGGGCATCTTAAGGAACAACTGGCCACCATAATTTAGCGGTTTGGGGTTCCTCTGGTTAAGAACTCACGTTAAAAAACGGCAAACCGAATTGCGTTTGCAGTGATTTGTACAACTGTAATTTACAAATTTTTGTTAAACGGCGGCTTAGAACAAATGCTTTGGTCATTTATTGAAAATAATCATCTTCATGAAATTTTATATTCGTTAATTTGTCTACGTTACACTTTACAATAGTCTTAAAACCCAAAAAAAACTTTAAATGGGCATTAGCTACAGATTGAAACGGCTCAGCTGGGTAGGCTGGCTGAGTTTAAGCAAATCAATAATTTTTAGACCTAACTTAAGCTATGTTAATCCTTAGGCAGCGAATGGCTCAGTCTTTAGACTCTGCCTAAAACGACAGTTAATCAATCTATTAGCCAAATGCATTAAAGTGAATTCTCAAGCATGCCTTACGCCGTGTTTGATTACCCAATCATGAGCATATGAAAAGCCACCCCTGATAGGAGGCTCAGGCCAGCACATGGTTTACATACTCTAGCCAAATAAAAAAGGGTGGAACATTAGTTCCACCCTTTCTAACACAAACAATAGTTGTCTTAGAACTTGTAAGCTACACCAACGCGAACGTCGTTGGTTTTGTAGTCAACACGATAGTTTCCATCATCGTTGCTGTAATCTTTGTCGCCGAAATCGCTGTAACGATATTCAAGACGAGCAACGATATTTTGTGTGATTGCGTAATCAACACCAGCACCGATTGTCCAACCGGTCATTGTGTCACTGCCGTTCATGGAAGTGAGTGCATTGTCAGAATTCGCATATCCGGCAGCAAACTTTGAGTCGACTTTAGCATAAGCAACACCGCCAGCGATGTAAGGCAACCAACGATCAACTGCATAGCCTACGCGAATACGCGTTGCGCCTGCCCACTTCTCTTTAATTTTTGCATCGAGGGTATAATTTTCTGAATCGAAAGAGAAAGGCTCAGTGTTGGTTTTATCCATGTCAGCCCAAATCCAATCGGTTTCTGCACCGATGATGACGTTGTTGCCAATGTCAAAGTTGTAGCCAGCGTAAAGACCACCGATAAAGCCACTTAGGTCAGGTGACATACCAGGAACAGCAGTTTTGTATAATGTAGCACTAACATCTGAATCCGACCAAGAACCACCGATTTGCCCACCAGCATAAAAGCCTGTCCAAGAGAATGTTGGTGTTGGTGCTACAACAGCTGGTGCTGGTTCGCGTGCAGCAACGACATCTGCAGCTTGTGCGCTTGTAGCAGCTGCAATAGCAACCGCTGAAGCAAGAATAAGAGATTTGATTTTCATTTTATAACTCCATGCAATTTGTATGCTGAAAACTATATAGTTGATCGCATTCCAAATTGCTGTAACAAAAAAGTCACACAACCATTTTCTTTGCAAAACCTCTGCTTGGGTTGTATTTTTTTCGGTATAAACCGCCGATTGATTTATGTTTCAAGACGGTTTTCCTATCTTTTAACTGCAGTGTGAAATCTCCACAAAAGAACTAAATTGTCAAATTTCCGCAAATGCTCAGCCTTTGATTCTGTTATGTTGTTTCCGAAACAACCCCAAACTGATTGGTATTAGGCCTGCTGGTTTTCAAAAAATGAAAAAATGACCAAATCAATTCAACACCAAGTTTAATGAGCAGCAAACTGCAACTTCACAGTAAGTCACAACTCTGGTCGTCTAAGACGATAAATTTTCATTCCGATACAATAACAAAGCTTCGCATAGGGTTTTAACATTGTTGGTCGTCAACTAAATCCAAAACGTAATTCTTCGATCGTTAATACTGCGACTGGTTCCGTCGCGTCATTCACGATCGCTTACAAAAGGCGCGTTATTGTCGGCGTTGAATTTCAAGTTTCATAAAAAAAGGTGAGCTTTTAAGCTCACCTTCCGTTTCTTGATTACTAATTAAAATTAGAACTTATAAGCTACACCAACGCGAACTTCGTTGGTCTTGTATTTAAGTTTGTAGCCAAAATCTCCGTTGGAGAAATCCTTATTGCCGTAGTCCGTATAACGATATTCAAGGCGCAACAACACATTATCCATCATTGCATAGTCAAAACCGGCCCCAGCTGTCCAACCTGTCATCGTCTTGTCGGTGCTTACGCCCGAAAAGGTTCCTGTGCTATCAGCGAAATTGACACTTGAATTGATTTTGCTATAGGCAACACCACCGGCGATATATGGCAACCAGCGATCATAGGCATAACCAACACGGATACGGGTTGAACCTTCCCATTTCTGTCTGATTTTGCCTTCGAGGGAATAGTCG
>Ga0308161_1002895_pt1 | contig 17494 bp, 17 predicted proteins | sample PhyFR2_FD_201034 | JGI IMG/M metagenome (GOLD analysis project Ga0308161, IMG submission 201034) | Phyllosphere microbial communities from UC Gill Tract Community Farm, Albany, California, United States - DLSLF.R2 | ecosystem: Host-associated > Plants > Phyllosphere > Unclassified | place: USA...
CAGGCGGCCATCTCCGCAGAAATGGCCGCCTGGCAAGCTTGCGCCATCGGCGTCAGGCTAGGTCAGCTCAGCGGTAGACATGCTCGCCGCGATTTTGCTTCCACTCGTTTTCGAGGTACAGCGCATCTTCCTCGTTCTTGGCGCGCATGCCCATCAGGATGCCGCCTTGCTTGATGCCTTCTTCGTAGTGCTTGACGCGCTCTTCGGGGATGTTCCAGCCGATCAGCGCGCCAATCACGCCGCCGCCGGCAGCGCCGGCGCCGGCGCCGGCCAGGGCCGCGGCCAGCGGGCCGGCGACGACCAAGCCGATGCCGGGCAGCGCCAGCGTCGTGCCGACGGCGGCGACAGCCGCGACGATCGCGCCGACCGTGCCGCCAATCGCGCCGCCAATGCCCGCGCCTTCGGCGGCCTTGTTGCCGAGCTCGGTCTCGACATTCTCGTTGGCGAAGTGGCGCGAGCGGGTTTCATCCGACATCACCAGGTTCACATCGTCCTTCGAGTAGCCACGTGCCGAGGCGGCGTTGTAGGCGGCTTCTGCGCTGTCGCGGTCACGGAACAGGCCGGTGACCAGGGGACCGCCCGAGGAAGTGGTGGCGGTGCTGGCGTTGTAGGGACGGGTATTGGTGTTGTCGATCATGAGAATTCCTTTTTTCTGGTGGGAGGGAGGGAAGCTGAACAGTGGCTGCAGGACCGCTTAGTTGCGGTCGGCGCGGGCACGGCGCGGCGTGGTGCCGGTGGTCGTGCCATTGGTGGTGGTGTTGTTCATGGTGCTGGCCGCGTTGTTCTGCGCGCGGTTGGCGGCATCGCGTGCCTGTTCGGCAGCGGTGGCATCAGTGCGCACCAGCGTGCCGGTGTCGGAGCGTTGCACCGCCTTCTGGTTGGCCTCATTGGCCTCCTGCGGCGACACGCCCACCGTGGCCGGCGTCTGGGTGCTGTTGACAGTGCTGTTGTTGGTCGTCTGCGCAAAGGCGCCGGTGGCAGCGAATGCCAGTGCCGCGCCCAGAGAAAGCGTCGTGAGGGATTTCTTCAGCATGGTCTATCTCCTGGTTGGGTAACGAAGAAAAGCATTTGCGGATCCGGCACTGCCCCGTTTCTGGAGTGGTGCCCAGCTGCAAGGCTTTTGCTTCGAAGGGAGCCTCAGTGTGGACTTGGCTAAGACCTGCAGGAAAGAAAAAACCACCCGTGTGCATGTAGGTGGTTGCCCCGAGCGCAGGTCGAAATTTCGACGTCAGCCAGGCTGCCTGGGAACAGCGCCGCGCCGGCATGCGCGCCTCGGCTGGCCGCGGCAGCCAGCCGAGGCGCGCGCGGGCTACTGCGCAGCCTCGTGCTCAATCCAGTCGAGGAAGGCCCGCACCGCTGGGCGCTCGCGCGCGCCCGGCTGCGTCACCGCGTAGTAGGCAAACCTTGCCGGCCACGGCTTGTCAAGCACCTGCACCAGCCGACCGGCCGCGATTTCATGCTGCGCGTAGGCCTGGGCCACCAGCGCCAAGCCCTGCCCCGCTTCCGCGGCACGGATCAGCAGGAAGTCGTCGTCAAATGCGCTGCCACGCTGCGCACGCGGGTCTGGCGCAACGCCATGCGCCTGCAGCCACAGCGGCCAGTCGGCGCGCTCGCCCTCATGCAGCAAGGGGTGGTTCAGGCAATCGGCCGCCTCGGCGATCACGGCCTCGCGGCTCTGCAGAAACGCCGGCGCCGCGACCGGAACCAGCACCGGCGCCATCAGCGGCAGGACGTCCAGGCCGGGGTAGTCGCCCAGGCCATGGCGCAAGGCGACATCCACGCGGTCGCGGCGCAGATCGACCAGTTCGGAAGTGGCTTCCACGCGGACTTCGATGCCGGGATGCAACTGCTGGAAGCGGCCCAGCCGCGGCACCAGCCACGAAGCCGCAAACGTGGCAACCGTGCTCACGGTCAGGCTTTGCCGGCCCTTGCCGGCTTCAAGCGCCTGCAGCGCCTGCTCGATCTGCAGGAATGCATTGAGCAGCTTGGGATGCACGCTCGCGCCCGCCGCGCTCAGGCGCATTCCGAGGCGCTCGCGCTCGAGCAATACCACGCCCAGGCGCTGTTCCAGCACGCGAATTTGCTGGCTCACCGCGCCCGGCGTCACATGCAGGGCCTGCGCCGCCGCCTTGACGCTGCCGCGCTCGCCCACTTCGACGAAGGTGCGCAGCGCTTGCAATGGGTAGTGCATATGAATTTAGAAATACTAAATATATAGAGAACAAATCATCGCTTTATCTGCTTTCTTTTACTCTGCAAAATCAGCGTGACCAGACAACAGTAATTTTAGTTTAGCTATACAAGCCATGCTGCATTTATATTCCGACAGTTCGCCCAATGGATTCAAGGCCAGCATCGCGCTGGAAGAGCTGGGCCTGCCCTACCGCCTGCACCATGTGCGCATCGACGCCCACGCGCAGCGCGCGCCGCAGTTCCTGGCCTTGAACCCGCATGGCCGCATCCCCGTTCTTGCGGACGACGAGACCGGCATACGGCTGTTCGAGTCGGCAGCGATCTTGCTGTATCTCGCCGACAAAACCGGCAAATTGCTGCCCGCCGAGCCGCGCGCGCGCTGGGAGGCCATCAAGTGGCTGCAGTTCCACGCGGCCAGCGTCGGCCCGGTGCTGGGCCAGCGCGTGCACTTCGAGCTGTTTGCCCAGGAACACGTGGCCTCGGCCACTGATCGCTACCGGCGCCTCTCGGAGGAAGCGTTCGCGGTGCTCGATGGCGTCCTGGCGACGCGGGCCTATTTCGCCGGCAGCGACTATTCCATTGCCGATATCGCGCACTTCGGCTGGCTGCACATCGCGCGCATCGTGCATTTCGACTTCAGTCAACACCGCCATCTGACGGCCTGGTATCAGCGGGTCGCGGACCGACCGGCGGTACGCCAGGGCATCACGCTGCCAGCGCCGGCAACCGGCGCATGAACGCCGAGCGAAGCCAGCCATGAACGCCACCCATTTCCCATGCACCCCCGGCGCTCCCTGCGCCGCCTTCGACAACCACCCCGGCTACCGCCGCATGTTCGCCCCCGATCGGCTGACCCTGGGCATCTTTCTGCCGCTGCGCCATTACGCCGGCAACATGGCCGTGCTTGCGGGCCAATCGGAGCTGGTGGCCGACATCGACCGCCATGGCTTTGCCGCGGTATGGGTGCGCGACGTGCCCTTGTTCGACCCTGCCTTTGGCGACGCCGGCCAGGTGTTCGATCCTTTCAGCTATCTCGCCTTCCTGGCCGCAAAAACCCGCCAGCTTGCCTTGGCCACGGGCAGCGCCGTGATCTCGCTGCGCCATCCCATTGACCTGGCCAAGGCCGCTGCCAGCATCGACCAGCTGTCGGGCGGCCGCCTGGTGCTGGGCGTGGCCTCGGGCGACCGGCCGATCGAGTTTCCCGCCTACGGGCTGCAGCACGCCGAGCGCGCGCAGCGCTTTGCGCAGGCGCTGCATTACCTGCGCCAGCTGATGCACCCCGGGCAGCTGCGCATCGACTCGCCCCTGGGCCAGTTCAGCAACGCCGAGCTGCTGCCGCAACCCGTTGCCGGCCGCATTCCGCTGCTGGTCACGGGCGCATCGGGCCAGTCGCTGCCATGGATTGCCGAGCACGCGGACGGCTGGCTCACCTACCCCCATGCAACGCATGGCCCGCATGGGCCACAGCAGCTCGCGCAAAAGATCCGCGCCTGGCGCGACCTGATTCCCGGCGCTGCGTTCCGGCCGCACACGACCAATGAGTGGATCGATCTGGTGGACGACCCCGACCAACCGCGCACACCGCTGCACGGTGGCCACATCCTGCGCACCGGCCGCAAGGGCCTGCTGGCATTGCTGGAGGAATGGCAGGCCGCCGGCGTCAACCACGCGGCACTTGGCATCCAGTTCTCAAAGCGCCCGCCGGCGGAGGTGCTCGCCGAACTGGCCCAGGAAGTGCTGCCGCATTTCCCCTCGCATGCCGGGCCGCCTGCATCCAGCCTCGTCTGGTGAAGCCATGCCAACGTCGATTGAACTGCGTCCCCTGCAAGCGCGCGACCGCCGGCATTGGCGCGCACTCTATCGCCAATACGCGAGCTTCTACGCCACGACGCTCAGCGATGCCCAGCTGGACCGCACCTGGTCGTGGCTCATGGATCCGCACCACCCCGTGCAGGGGATCGTCGCCGCATCCGCCGAGCAGCAACTGCTGGGCCTGGCGCACTTTCGCGCCAGCCCCGAGCCACTGCTGGCGCAGGAAATAGCGTTTCTCGAGGACTTGTTCGTCGCGCCTGGCGCGCGCGGCGAGGGAATCGGCCGTCGCCTGGTCCGCGCCGTGGCCGATAGCGCACTGCAACGCGGCTGGCCACTGGTGCGCTGGGTCACGGCCGACACCAACGCGCAGGCGCGCGCGCTCTACGACCAGCTTGCGCGCTTGACCCACTGGGTCACTTACGAGCTGGATATCGAGCGCTGATCCCCTCCTGCAGCCAGCGGCACTGGCCGGGTGCAACAGCGCCTGAAGCCGGCTGCTCAACCGAGTGCGCAGCAGCGGCGTCAGCGCATGCGCTAGGGTTAGCCCCCATTCTTCCACTTACCTGCCGAACGGTAGAATTATTTTCACCAGGAAGGTCCAGGCCCTTGCCGGGGCATGCGCAAGGCATGTCCCCAGCCCATTCAAAAAGGATTGCCGCAGCATGTTGATTCGCCATTTACGCCTCGGTCTCGCCGCCCTTTTCTGCGCCGCCGCGGCGCAGGCGCAGCCGGTGCAGAACTTCCCGACCAAGCCGGTGCAGATCATCGTGCCGTATGCCGCCGGGGGCGTGACGGACATCCTGGCGCGCATCGTCGCGCAGCGGCTGTCGGAGCGCTGGAAGCAGCCGGTGATCGTCGACAACCGCCCTGGCGCGGGCACCGTGATCGGCACCGCCGCCGCGGCCAAGGCGCCGGGCGACGGCCATACGCTGCTGATCACGGCGTTTGGCTTCACCGCCAACCAGGTGCTGGTGCCCAACCTGCCCTACAAGCCCGAGGCGCTGGCGCCGCTGGCGATGCTGGCCGACTCGTACAGCTACCTCTATGTCAATGCCGCGGTGCCGGCCAACAACATTCCCGAACTGATTGCCTATGCCAAGGCGCATCCGGGCATGACGTTTGCCTCGTCGGGCAACGGCTCGAGCCCGCATATCGCGGCCGAGGGCTTTGCCGCGCGCACCGGCATCGACATCGTGCATGTGCCCTACAAGGGCAACGGCCCGGCCATCAACGACCTGGTCGGCGGCCAGGTGCAGGCGCTGTTCGACAGCTCGGCGACCATGAGCTTCGTGCAGACCGGCAAGCTCAAGGTGCTGGGCATAGGCAGCCGCGAGCCCATCAAGCGCGCGCCCGAACTGGTGCCGATCGCCAGGTCCGGCGTGCCGGCGCTCGCCGACTTCACGGCCAGCGGCTGGTTCGGTATGTTCGTGCCCGCCTCGACGCCGCCGGCGCTGCAAAAGAAGATCTATGCCGATGTGCAGGCCGTGCTGGAAACCAAGGACATGCACGACGCGATCTACAAGACCGGCCTCGAGCCCGCGCTGATGACGCAGCAGGGCTTTGACGACTACCTGAAGAAGACGCTGGCCACCTGGGCGCCGGTGATCCGCGAACGCAAGATCCGCCTCGACTGAGCAGGACCCCATGACACCTACCACCACTTCCATTCCCGAGATGCCCGCGCTGGGCCGCCTGGCCGGCCGCCGCATCGTCGTCACGGGCGCGGCCTCGGGCATTGGCGCGGCCATTGCCGAGCTGTTTGTCGCCGAGGGCGCGCAGGTTGCCGCGCTCGATCGCCATGCCGAGGGCATCCGGCACGGCACGGCCCTCACGGCCGATGTCTCCGACGAGGCTTCGGTGGCCCAGGCCATCGAACAAGCGGCCCGCGCCATGGGCGGCATCGACGGCCTGGTCAACGCCGCCGGCATCGCCAATGGCCAACTGCTCAGCGAGGTCAGCCTTGAAGACTGGCGCCGCGTGATCGATGTCAATCTCACGGGCAGCTTTCTCATGGCGCGCGCCTGCTATCCCCATCTGCGCGCGGTGCAGGACAGCAGCATCGTCAACTTCTCCTCGGGCCAGGGCCTGCAGCCCTTCATGCGCCGCGGCGCGTATGCGGCATCGAAGGCCGGCGTGATCTCGCTGTCGAAGTCGCTGGCCATGGAATGGGCGCCGATCCGCGTCAACACCATTTGCCCCGGCGCGGTCGACACGCCGATGGTGCGCAACGGCTACGACCCCGAGGTGCTGCGCACCCAGGTCGGGGCGCGCTATGCGCTCGGCCGCGTTGCCGAGGCCGTGGAAATCGCGCGTGCCGCGCTCTACCTCACGGGCGGCGAGTCCTCGTTCATCACCGGCGTCGCGCTGGCGGTCGATGGCGGCCGCAGCTACCACTGAATCCTTCTCCCCCTGCTTCCATGACACAGAACCCTCCCCTCTCCGCCGCCGATCCCTACGCCGCGTTCCGCGCGGAACTGCTCGCGTTCACGCAGCAGCCCGAGCTCGCGCCACTCAAGGAAAAAGTGCGCAGCAACCAGAAGATGACGCGCGCCGAATACAGCGCCTGGCAACACGCCCTGCATGCGCGCGGCTGGGGCGCACCCAACTGGCCCGTCGAGTACGGCGGCACGGGCTGGGACCTGCAGCAGCGCTACCTGTTCGAGGAAATCACCGCCCAGGCCGATTGCCCGCCGGCCTACCACCATGGCATCGGCCATATCGGACCGGTGATCATGCATTTCGGCAGCGACGCGGTGAAAGAGCGCTTCCTGCCGCGCATTCTCGACGGCAGCGAACACTGGTGCCAGGGCTACTCCGAGCCCGGCGCGGGCTCCGACCTGGCCTCGCTCAAGACCACGGCGGTGCGCGACGGCGACCACTATGTGCTCAACGGCCAGAAGATCTGGACCTCGCACGCGCATGAAGCCGACATGATGTACACGCTGGTGCGCACCTCGACCGAGGGGCGCAAGCAAGCCGGCATCTCGCTGCTGCTGGTGCCACTCGACACGCCGGGCATCGAGATCCGCGAGATCCGCACCATCGACCAGTGGCACCATGTCAACGAGGTGTTCCTCAACGATGTGCGCGTGCCCGTCGCCAACCTGGTGGGCGTCGAAGGCGAAGGCTGGAAGTGCGCGAAGTTCCTGCTCGACCGCGAGCGCCTGTCACCGGCCACGGTGCCGCGCCTGGCGCGCCAGCTCGAGCAGGTGGCCGAGCTGCTGGCGCAGAAGATGCAGGCCCAGCCCAATCTGCCCAGCATCCATGCGCTGCAGGAGCGTTTGTTCCTGGCCCAGGCCTCGGCCAAGGGCGCGCGCCAGATGCTGCTGAGCGCGATCCAGGAGGAAATGCGCGGCACGCTGGCCTCGTCGAAGTCCTCGGCGCTGAAGCTGCATACCTCCGAGCTGTCGCAGCAGATCGTGGGCATTGCCTTCGATATCGCCGGCCCCGAATACGCGGCGCGGCTGGTGCCCGAGGTGGAGGCCGCCGATGGCAGCGACGAGCTCGACCTCGAACGCCAACTGACCCATACCTACCTGTTCTACCGCTCGCGCACGATTGCCGGCGGCACCAGCGAGGTGCAGAAGAACGTGATTGCCCGCGACCTGTTTGGAGCCTGAGATGACTTTCCAAGTGACCCCGATGTTTCCCGGCGACCTGTATGACTCCACCGACCGCATGGCCGGCGCGGGCGCGGCCGACTGGAGCCAGATCCTGGCGCTGGGCTGGCAAGGCGTGCTGGTGGACGAGGACCATGGCGGCGTGGGCGCCTCGCTCAGCGAGTTCTCGGCGATTGCCGAGGCCGCGGGCCGGCATGCGCTGGCGCTGCCGCTGATCGCGCGCTGCGTGGTCGCGCCCATGCTGCTGGCCGCGGCCGGGGCGTCGGCGCCAGCGCGCGCACTGCTTGAACAGCTGGCGGCGGGCGCGGCGTCGGTCTGCCCGGTGCTGGGCAGCGACGTCCAGGCCACGCCCGAGGGCGCGGGCCGCGTGCGCCTGCAAGGGCAGCTGCGCGGCGCGGACCTGAGCGCCGACGCGAGCCATCTGCTGTTCAACACGCCGACGCAGCTGGTGCTGGTCGAGGCCGCGGCGCTGCCCGCGGCGCGCTATTACACCGGGCTCGACGGCCGGCGCAGCGCGGATATTGCGCTCGATGGCGTGACGGTCGACGCGAGCCAGCTGCTGCTGCAGGGCGAGGCCGTACGGGCCGCGGTCAAGGCCGCCAGCGACACCGCGGCCGTGATGACCTGCGCGCAGACCGTGGGCGCGCTTGGCGCGATGGTCGAGCAGACCATTGATTACCTGTCGACACGCACCCAGTTCGGCGTGCAGCTGTCGACCTTCCAGGCGCTGCGCCACCGGCTCGTCGAGATGTACGTGGCCTATGAAAGCGCGCGCGGCCTGGTCAAGGACGTGACCGAGGCGCTGTCCGCCGATCCCACGGGCCAGTCGCGCGATGCGGCGCTGACCAAGCTGTACCTGGCCAGCGTCGGCCGGACTGTGGCAGAGTCCGCGATCCAGTTGCATGGCGGCATGGGCATGACCACCGAAATGCCCGCCGCGCGCCTGGCCATGCATACGCTGATGTGCAACCTGCAGTATGGCGACCGCTTCCACTACCTTGATGCGCTGTCGGCGCAGATGGCTGAGGATGTGGCAGCCCTGCCGGCTTGATACCTGTTGACCCGGTCCGTTCGGGCTGAGCCTGTCGAAGACCGCACTTCGACAGGCTCGGTGCGAACGGTTTTGACCTTTCGCCCGCCGCCCACCCAAGGCTCGGGATCAAAGGTTGGTATGACCTTTCTTCGCAACGCCTCTCCCATGCAAACCATCCATTCCCTCTTCTTTCCCGAATCGGTTGCCCTGATTGGCGCCTCCTCCGACCCGGAGCGCATTGGCGGGCGTGTCTTGCGCTTCATGCGCGAAGGCGGCTTCCAGGGCTCCATCTATCCGATCAACAAGGGCGAGGCGCTGGTGCAGGGGCTGCCGGCGTACAAGAGCATCTGCGATGTGCCCGGCCCGGTCGACCAGGCGGTGATCATCATTCCCGCGGCCGGCGTCGAGACCGCGCTGCGCGAGGCCGTGGCCAAGGGCGTGAAGTCGGTGCAGATCCTCACCGCGGGCTTTGCCGAGATCGATGAGGCCGGCAAGGCGCTGCAGCAAAAGCTGGTCGATATCTGCCGCGCCGCCGATGTGCGCATGCTGGGCCCGAACTCGCTGGGCTTGCTGAACCTGTCCAACCAGTATTCGGCGACGTTCTCGACGGCGCTCAACGGCCTGCGCCCGGTCAAGGGCCATATCGCGCTGGCCACGCAAAGCGGCGCGTTTGGCTCGGCCACCTATGGCATGGCCTCGCTGCGCGGGCTGGGTTTCTCGAAGATCATTGCCACCGGCAACGAGGCCGATGTCGATGTCGCCGAATGCATCGACTACCTCGCCGATGACGCCGAAACCCGCGTCATCTGCGCGGCGGTGGAGTCGTGCAAGGACGGCACGCGCCTGCGCGAGGCGCTGCTCAAGGCGGCCCGGGCCGGCAAGCCGGTGCTGATCATGAAGGCCGGCCGCACCGAGGTCGGCGCCTCTGCCGCGGCCACGCATACCGGCTCGCTCGCGGGCAACGACACGGTCTACGACACGGTGTTTGCCGAATGCGGCGCCTACCGGCCGCAGTCGATCGAGGAGATGCTCGACATCGCCTATGTCTGCGCCGTCACGGGCCAGCTGCCGGCCAATGACGAGGTCGCCATCCTCACCGGCTCGGGCGGCATCGGCATCCTGATGGCCGACCACGCGAGCGACCACGGCCTGGCGCTGCCGCCGCTGTCGGCCGGCGCCAGCGCCGCGGTGCGCGAGGTGCTGCCGTTTGCGGTCGCGGCCAACCCGCTCGACACCACGGCCCAGGTCACGGCCGTGGCCAGCGGCGTCACGCGCACGCTCGAGGCGCTGCTCACGCATTCGGCCTACGGCACGGTGTTTGCGTATCTGGCGCATGTGGGCCTGTCGCCGACGCGCTTTCAGTCGACCAGCGACGAGCTGATCGCGCTGAAGCGCAAGTTCCCCGAGCGCGGCCTGGTGATGGTGATGCTGGCCACGCCCGAAGTTGCCGCCGCGCTGGACGCGCATGGCATCCCGACCTTTGCCGACCCGTCGCGCGCGGTGCTGGCCATTGCCGGCGCGCGCCAGCTCGCGCGCCGCCAGGCCGCGCTCTATACGCCGTCTTCGGGCCAGCGCTTGGCGCCGGCGCTGGGCGATGTCTCGACCGAGGCCGCGGCCAAGAAGGTGCTGGCCGAGGCCGGCCTGCCGATGCTGCCGGAAAAGGTCTGCACCAGCCCCGAGGAGGCGGCCACCACGGCCGCCCGCTATGGCTTCCCGGTGGTGGCCAAGATCTCCTCGCCCGATATCGCGCACAAGACCGAGATGGGCGGGGTGCTGCTGAACCTGCAGGACGCCGAGTCCGTGCGCCAGGCGCATGGCGAGCTGCTGCGCCGCGCCCGGGCGGCTGCGCCGCAGGCACGCATCGACGGCGTGCTGATCACGCCCATGCTCAAAGGCGGCGTCGAGACCATCCTGGGCATCCACATGGACCCGACCTTCGGCCCGATGCTGATGTTTGGCTCGGGCGGCACGGCCGTGGAGCTGTTCAAGGATGTGGCGTTTGCTTCGGCCCCGGTCGATGCGGCGCGCGCGCGCCAGCTGGTCGACGCGGTACAGTCCTCGCGCCTGCTGCGCCAGTGGCGCGGCGGCCCGCAGTACGACGAGGCGGCGCTGGTCGATGCGATCTGCAAGCTGTCGGCATTTGCCGAGGCCCATGCCGCGCAGCTGCAGAGTATCGACCTGAATCCGCTGGTGGTGCGCGAAAAGGGCGCGGTCTGCCTGGATGCGGTGATTACACTGCGCGAAGCCAGCGCGATCTGACTTCAGGGGCGGCAAACGCCCTTCTACAGGCTCAGGGCGAACCGCGATGGGGTTTGCGTTCGCCCCGCGCCTGCCTGCGCGGCCCGGTCGAAGCACGAGCGGCCTGCCCGACAAGAACTTGCATGAACACCTTATGTCCCCCAACCTAGAATCCCAGCTCCAAGCCCTGCTCGACCGCGAAGCCATTCGCGAAGTGATGTACGCCTACTGCCGCGGCATAGACCGCGGCGACGAAGCCGCGCTGCGCTTGGCCTATTGGGAAGACGCTACGGACCGGCATGGCGCCTACAACGGCAGCGCCAGCGGCTTCATTGAAAAGGCGCTCAAGTCGCGCAGCAGCGGACTGCGCATGATCCACCAGGTCAGCAATATCTCCATCGTGCTGGAAGGCCGGCAGGCGGCCGTCGAAAGCTACTTCCAGGCGTTCCAGTACGACACCGACCCGGCCACGGGCCGGCTGCGCGAGACCTTTCTGTGCGGCCGCTATGCCGACCGCTTCGAAAAGCGTGGCGACGAGTGGCGCGTCGCGGCGCGCACCGTGATCTATGACTGGCTGAAGGAAGCGCCCGCGCCCGAAGGCGACGAGGCCACGCGCTTTGGCGTGCGCGCGCCCCAGGGGCAGATGAAACCCGACGATGCCTGGTACGCGCTGCTTCGGCAGGCGCCGTTTGCGCAGTAAGCCGGCTATGCGCAGCGCCCGCAATGCGGGTATGCCGGAGGTCTGGACGTTCATGGCTCGACGGGCTCACCACGAACGGCCCGCTTCCGTCGAGCGTTACGCCCACAACGTTCGTCCTGAGCCCGTCGAAGGATGGACGTCCTGCGCGCCAATTACCGCAAATCGTCTTTGCGGGCGCCCTGCTCCCTCCCCTGGCATTTTTAGCCGCTAAAAAAGCGGGGCTGAACCCAGCCCCGCATCAAACGGCAACCCGAAGGCCGCCTCCCTGCCACAGGTGTCAGGCTTCCACTGACTCCCGCGTACGTTCGAACACAAAGCCCCGGTAGCCGTCGCGCACGGCGGCGGAAGTGAGTTCGCGGTACTTCGCGAAACCGCCGGTGAACAGCGTCAGGCCCAGCGGCTTGTCCTTGACGTTGGCGCCGACATACCAGGTCTTGGCCTTGGTCAGCAGCGTGCGCTGCGACAGCTCGTAGACCAGGTCCATCCAGCCCTGCTCGGCCTCGGCCGTGGGCTCGATGCTCGCCAGGCCTTCTTGCTGCATGTGCACCATGGCCGCGGCAATCCAGTCGACGTCATGCTCGCTGATGCGGATGATGTTGGCCAGCGCCGCCGGGCCGTTCGGTCCCGTGGTCATGAACAGGTTCGGGAAACCTTCCATCATCAGCCCCAGATAGGAGCGCGCGCCGTCCTGCCATTTGTCGTTGACCCTGCGGCCGTCCTTGCCGACCACATCGAAGGCCAGCAGCGCGCCGGTGAGGCCGTCGTAGCCGGTGGCAAAGATCAGCACGTCGAGTTCGATCTCGCCGGACTCGGTGCGCACGCCCTTTTCGGTGATCTCGACGATCGGATCGGTAAGGCAGTCGACGAGGTGTACGTTGGGGCGGTTGTAGGTCTCGTAATAGCTGCTGTCGAGGCAGGGCCGGCGCGCGAAGATGGGGTAGCCGCGCGGCTTGAGCGCCTCGGCCGTGGCCGGGTCCTCGACCACTTCGCCGATCTTGCCGCGCACGAATTCCGCGACATGCTCGTTGGCCTCGGGGTTGCTCATCAGGTCGGAGAAGGTGCCGAGCATCGCCAGGCCGCCGTTCTTCCACGCGTCTTCCAGCAGCTGCTGGCGCTGGCGCGGCGTGACGCTGAAGAAAGCGCGCGTCGATTGCGGCCGCACGCCGCCCACGGCGCTGTTGCGCGCCGATTCGCGGATGCCCGCGTAGTGGCGCTTGACCTCGGCCACGTATTCGGGCTCGAGCTGCTCGTTGCGCATCGGCATGGTGAAGCTGGGCGTGCGCTGGTAGACAAACAGTTCGCCGGCCTCCTTGCCGACTTCCTGCACGATCTGGATGCCGGTCGAGCCGGTGCCGATCACGCCCACGCGCTTGCCGGCAAAGCTCACGGGCTGATGCGGCCAGCGCGCGGCGCGCAGCAGCTGGCCCTGGAAGCGCGCGATGCCCGGAATCTCCGGGTCCTTGGGCACGGACAGCGGGCCCGTGGCCATGATGCAATAGGTGGCTTCGAGCGTCTCGCCCTGGTCGGTCTTCACGCTCCAGAGCTTGCGCGCCTCGTCCCAGACCGCGCTGGTGACGCGCTGGAAGTGTTGGCGCAGGTCCAGGCGCCGGGCGACGAAGTCGATATACGCCAGCAGCTCGGGCTGGGCCGCGAACTGCTCCGACCAGGTCCACTCCTGCTCGACCTCGGGCGAGAACGAGAAGCTGTAGTCAATGCTGGGCAGGTCGACGCGCGCGCCGGGATAGCGGTTCCAGTACCAGACGCCGCCCAGGTCGCCGCCGGCCTCGAAGCTCTGGATCTTCAGCCCCATCTCGCGGAACTTGTAGGTGGCGTACATGCCGCCGAAGCCGCCGCCCACGATCACGACATCGAGGCGGCGCGGGGGTGTTGGAGGGTTGTTTTGCATGTTGTCTCCTGCATTTTCTTGAAAAACGATTCGGACTAAACCGCCAGCGTGCCGCCATCGACGGGCAGCGTCACGCCATTGATATACGACGCCAGCGCCGACGCCAGGAACACCGCCGCGCCCGCGAGTTCCTGCGGCTGGCCGACGCGGCCCGCGGGAATGCGCGCCATGAAGCGCGCCAGGCGCTCGGGGTTGGCGCGCGTCACATCGGTCATCGGGGTCTCGATCACGCCGGGCGCGAGCGCGTTGACGCGGATGCCGTCGGCGCCGAGATCGGCGGCCATGGATTGCGTGAGCATCTTCACCGCGCCCTTGGAGGCCGAGTAGCCGAGCGCGCCGGCCTTGGCAATGAAGGCCGCGCCCGAGGCAATGTTGAGGATGCAGCCGCGCGTCGCGCGCAGCGCCGGCAGCCAGGCGTGGATCACATTGAAGGTGCCCAGCAGGTTGACGTCGACCACGCGCCGGATGTTGGCGTGTGCGCGCGGGCTGTCGAGGCCTTCGCGCAGGATCACGCCGGCGTTGTTGACGACGATGTCCACCGCGCCGACCCGCGCGCCCACGATCCCGGCCAGCGCCGCCGCGGCATCGGCATCGCTCACATCCAGCGCATACGCCCAGCCCTCGCCGCCCGCGGCGCGGATCTGCGCCAGCGTGTCTTCGCAGCGCGCGGCGCTGATATCGGTGGCAATGACGCGCGCGCCCGCATGGGCAAAACCCACGGCAATCGCCTGGCCGATGCCGCTGGCCGCACCGGTGACCAGCGCCAGCCGGCCTTCGAGCAGGCGCGCGCGCTGCAAGGCGGCCATCACGGCCTCACGCGATGCGGCGCTCACGGCTGCTCCTTGCCGCGCAGCGCACGGCGCTCGAGCCAGGCATAGAGTTCGCCGATCAGCCCCTTGCGGAAGGACAGCACGACCACCACGAACACCAGGCCCTGGATCATCAGCACCCACTCGGCATACGAGGCGAGGTAGTGCGACATCGACACGATCAGCACCGCGCCGGCGATCGGCCCGAGCAGCGTCTGCATGCCGCCCAGGATGCAGATCAGCAGCGCCTCGCCCGAGGTCACCCAGGTCAGGTCGTTGAGCGTCACCACCTGGAAGGCCACGGCCTTCACCGCGCCGGCCAGGCCCGCGAGCGATGCCGACAGGATGAACACCACCAGCTTGTAGCGGTTGGCACGCAGGCCCAGCGAAATCGCGCGCGGCTCGTTGTCGCGGATGGCGCGCAGGATCTGGCCGAACGGCGAGTTGACGATGCGGTAGATCGCAAAGAAGCCAAACCCGACCAGCGCGAACACCGTGAAATACATCACCAGGTTGTTGCTCAGGTCGATGACGCCGAACATGGCGCGCCGCGGCACGTCCTGCAGGCCGTCCTCGCCGCCGGTGAAAGGCATGCGCAGCGCGAGAAAGTAGATCAGCTGCGAGAAGGCCAGCGTGATCATCGAGAAGTAGATGCCCTGGCGCCGGATGGCCAGCGCGCCGGTCAGCACGCCGATCAGCGCCGCCACGGCGACGCCGCACAGGATGCCCAGCGCCGGGTCCAGCCCCCAGACCTTGATGGCCTGCGCCGTGACATAGCCCGAGGCGCCGAAGAACATCGCGTGGCCGAAGGACAGCAGGCCGCAGTAGCTGACCAGCAGGTTGAGCGCGGCCGCGAGCAGCGCAAAGCACATGATCTCGATCAGGAACTGCGGGTAGAGCACAAAGGGCGCGACCAGCAGCAAGGCGACGAAGGCCGCCAGCAGCAGGCGCTGCGTGCCGGGAGAGAAGTGTTTCATCGGGCCTCCTGGCCGAACAGGCCGTTGGGACGGATTGCCAGCGTGATGATCATCACGATGAAGATGACGACGCCCGCGGCGTCGGGGTAGACCAGCTTGGTCAGGCCCTCGACCACGCCCAGGCCGAAGCCGGTGATGATCGCGCCGATGATCGAGCCCATGCCGCCGATCACCACCACCGCGAACACCACCACGATCAGGCTGTTGCCCATCAGCGGATTGACCTGGTAGATGGGCGCGGCCATGGCGCCGCTGAAGCCGGCCAGCGCCACGCCCAGGCCGTAGGTCAGCATCAGCATGCGCGGCACGTTGATGCCGAAGGTGCGCACCAGCGCCGCGTTCTCGTTGGCCGCGCGCAGATAGGCGCCGAGCTTGGTGCGCTCGATCACCAGCCAGGTGCCCAGGCACAGCACCAGCGAGGCCGCGATCACCCAGACGCGGTAGGCCGGGATGTAGCTCACGCCGACATCGAAGCCGCCCGCAATCGGATTCGGATAGGGCTGGCCCGTGGCGCCGAACTTCCAGCGGAACGCGCCCTCCATCAGCATCGCCAGGCCAAAGGTCAGCAGCAGCGCGTAGACATGGTCCACGCGGTAGAGCCGGCGCAGCATCAGCCGCTCGATCAGCAGCCCCACGCCGCCGACCACGACGGGCGTGATGAGCAGCGCCCACCAGTAGCTGATGCCGAAGTACTCGAGCAGGCCCCAGGCGACAAACGCGCCCAGCATGTACTGCGCGCCATGCGCGAAGTTCACGACATGCAGCAGGCCGAAGATGATCGCCAGCCCCAGGCTCATCAAGGCGTAGAACGAGCCGTTGATCAGCCCGATGACCAGCTGCCCGACCAGGGCCGACATTGGAATGCCGAAGATTTCATCCATGGTGGACTCCCCCGTGCCACGCGGCGCGGCGGCGCGCGTGGGTGTTTGTTGTGCGCTTGAGCTTCATAGTCCCAGCAGTCCCTCGATGCGTGCCAGATCGCTGGCGATGTCCTCGCGGCGGAACTCGTCGACCACCACGCCCTCGTCAATCACATAGAACCGGTCCGCGACCTTGGACGCAAAGCGGAAGTTCTGCTCGACCATCAGCACCGTGAAGCCGCGCTCCTTGAGCAGGCGAATGGTCTGGCCGATCTTCGCCACGATCACCGGCGCCAGGCCCTCGGTGCATTCGTCGAGCAGCAGGAACTTGGCGCCGGTGCGCAGGATGCGCGCGATGGCCAGCATCTGCTGCTCGCTCAGGCCGCCCGGGCGCAGCACCGGCGGCAGCAGCAGGTTTTCTTCGGTGCTCAGGCTGGCGAAGATGCCGCGCTCCTCGGGGCAGTAGGCGACGCCGAGCCGCGCTATCGCCTCGGGCAGCATGGCAATCGTCTGCTGGCCGTGGATCTCGATGCTGCCGCGGCGCTTTTCCAGCAGGCCGACCACGGCGCGCAGCGTGGTGGTCTTGCCCGCGCCATTGCGGCCCAGCAGGCAGACCACCTCGCCGGCGCGCACTTCGAGGTCAATGCCGTTGAGCGCCAGGTTCTCGCCGTAATGGCCGACCAGCCCCTTGACCGACAGGCACAGCGGCTTTGGCATGGCTTCAGTCATTGGCGCCTCCCACATAGGCCTCGATCACCGCCGGGTCGCGCGAGACCTCGTCATAGCTGCCCTCGGCCAGGATCTGGCCCGACTGCAGCACCGTGACGCGGTCGCACAGCTCGGCAATGACCTTCATGTTGTGCTCGACCATCAAGATGGTGCGGCCCTTGGCCACGCTGCGGATGATCTCCATCACCGGGGCGATGTCCTCGTGGCCCAGGCCGGCCATGGGCTCGTCGAGCAAGATCATCTCGGGCTCGAGCGCAATCGTCGTGGCGAGTTCGAGCACGCGCTTGCGGCCATAGGACAGCTCCACCGCCGGCGTGTGCAGCCAGCGCGTGAGGCCGACCATCTCGATCAGTTCGAGCGCGCGCGCATCGAGCACCTTGAGCGCACGGTCGCGGCGCCAGAAGGCCCAGGTCATGCCGGCCTTTTGCTGCAGCGCCACGCGCACGTTCTCCAGCACCGTCATCTGGCCGAACACAGCCGAGATCTGGAACGAGCGCACCAGGCCCATGGACGACACCGTGGCCGGGTCGCTGGCCGAGATCTCGCGGTCGTTGAACTGGATGCTGCCCGTGGTCGGGCGCAAGAAGGTCGTCAGCAGGTTGAAGCAGGTGGTCTTG
>Ga0308161_1002896_pt1 | contig 17491 bp, 6 predicted proteins | sample PhyFR2_FD_201034 | JGI IMG/M metagenome (GOLD analysis project Ga0308161, IMG submission 201034) | Phyllosphere microbial communities from UC Gill Tract Community Farm, Albany, California, United States - DLSLF.R2 | ecosystem: Host-associated > Plants > Phyllosphere > Unclassified | place: USA...
ATCCAGCAGATTTTGAAGAAAAACACAACATAAATGTGATATAATGGAATGATTCGGTCAGGAAACGATTTTGGATGCGAATAGGAAGGGTTGCCCATCTATGCAGGTATTCAAGGACTGGAATCTGAAAGTGAAAGAAACCTTTAACGCAACCAGCAATGAAGTCGTATTAACCGTCTCGGAAGCTGGAGCTCTACTGGGCATGTCCAAAGATCAAATGAAGGTCTACGTCGATAAAAACAAGCTGACCAAGGTGCCGATCATGCGAAGTGTGCATCGTTACCTTTTACTCAAAAGTGAACTAGATGAGATTGTTAAGCAAGCCTAGCTGTTATCGTTACCCTATACCATCATCAGACCATCAGCCGCAATTCGGTTGGTGGTTTTGTTGATTTAACGATTATTTTTTTGCGCATTTCTAACGATACAAGGAGAAAGAGCATATTTCGTAACCCGGCTCCTGTTTTCCCGTATTACCCTGTACATATGAACGGCCAAGTTCTACTACATGATGTGAACCATACGAATCGATACAGGATCAGACATCTGTATCCCCACGTATCTTAATCGCTGACTATAACCCATAAAGCTTATCGGATAGGTTATCCCGGATAGGTACCGGATGACAACTAAATCGAATTTGAGGGATTTCTGATGAATGAAAAATTTGTAAATCATGCAGACACCGGCTACCAGCTGGCTGAGCAGAAAGCGGCTGGTTATTTTGCAGAGTTGTATACGCAGGTACGTGCACAGGCATATATCCCAGCGTTAACCAGCGATTTTCGGCTCTGGCAAAAGAACCATATTCCGCTCCATTCCTGGCTGTCCCGCTTCTCCCGCAAAAAGGCACCTGATACCGTAGACTATCATCGGTATATCCAGTGGCTGAATCTGACAGGCAAACTGGATAATTATCTGAACCGCAGCGTCTCGTACATTTATATGAGGGATCTGGGACGGGCACTGGATGCACCCGAGACAGAGGCACGGATTCAGGAAGTGATCGCGAGCCTGCGCAAGCGTCTTGTGAATCCGGATACAGGTCCGCAGAGCGATATTACGATGTTCATGAGCATGGATGGCGTCTACCGCTGGGCGCAAAAGGAAGGCATTGAGTCCGCTATTATCTGGGTAATGGACAAGCTGCAGGGCGTAACCAACCATATTCCGGAAGAGCTGAGTGCCGAACAGGCCCAGCGTAAGTTGATCAAAATTATTGTCGGCGTAGTGCTGCATGCCATGGAGGAAATGGAGGATACCCTATCTGCGACGGAGCGTGCCCGCCGACTGGATGAAGCGGTGCGTCTGGGCTACTCCTACGGACTGACCTATCCTTTTGTGGACGATATTCTCGATTCGACACTGCTCAATGTGCAGGAGAAAGAGCAGTATTCCCGCCTGATCCGTACTGCATTGTTGACCGGTACGGTTCCCAAGCTGGGTGACTGGTCGGGAAATCATATGGAGCTAATTCGGTATATTCATGCCGAACTGCGTGAGGCATTCGAATATATCAAAAGCAAACAGCAGCCGGGAACCCAGCAGGTGTTTTTTGAACAGTCTTATGTATTCTTTCAATCCCAGGATATCGATCGGACGCGGGATCTGAGTCATGATCACTATACCAATGAAGAGCTGTATATTCCCGTAATTCTCAAATCCTCCTGTTCCCGGCTGGTCGCGCGCTCAATTATCGGAGCACCGGAAGATGAAGGATTCGATCATCGTACATTCTGTTATGGTATCTATAACCAACTAGCAGATGATTTCGCCGATATGTTCGATGATATGAAAGCGGGCTCGGTAACGCCGTATACGTATTATCTCAAATACCACCGCCAGCGCAGCGATCTGGTGAACCCATTTGAGCTGTACTGGGCGGTAATCGCTCATCTGATCCACAATGTATACGGCAGTGATTACCGGACTCGCGAAGTTATTTTGGACCGGGCCATTAATGGTCTCAAGCGTGCCCGTGTCCGTCTGGGGAATGCCAAATACGATGAGATAATGGATACTCTCACAGCAGGCATGCCTCAGTTCAACCAACTGATCCAGCAGATGGTGCGCAAAGCGGAAGATGTGGATTTCCTGGACAAGCTGCTGCGTGACCAGATGCTGAATAGTCTGAGACAGGATCGGGAAGAGCAGGAGCAATTCCGGCAGACGCTGCATGAGGTACGGCAGCAGATCAATGATACGCTACTATTGGATAATAATGAAAATTTGCTGCCGATGAACAAACGGTTGATCGAAGCAGCCAATTACAGCCTCGAAGGCTCCGGCAAAAGGTTGCGCCCGATTCTCGCCTGGGTGATGGGGGTGCATCATTACGGTCTGGATGCACAGGCGCTCATGCCCCTGCTGCGGTCACTCGAATATATGCATACCGCTTCGCTGATCTTCGACGATCTGCCTTCCCAGGACAACGCGTCTACCCGTCGTGGACGAGCTACCCTCCATGAAGTGCATGACAGCGCGACGGCCGAACTGAGTGGATTGTTCCTGATCCAGAAAAGTATCCGCGAACAGTCTTCCATGGAAGACTTCGATGCCCGAGCCGTACTAAAGTTGATGCAGTATTCTGCCGAAAAGGCCGAACAGCTGTGCACTGGCCAGGCGATGGATCTGGATGCCCGCGGTCAGGCGCTAACGCTGGAACAGCTGAATACGATCTGCTTTTACAAAACAGGCGTTGCCTTCGAAGCTTCGCTTGTGATGCCAGCCTTGCTCGCACAAGCAGGTGAAAAGGAAATCGAGGCACTTCAAACGTTCGCTTACCACGCCGGTATTGCTTTTCAGATCAAAGACGACCTGCTCGATCTGGGCGGCGACGTGCTGGTCATCGGCAAGCCGGTCGGTCAGGATGTACAGAACAACAATTCCACCTTCGTCTCCATTCTCGGGGAAGAAGGGGCACGCAAAGAAATGTGGAACCACTACTGCTGCGCCATCGAAGCACTGCGTAGCCTGCCGCAGGATGTTCCTTTTCTGAAGCATCTGCTGGATTACATCGTGCATCGGGATCGGTAAGCACCATTTTCATTGAAGTATGCTGCTGAACAGGAAATCGTCTATATACTGTGAACTGGATGGTTATGGGAGTTGCATCGTTGTCCAATGTAAGGCACCGTTATTGCTACGGTGCCTTTTTGTTTGGAGTCTGAAATGGTAAGGGGGGGATATGTGTGGCAGATCGGGGGATGCTTCATCCACTCCAGAAAGGAATAAGGGAATGTCCTCCGGTTAAGCCTGGAGATCTTTGATAGTAGGAGCAAAGGGAGATCTCCAGGCTTAAATGTCGTCCATTTCCCTTATTTCCTTTCTTCCGTTCTATGCGTATGCATTCTGTGCAAGGTGGTGTATCATTTTATACGGCATACGGCATACGGCATACGGCATACGGCATACGGCATACGGCATACGGCATACGGCATACGGCATACGGCATACGGCATACGGCATACGGCATACGGCATACGGCACATAAAAATAAAATATGAAATATGAAATGTGCATACATAAGAATGCAATAAAACGCACGGAGCGCAGGAAGGGAATCATACCATAGGCCGACATTTAAGAATGGATATTTACCGCGATAAGCGGTATTTCAAAATATCCATTCTTAACCGGAGGCCGCCGGTATGATCCCTTCCCGGAGCGGTGACCATCCATCAGACACAATTACAAAACACTCCCTTATTGTTATTCCTGCCAGAATAATGAACAGCAAACCACAAACAGCACACAGCAAACCACCAAAAGCATATCAACAGTGTCCCGTTTGGAAGTAGGCACTCACCAACCGAGCACCAAGAGCTAAATGAATACCGGATATCTACTGCTGACTTCTGCAAACGACCTGCATACCCGTGTATCTCACAAATCAGCCACAACTGGATGGTCATTTACCGCGCAGGCCTTTGCTTTTTCCAGTTCGTTACGTACATAATGGTAGAAGAGAGTATGCAGATTGTAACTATGGACATCGTGTGTATCACCAGACTATTTACGATTCAGGAGGGAATACATTGACTACACCAACTACTTCACAAATCGGAGTCCCGCTCGAGGGCTTTGCTGAATTTAGCCGTAAGGTTGCTGCCGAAGGTGCAGTACTATTGCAAAATAACAACCAGGTTCTGCCGATCCGGAAAAATGAAAGCGTTTCGATTTTTGGGCGCGTACAGGTCGATTATTACCGCAGCGGTACAGGTTCTGGCGGTAGTGTACACGTAGCTTATACCACCAATCTACTGGATGGATTGCGCAGCAAGACGGATATTCGTGTCAATGAACAGCTGGCACAAGTGTACGAGCAGTGGATTCAAGAGAATCCGTTCGATAACGGAGGCGGAGGCTGGGCGGCTGAACCATGGCACCAGCAGGAGATGACGCTGACAGACGAGCTGGTCGCAGAGGCAAGGCAGCAGTCGGATAAAGCAATTATCGTAATTGGACGTACCGCCGGTGAGGACAAGGATAATGCGGATGCGCCGGGTAGTTACCGTCTGACTGATGATGAGCTGAATATGCTGAAGCAGGTTACGGCTCATTTTGAACAGACGGTTGTCGTTCTTAATGTATCCAACATCGTGGACATGAGCTGGGTGCAGGACAAGAGTCATATTCATCCAATCTCGGCGGTCATCTATTCCTGGCATGGCGGCATGGAGGGCGGTAATGCAATTGCAGACGTACTGGTCGGCGAAGTGACGCCAAGCGGCAAACTGCCGGATACAATCGCCTATTCCATTGACGATTATCCATCTACCAAGAATTATGGCAATGAGCACCAGAGTCTGTATGAAGAGGATATTTACGTAGGTTATCGTTACTTTGAGACATTTGCGCCGGAGAAGGTACAATATGCGTTTGGTTATGGATTATCCTATACTTCCTTTGAAGTGAAGCCGGAGGAAGCGCAGCGGACAAGCCATGAAGGACAGGAGTACATTGAGATCGGTGTGCAGGTTACGAATACCGGTACAGTCTATGCAGGCAAGGAAGTCGTACAAGTGTACTACGAAGCGCCACAGGGACAACTGGGTCAGCCGGCACGTTCGCTTGCTGCTTTTGGCAAAACCGGACTGCTGCAGCCGGGCGAATCGGAGCGTCTCGTGATTACTTTCCCGGTACATAGCATGGCTTCCTACGATGACAGTGGGATTACCGGACATGCGCATGCCTATGTGCTCGAAGAGGGAATATATCGTTTCTATGCAGGCAACAGTATTCGTCAGCTGGAGGCTGTAAAATATGCCGGTGGCGAAGGTTACGAGGTGACCGAGCTGCAGATTGTGGAACAGCTGCAGGAAGCGATGGCACCGACAGTAACGTTTAACCGGATCAAGCCGGGACAGAAACTGGATAATGGTACGTATGAAATCACATACACCGAAGTGCCGAAGCAGAAGGTTTCGCTGGCAGAACGGATTGAACAGCAAATGCCACCTCAGCTGGAACAGACGGGGGATCGCGGTTACAAGCTCAGAGATGTAGCGGAGCAAAAGGTCAGCATGGAGGAATTTATTGCCCAGCTGAGCGATGAGGATCTGGCTGCGATTGTACGTGGAGAAGGCATGAGCAGTCCGCTGGTTACACCTGGCACAGCATCGGCATTTGGCGGAGTTAGCGACAGTCTGCTGGGCTACGGCATTCCGGTAGGATGTACGGCAGATGGCCCGTCCGGTATCCGGATGGACAGCGGCGACAAGTCTACACAGGTCTCGATCGGTACATTGCTGGCATCCACCTGGAATGTAGAGCTGGTCGAAGAAATGTATGTACTGGAAGGACAGGAGCTGGTACGCAACAACGTCGATGCTCTGCTCGGACCCGGTATGAATATCCACCGCAGTCCGCTTAATGGACGGAACTTTGAATACTTTTCCGAAGATCCGCTCGTAACCGGACAGCTGGCAGCAGCTTGTGTACGCGGCATTATGCGCGGCGGTTCGAATGGTACATTGAAGCATTTTGCCTGCAATAACCAGGAGCAGTATCGCAGTAAGGTCGATGCCGTTGTATCCGAGCGTGCACTACGCGAGATTTATCTCAAAGGCTACGAGATTGCAGTCAAGCAAGGCGGTTCCAACTGTATCATGACTTCATACAATCCGGTTAACGGACACTGGGCAGCTTCCAATTATGATCTGAACACCACGATTCTACGCGGTGAATGGGGCTTCCAGGGCATCGTGATGACCGACTGGTGGGCGATCATGAATGACGTTGTAAATGGCGGTCCAGCCGATCGCAAAAATACCAATGCCATGGTACGCGCCCAGAACGATCTGTACATGGTCGTTAGCAACTATGGCGCAGAGACGAATGTATGGGGCGACAATACGATCGAATCGCTGGCGAATGGCACACTTACCCGTGGCGAGCTGCAGCGCAGTGCGATTAATATCTGTAACTTCCTGATCCAGGCACCGGTATTTGCCCGCAACCAGGTGATTGAAGAGACGGTGAATGCTTATCCAGCCAACGATTCTCTTTCTGCCGAGCAGGCTCAGCCCGCGACAGAAGATCGCCAGATAACAGTGGATACAGCAGCAGCGACACTAATCCATGTCGAACAACCAGGCGTCTATCGTCTGTTCGCCCATGTGATGTCACCGGATACCGAACTGGCCCAGAGTGCCTGCAATCTGATGCTGAACGGCGAAGTTGTGACGACGATTCAGACGAACGGCACCGAAGGCAGATGGCTGCGCCAGAAGCTGGTCAAAGCCGAGCTGGCAAGTGGAGTCTATGAAGTGACATTTGAATTTGTGAAGCCGGGTATGCAGGTGGAATGGATCGAGTTCAAGCGCGTGTAATTATACGATAGTCCGTAATAAAGTGCAGATAGTGCTGCTATCAGGTTTATTCGCATCTTACTTCAATGAACAGAACAAAGCATTACATCATATCTGCTATCCCTTTGGCAAAAAGCCCTTCGTATGATTAGCGAAGGGCTTTTTGCTGATGGAGTGAATGGATCCGTCATCCGGAGTGATTGAATAGTATAACTTGGCACTATATATATTGCTGTCCAGTTTCTTAATATCGTAATGATACCCGTTTAATAAAGCTGTCTGATTGAAGGTGTACCAGGGGGAAGGAACATCCATATTCCTGCGATCATAAGAATACCTGCGAACAGAGTAATCCATATTTTATGTACTGTCTTCAGCTAAAGTTACTACCTTCTCTTAAAGCAGTCGTTTTAATATACAGGTGGCATCCTCTAATAAGTTACCTCCCTTGTTACTCATCAGCAAATCTATAAACGACTATTTACCCAAAATCTACCGACGAACCGAAAAAGAGTTGAAAAACACCCTTCATATAGAGTAGTATGACTTTATAGAATATAATTACATTAATATATTAATATAAATATTAACAATAAAAGTATAGGAGTATTGCATATGACACATATCCAGGATCGACTCATTGCACAGTACAAATTCGACAATGCCGATCAGATCGGCAAAGACAGCTCCGGCAAAGATAATCATGCAACCGCTTCCGGTAAGAGTGTATCTGTTGTTCAAGAAGTATACGGACGTCATGCAGCTTCCTTTACCGGTGGAGCAAACGGTTCTTCCTACATACAGCTGCCTACTGATTTACTCAAAGATGTAAGCGATAACACAGGGCTTACAGTAACGGCATGGGTGAATTTTGGTATGGGCGTGAGCATTTGGGAACGTATTTTTGACTTTGGTGCCGGAGAAGGCAAGCCCTCTATTTTCCTCACCCGTCAAATGCGTGGAACCCTGACAGCAGACGGCGATCTGGCTGTCGATCCTGGTAAGGGATTTGTCCGTGATGAGTGGATGCACGTCGCCATCTCGGTCAAAGGCACAGAAGGCGGAACACTGAGCAGTGCCGGTCCGGTCGTCTATGTAAATGGCGAAATTGCTGTAGATGGAACGATTAGCCAGACATCGAGCGGTAACTACGCACGCCTGCGCGCTTGGTTTGCTACATTTACCGAAGAAGGCAATTACAACAGCAATTATATCGGACGTTCCCAGTTCGCAGCGGATGATGATTACACCGGAGCGATTGCAGACTTCCGGGTATATGAAGCAGGATTGTCCGAAGATGAAGTCATCGAAGTCATGTGCGACTCGCTGACAGATGAAGAGGTTACTCGTCTGGCACGGGACAAATATCTATCTTTCCCTACGACGATTATTACGCGTGATCTGACACTTCCCGAGTCTCTGATGGGCGGCCGGGTGCAGATCAGCTGGACATCGAGCCGCCCGGAGATTCTGGCTCATGATGGACGGATTCAGGAAGTCAGCCAAGCGGAAGGCGTGACGATTACAGCGAGCATGACCCGCGGCGGCAGCACACTGGAGAAAAGCTTTGACGTATCCGTACTGCCCAAGGATCTGCCACCTTATACCCTGACGATTCATGGCAGCCGGGAAGTACTGGATGTCAGCGAAGTGATGTACGGACTGTTCTACGAAGATATCAACAATGCGGCCGATGGCGGAATCTATGCGGAAATGGTGCAGAACCGCTCCTTTGAATCGTTTGCTTTTGATACGTACTCCCATGCTTCCGGTGAATGCGGATGCTCGACAGGTCGTAACCGTGAGCCATTATTCGCCTGGTACGGCGATACCGACAAAATGACTCCGCAGAATAGCGGTGGACTGAATGAACATTTCGGTGTCAGTGATCCCGATGTGAACTCCTATTATGTAAAAGTAGCCAGCGGTGCAACGATTATTAACCGCGGATTTAACGATACCAATAATAATTGCGCCATGTTTATCCAGCGTGATGCCCGTTACGACTTTACGATCTGGGCCAAAGCAGAAGCAGCCGGAACGATTACGTTGCAGCTGCAGACAGCGGATGGACAGCCAGCCAGTGATACGGTGACCGTACAGGTGGAAGGTGACGGAACCTGGCGCAAATATGGCGTAGAGCCGAAGCTGACACTGATCGGATCTGCCGAAGTGCTGGGACAGCTGGCACTGACCTTTGACGGAGACATATCGATCGATATGGTATCTCTGTATCCGCAGGATGTATGGGGAGCAGGCGAAGAAGAAGGTTCTCCATCGGCCCATGCCAACTATACCGGCAACCCGAACTACCGTCTGCGCAAGGATCTGGTTAACGCACTAGTGAACATGCATCCGACCTTCCTGCGTTTCCCGGGTGGATGTATCTCGGAAGGCTCCTTTATCTGGGAGAATGTGTATGACTGGAAAGAATCGGTCGGCGATATCGAGCTACGCAAAGAAAACTTCAATGTCTGGGGCTACATGATGACGATGGGACTCGGCTATATGGAATATTTCCAGCTGGCCGAAGATCTGAATGCAGTACCATTGCCGGTTATGGCCTGCGGCGTACTCTGTCAGGCACGTTCCGATTATGCGCATCCAGCCGGTGGCGAGCTGCGTGACTACTATATCAAGAACTTTACCGATCTGATCGACTTTGCGATCAGTATGGACTTTGAACATAACGAATGGGCAGCGATGCGCAAGCATATGGGTCATGAAGCGCCATTTGATCTGCGTTATCTGGGCGTGGGTAACGAGAACTGGGGTACCGAGTTCTTTGCCAACTTTGAGGTGTTCAAGACCTCGATCGACGAGTACATGGCCAAGCATTATCCGGATCATAAACTGAATATTATCTCGACCGTTGGCGCACAGGCCGATGATGATGCCTATCAACAAGGATGGAAGTTCCTGAGTGGTAATCTGGAAGGAACAGCCGAAGTCGCCTTTGCCGATCGGGACAAAGTCATCGAAGAAACGATTACCTGGTACGCCAAGGAAGACAATTACATGGATACGATTGCGGATGAGCACTACTATCGCTCCAATGAGTACCTGCTCAACAATGCCGATCGTTACAACTATTATTACAGAGCCTATAATGCCGATGGCAGCATCAACTGGAAAGAAACATCCAAAGTATTCGTTGGTGAATATGCATCGACTGACAAAAATACGCTGGCAGGCGCGATTGGTGAAGCGGCTGTGATGACTGGATTCGAGAATAATGCCGATGTGGTTCGTCTGGCTGCCTACGCGCCGCTGTTCAACAAAGTGCTGACGGATGGCACATACCGCTGGACGCCGGACTGTATCTGGTTCGACGATGAGACCGTATGGTATACACCGAACTATTATGTACAGCATCTATTCGCCAAATATCTGGGACACAAAGTGCTGGATACATCATTCTCGACCTACAAGCATGGTCGCCAGCTGGATCTGATCCCGCGTGGTGGGATCGAGATCGCTACAGGCAATGCCGAGATCGCAGTGAAGCATGTCAAAGTCACTTCCAATGTCGATGGCAGTGTACTGCTGGAACAGGACTTTACCGCCGAGCTGAATCCGGCATGGCAGGTTATCCCGGGATCAGCCGGTTACACGGTCGATGAGGAGCGTGGTCTGGTACTTGCTGCACAGGGCAGCGGAATGAATGGTCTGTACATTCTGAATGATGAATGGACCAACTACAAAGTGGAAGTAACCGCTACCCGCCTGACAGGTCCCGAAGGGTTCTATATTGGTGCCGGACTGACGGATATTCATCCGGATACCAAAGATGTGATCGAATACGCGATCAACTACAACGGCAATGCTACCGGCGTCAAAGTGTACAAGCAGGGCATTGAAGGCTATACGCTGGGCGATTATTCCTCCAGTACGGCAGCAGGCAACCTGCGGGCAGCCAGCTATGAACCGCTTGCGGACGGTACGGAATATAGTATTACGGTCAATTATGGCGGCGAGACCGGACGCAATCTGATCTGCTCCTATACCGATGGCCAGACAGAGAGCAAAGTGCTGGATTACAAGCTCGAAGCCTATAACCGTGAAGTGTTCCATTCTGTAACCCGTGATGAGCAGCATGTCTATGTGAAGCTGGTCAATGCCGATGCTGCAGACAAGGCGACCCGTCTGAATCTGGAAGAACTGAATGTACAGGCAGAAGCACAGCTGATTACGCTGACTGGCGATGCATCGCTCCTGCATACACCGAATGTGAACAAGAAAAACAATGAGCAGGTGGTTCCATCCGAGCAGACTATTCAGCTGGAAGGTACTACAGTCGTACTGGATCTGCCAGCAAGCTCGGTCAATGTACTCATTCTGCGTCTGAACAACTGATCATCACCTGATTCAAGGTAGTTATGTACATGACTGCCTTCATAAGCTTCGAGTATGAGAAGAATAGATTCTATTTCGATCATTTAGAGTTATGGAGGCAGTTCATTTCATAATCTGCAGGAACACATTATAGATTACCATTCATGAGCAAGACGAGAGGGGATTACCTGATGCGCAAAAATGTAACCAAAAAGCTCGCTGTCGCGACGCTGGCATTCTCACTGGCGGTATCTGCCGCAGGTGTAACAAGTGAACAGACTTCCGCAGCCAAAGCGGATAATACACCGGCTGAACCGACATTTTCCAATGCTACCGTACACGATCCTTCCATTATCAAAACAGGCAATACTTTCTATGTATTTGGCTCCCATATCTCGGCAGCGAAGTCTCCGGATCTGATGCATTGGTCGAATTTTGCAAACGGTTACACTACTCCGGGTAACACACTGTACGGTGATCTGTCCAAAACACTGGCAGGTTCTTTCAAATGGGCGGGAGAGAATGATTCGGATAGCAAAGGCGGGTTCGCTGTATGGGCACCCGACGTGATCTGGAATCCCAAATATGTCAACAAAGACGGCTCCAAAGGTGCGTATACACTGTATTATTCCACTTCGTCTACGTATATCCGCTCCGCGATCGGCATGGCAGTATCCCAGAAGATCGAAGGACCTTATGAATACACAGACACCTTCATTTATACCGGATTCACCAAAGACAAGGCATTCGATGCCAACAGTCAGGTAGACAAGAAATGGACCAATACCAATATCAAGACGCTGATTGACCAGAAAAAAATCAGCGCGGAGAATCCGGCATGGTTTAACGAAAATGGATCATATGCCAACCAGCAGTATCCGAATGCGATCGATCCTACCATTTTCCAGGATGCCAAAGGCAAAATGTGGATGACTTATGGTTCATGGTCCGGCGGTATCTTCGTGCTCGAAGTGGACCAGAAGACAGGCAAGCCGATCTATCCGGGCAAAGATGGCAAAACCAAGGACGGCCGCATGATCGACCGCTACTTCGGCACGAAAATCGCCGGTGGCTACGGCAAATCCGGTGAAGGCCCATATATCCAGTACAACAAGGATACCGGCTATTTCTACCTGTACATGACTTATGGTGGACTCGCAGCTAACGGCGGGTACAATATGCGTGTATTCCGCTCCAAGTCTGCAGATGGCCCTTATGTAGACGCCAGAGGACATCAGGCAACATGGCCGGCAGATACCAGTAATGATGAATACGGCAACAAGCTGATCGGCAACTTCCTGTTCGACAGCAAAGTAGGCGATCCAGGCAAAGAGCAGGATTACGGTTACGTGTCTCCAGGACACAACTCCGTCTATACCGATCCGAAGACCGGGCAGCTGTTCCTCGTCTTCCATACCCGTTTCCCGGGACGTGGAGAAGAGCATGAACTGCGTATCCACCAGATGTTTATCAATAAAGAAGGCTGGCCAGTTGTCTCGCCATACCGTTATGCAGGCGAGCAGGAAGCCAAAGTCAGCGACAAAATGATCACCGGTGATTACCAGTTTGTCGATCATGGCAGCGATTCCTCACCAACGATCAAAAAAGCGAGCTATATCCGTCTGAATGAAGACCATACTATTACAGGCGAACTGCAGGGTACCTGGAAGAAAAAAGGCACCAATGATGCAGAATTGACCATTAACGGCAAAAGGTATACCGGCGTATTCGTAAAAGACTGGGACCCAATGTCCAAACAGTATGTAATGACCTTCACGGCACTGTCTGACCAGGCAACCATGGGCTGGGGCAGTCGTCTGCCGGATGCTCCCGATAAACAGGTTATTGAAGATGTATATGGCGAACTGGAACTGAGCGGCACGAGTGGCATTACAGCCAATCTGGAACTGCCAACTATCGGCAGCCGTGGTACAACCATCAGCTGGACGTCTTCCAACGAACAGATTATTGCTGCAAATGGACAGGTAACCCGTCCGGAATCCGGTAGCACGGCAGTACCGGTGACACTGACAGCGCGTATTGCTCATGGCAGCGAGACACGTACCAAAACATTCGATGTAACCGTAATGCCTTATGTAAATGCCGAGCTGACAGCCCGTTACAGCTTCGACCAGAATCTGAACGACAGCACTGGCCAGCATGGCGCAGGTGAACTGACCGGCGATCGTCTGGATCGTCCGGCAACCGTGGGTAGCATTACGTATGGCACAGGTGTACACGGACAATCGGCTGTATTGGATGGTACAACAGGTATCCGTCTGCCAAATGGACTTATTCACAGTAATTCGTATTCCGTCTCCATGTGGGTGAAGCCGGAGCAGCTGAGTGTCTACTCACCGGCATTCTTTGGTGCAGCAGACAGTGATCATTGGATCAGCCTGCTGCCGCGCGGAACAGACAGTGATAATACGATGCTATGGGCAGGCAGCACACCATGGTATGATGCCAGCACCGGCATGAAGATTCCGGCAGGAGAGTGGAGCCATCTGGCGTTTAACGTAGATCAGGGCACCATTACCGTCTATGTAAACGGCAAAGCAACCTTTACAGGTAGCGGATTCCCGGATCGCTTCTCGGCTGCGGACAATGCCAGCTTTGGCCTGGGCGTGAACTATTGGGATGCTCCATTCAAAGGCGAACTGGATGAACTGCAGGTATTCGAAGGCGGACTGACTCCAGCCCAACTGGCAGAGCTGTCTTCCGAATAATCAGCACCCTGCGAGACTATTTCTGGATAGCTATACGATAGAAATTGAGCAAAAGATGTGGCAAATATCATAAACCGAGAGACAACGATCTGTTAGTGGATCGTTGTCTCTTTTTGTATTTCAACAGCAATAATGTTCAACTCATCTGAAAATTGTTCAATCCCGGCAGAAGACTCTGCATTCTATACTGAATACAGAAGGAATGTTCATTACAGCATAGTAGATCTATACAAATGAGCCAGGAGCCTTGTCGTTCAGTATTGTTCGTCAATCCACATAGAGAACAGGAGCAGCACAATGAGATCAAGCCAGGAATCCGATCAAATCGTACCCAAAGGTCTAAAAGCCATGCAGCAGTTCGAACAGCTGCCGTTGCTGCGTGAAGGAGTACAGGTTCACTATGAAGGCAGTATAGACAAGCAGGGAGGCAATGCCGACTGGGACTGGTGGTTGTATCAGGAAGGATCGGAATGGGTGATCTTCGATGTGGATGGTCCGGGCTGTATCTATAACTTTGTGCAGCACCGGTATCCTGACAGTGAAGAGCCGACGTTTTCGTTTTATTTTGATGGAGAAGCCGAACCGAGATTCCGTATCCGGCATTCGGAGTTTGGTCGTAAGGCTCCTTTTGTAGCGCCACTGGCGGATGCTTATATGGGTCCGGATGATAACGGCAGAGGGCCGATCCGGGTGGTACGGAGCTTTGTACCAATGGAGTATGAGCGTTCCTGCCGCATCACATCGGATATCCGGCTCAAAGGAGCCGCCAAAGGCGATGGAGGCTGGGGACATGTCATTTGTCACTCCTATCAGGATGCGAGTGGAATAACAACATTTACAGGCAATGAACATCTGGATGCTCTGCTGAACACCTGGAACCATACAGGAGAAGACCCCAAGCCGGATGTGTCTGCACAATCGGCGGTTACCCAGCAGCTAACGCTGCGCGGTGGAGAGCATGTGGTTCTGCTGGATGAGCAGGGAGCAGGCAGTATTACCGCGATACTCGCTGAAATGAATACTTCTCTGCCAGCTGCAGACTCTGGTGCGCCGCTGAACGATTTTCCGCATCCGGAGCTGCAGCAGATCTGGATACGAGCGACATGGGATAACCATGAGCGGCCGGATGTGGAATGTCCATTGGGTGCTTTTTTCGGTAATGAACTGGGGTACAACCGTATTGGACTGTTGTCTCACGGACAAACGGAAGCGGGCATGCTGTATCAATACTTTCCGATGCCGTATTGGGAGCGTGCGCACATTGAGCTGATCAATCGGGGAGCGGCGGAAGTTACCTTTGCCTATTGGGAGATTCGTTATACGACGGAATATAATGATCTGTATCTTCAAGAGCAGACCGGTTACTTCCGTTCTTCGGCCTACTATCCATCACAGGCTGCGCAAGGAACAGACAGCATTATCGGCCGTATCACCGGACGCGGACATCTGGTAGCCGGACAGGTGACAGCCTTCAGCCGGACTACGGGGCAGATCAGCTGTGAAGGAGATGTGCGTGTTCATATCGATGGCAAATTAACCCCGCAGGTGGAGAGCGACGGTTCCGAGAGCTGGGTGAATTACGGCTGGGGATTCCCTACGCCGCCGGAGATGAATCCATCCAGCGCATATGACGGCCTGCCAGATAGTCCGTGGTCGATGGTGCGACTGTGCAGTGGAGATGTGTATCCTTTTCGGCAGGAACTGGTCTTTGGCATCGAATCTGGGGAGTATAATAATCAATATCTGCGCCACTCGGGTATTCTATTTTACTATGGCGTGGATGAGCCGGGCATGGAGCTGACCGATGTACTGGATATCGGTAACAAGGCTTCGGAAGGTATCCATCATTATCGTACATCCGGCAGCCGCGGATACTATACCCTGTGTGCGTGTTATGAAGGGGATCAGGATCATATGCTGATTACAGACACCGGACACGAGACAGAGGGATGGAGTGAATTCGTCATATCGATCCATCCGGATAACCAGGGAGTACGTCTGCGGCGAAGATCCGACCAGATGACCGGCCGGCAAAAGGCGAGAGTGTATGTGGATAATGTACTGGTACAGGAGCGCAGCTGGTATGTGGCTGACCGCAATCCATATCAGCGCTGGCTGGATGATGAATATGAGATTCCAGCTGGATATACGTCAGGCAAAGATCATGTGACGATTCGGCTCGAATATGTGCAGGCCGGGGAGACGCGGGCATGGAACGAATTTGAATATAAAGTGTACAGTCTGCACGGGTACAATACGTGAAATAGATCAGAGAGATTGGGATACAGAGCTGCATTAAAATATTTTGTGGAAAAGCTTGTACTTTTCGAAATATCATGATATATTATTCCTTGTGATTGCGTAACGCAGCTCACTAACTCATTTGCGGTCGTGGCGGAATTGGCAGACGCGCACGGTTCAGGTCCGTGTGGGCTTACCCCCGTGGAGGTTCGAGTCCTCTCGACCGCATTCTTATTTATTTCTAACGTGAATATTCATACAGTCAATTACGTCCTTCAGTTATTTTAACCTGGAGGGCGTTTTTATTATGAGTTTCACTGGAATCTTGTAGAGATTCCGGTATAATGTGGAGAATGTAAACCGTCGGACAGGCCATGAATCCAGTTATAAAGAAGGTAATCACATGGGAGACCCCAGCATAAGATGGAGTAGAGCTCATAATCTGCTGGAAAAGTATTTTTCCGGAGCAACAATGAATTACCGCCAGATGATCGCGCTGTTTATTCCGATCCTGATCGATCAGGCGTTTGTGATGGGACTGAATCTGATCAATACCGCCATGATCAGTTCGGCAGGCGTAGCGGCTGTCAGTGCGGTTAATATGGTGGATTCGCTGAATATTTTCCTGCTGAGCGTATTTATCGCGGTCGCTACAGGCGGGACCGTTGTTGTCGCCCAATACAAGGGTAATGGCAATGAACTGAAAGTATCACAGGCGACTGCAGGAGCAGTCTCGTCCGTATCTGCGCTGGCATTGGCTGTAGCATTGATCGGTATTGTCTTTCACGGGCCGCTGCTCAGTCTGCTGTTCGGCTCGGCAGAGGCAGAAGTTATGAATCATGCACGTACATACCTGATCGGGAGCTGTATTTCCTTTGTCGGGATTGCGATTGTGGAAGCGGTCTGCGGTGCGCTGCGCGGTGTTGGCAGTACGAGAGCCTCGCTGATGCTGTCATTGATCATGAATCTGCTGTATGTGTTGCTGAATTTTGTCTTTATCAATGGACTGGATATGGGTGTGCTCGGCATGACGCTGTCCGTCAATATTGCCCGGTATGGCGGCGCTGCATGTGCGCTGTATTATTTATTCAAAATGGACGTTAACCTGAAGGTGCGTGTACGCGAGCTGTTTGAGGTCAAATGGGAGATGTTCAAAAAGATCCTGTTTATCGGCTTTCCGTTTGCGACCGAGCAGATGTTTTTTAACGGCGGAAAAATACTGACCCAGATCTTCATTGTCGGCATGGGGACGTATGCGATTGCAGTCAATGCGATCTGTTCCGCACTGGCAGGCGCGATGCAGATTCCTGCCAATGCGCTGTCACTGACGATTATTACCGTGGTCGGCATGTGTATCGGTAGCGGCAATATCGA
>Ga0308161_1002908_pt1 | contig 17457 bp, 19 predicted proteins | sample PhyFR2_FD_201034 | JGI IMG/M metagenome (GOLD analysis project Ga0308161, IMG submission 201034) | Phyllosphere microbial communities from UC Gill Tract Community Farm, Albany, California, United States - DLSLF.R2 | ecosystem: Host-associated > Plants > Phyllosphere > Unclassified | place: USA...
TGGCTCTGGAAGAGGAATTCGAGACCGAGATCCCGGACGAAGAAGCTGAAAAAATCACTACTGTTCAAGCTGCTATCGACTACGTTACTAGCCACCAGGCGTAATAGTTTGTAGTCGTCGCTTGCTGTTAGGGAAAACCGCACTGCTGTAACGGCGTGCGGTTTTTTCTTTAGCGCTGATGAAAAAGTAAGCTCTGAAGCAAAGTGTCGTCATTAGAAAAAGGAGAGTGCTGTGTCGCGTAGACGCGTCGTAGTCACCGGTATGGGTATGTTGTCGCCACTGGGTACGGATGTGCCGAGCAGTTGGCAGGGCATTCTGGCTGGCCGCAGTGGTATTTGGCGGCTCGGTAAAGGGTTTCAATGTCGAGGAATATCTCTCGGTCAAGGAATCCCGCAAGCTCGACCTGTTCATTCAATACGGCCTGGCAGCCGGTTTTCAGGCAGTGCGTAACGCCGGCCTGGAAGTCACCGACGCCAACCGTGAACGCATCGGCGTGGCCATGGGGTCGGGTATTGGCGGTCTGACCAATATCGAAGAAACCAGCCGCACGCTGCATGATTCCGGCCCTCGTCGAATTTCACCGTTCTTCGTGCCTGGCTCGATCATCAATATGATTTCCGGTTTCCTGTCTATCCACCTGGGTGCACAGGGGCCTAACTACGCCATTGCTACGGCGTGCACCACGGGGACTCACTGCATCGGCATGGCGGCGCGCAACATCGCCTATGACGAAGCTGACGTGATGATCGCCGGTGGCGCTGAAATGGCTGCCTGCGGCCTGGGCATGGGGGGCTTCGGCGCGTCCCGTGCACTGTCGACCCGCAATGACGAGCCGACCCGTGCCAGCCGTCCGTGGGACAAGGGCCGTGACGGTTTCGTACTGTCCGACGGCGCCGGTGCCCTGGTGCTGGAAGAATTGGAACACGCCAAGGCGCGTGGTGCGACCATCTACGCCGAGTTGATCGGCTTTGGCATGAGCGGCGACGCCTACCACATGACCTCGCCGCCGTCTGACGGTGCCGGCGCTGCGCGCTGCATCGCCAACGCCCTGCGTGATGCCAAGGTCAATGTCGACCAGGTGCAGTACATCAACGCCCATGGCACTTCCACGCCGACCGGTGACCTGGCGGAAGCCGAGGCCATCAAGTCGGTGTTCGGCGAGCACGCCTACAAGCTGGCGGTCAGCTCCACCAAGTCCATGACCGGCCATCTGCTGGGTGCGGCGGGCGCGGTCGAGGCGATCTTCAGTGTGATGGCCATCAAGGACCAGGTCGCTCCGCCGACCATCAACCTGGATGAGCCGGACGAAGGCTGCGACCTGAACTTCGTGCCGCACGAGCCGCAACAGATGCCGATCGACGTGGCAATCTCCAACTCGTTCGGGTTTGGTGGCACCAACGGTTCCCTGGTGTTCCGCCGGTACGCCGAGTGATGCACAGCTGGGTCGACGGTCAGCCAGCGGACAGCGTGCCCCTGAAAGATCGCGGCCTGGCGTATGGCGATGGCCTGTTCGAGACCATTGCCGTCAAGGCCGGGCAGCCCGTGCTGCTCGACCGCCACCTGCAGCGCCTCGGTGAGGGCTGCAGGCGTTTCGCTTTCGAGGTGGATCACGGTGTGATCCGCAACGAAATACTTTCCTATGCCGCCGCCCTTGGCGACGGTGTCCTCAAATTGATCCTGACCCGTGGCGACAGTCTGCGCGGTTATGGCGTCAATCCCGGCGCACCGGTGCGCCGTATCCTGCAAGGCAATCCGCCCGCGACCTATCCCCACGCTCATGGAACCCAAGGCATCCGCCTGTTTCCGTGTGCGACCCGCTTGGCCGAGCAGCCGCTGCTGGCCGGTCTCAAGCACCTCAACCGCCTGGAGCAGGTGATTGCCCGTGCCGAGTGGCAAGATGTCGAGCACGCCGAAGGCCTGATGCTGGATATGTCCGGGCGTGTGATCGAGGGCGTATTCAGCAACCTTTTCCTTGTACGCAACGGTTTGTTACTAACCGCTGATCTGACTCGTTGCGGGGTTGCTGGTGTCATGCGCGCCGAGATCCTTGACCAGGCACAAGCGCTGGGTATCGCGCTGGCCGTGGCTGACATCACTGTCGAGCAGTTGCAGCAGGCCGACGAAGTCTTCGTCTGCAACAGCGTATATGGCATTTGGCCGGTGCGCGGCTGTGCGGCGATGAGCTGGCCGGTTGGGCCGCTCACCCGTAAACTGCAGGGCATTGTTCGCGCACTATTGGATATTTGAGTTGATACGAAAACTGGTTGTACTGCTGCTGATTGCGCTGTTCTCGGCGGCTTTGCTGTTGGGGTTTTCCGCCTGGAAATACGACGCTGCCTTGAAGCAGCCGCTGAACCTGACCCAGGAGCAGTTGCTCGATGTGCCGGCAGGGGCGACCCCGACCGGCACCTTTAATCGCCTCGAAGCAGACGGCGTGCTCGACGGCGCGTTCTGGCTGCGTCTTTACTGGCGCTTCAACCTTGACGGCCAGCCACTGCACAGCGGCGAATACCGCATGACGCCCGGCATGACCGCCGAAGGCCTGATCGGCCTGTGGCAGCGTGGCGAGGTGGTGCAGTACAGCCTGACCCTGGTGGAAGGCTGGAACTTTCGCCAGGTGCGCTCGGCCCTGGCCAAGCATGAAAAGATCGTGCAGAGCCTCTCCGGCCTGAGTGACAGCGAAGTGATGGACAAGCTCGGCCACCCTGGCGTGTTTCCTGAAGGGCGGTTCTTCCCGGATACCTACCGCTTCGTGCGCGGCATGACCGATGTCGAATTCCTGAAAAAAGCCTACAACCGCCTGGACGATGTACTCGCTCAGGAGTGGAGCAAGCGCGCCGCCGATGCGCCGTACACCGACCCTTACCAAGCGCTGATCATGGCCTCCCTGGTGGAAAAAGAGACCGGTGTGCCGCAAGAGCGTGGCCAGATTGCCGGCGTATTCGTGCGCCGCCTGAAGATCGGCATGCTGCTGCAGACCGACCCTACGGTGATCTACGGCCTGGGTGAGCGTTACAACGGCAAGTTGACCCGTGCTCATCTCAAGGAAGCCAACCCTTACAACACCTATATGATTGCCGGGCTGCCGCCGACGCCCATCGCTATGGTCGGCCGCGAGGCGATCCATGCCGCGTTGAACCCGGTGCCGGGCAGCAGCCTGTATTTCGTCGCCCGTGGCGATGGCAGCCATATTTTCTCCGATGACTTGGGTGCGCATAATGCCGCCGTGCGTGAGTTCCAGCTCAAGCGCCGCGCCGATTACCGCTCCAGCCCGGCACCGGTGGTCACGCCGCCGGAAGATGTAGCGCCGCCAACGGATGCTCCCGCCGAGCCCGCGCCGGACACCACCGCGCCGCAAAGCCCGCAATGACTCTGACTAAGGACTGCCTGTGACTGGCTTGTTTATTACCCTGGAAGGCCCCGAAGGCGCCGGCAAGAGCACCAACCGCGATTACCTGGCCGAGCGTTTGCGCGCGCAAGGGATCGAGGTGGTGTTGACCCGTGAGCCCGGCGGTACGCCGCTGGCCGAGCGCATCCGCGAAGTGTTGCTGGCCCCAGGCGAAGAACAGATGAACCCGGACACCGAGCTGCTGCTGGTGTTCGCCGCCCGTGCGCAACACCTGGCCGAAGTGATACGTCCGGCCTTGGCGCGCGGTGCCGTGGTGATTTGTGACCGGTTTACCGATTCCACCTACGCCTACCAGGGCGGCGGCCGCGGCTTATCCCTGGAGCGCATCGCCACCTTGGAAACCTTCGTGCAGGGTGATCTGCGCCCAGACCTGACCCTGCTGTTCGACCTGCCGGTGGAAGTGGGCATGGCCCGCGCCAGTGCCCGTGGTCGTCTCGATCGCTTCGAGCTGGAAGGCCAGGCGTTTTTCGATGCGGTGCGCAGCGCGTTCCTCAAACGTGCCCATGCAGAACCTGCGCGGTATCACCTGTTGGACGCAGCCCAGCCGTTGACGCAGGTGCAGCAGGCCATCGACGGCCTGATGCCAACGCTGTTGGAGCGCGCCCGTGGCTGAAGCCTACCCGTGGCAGGACAGTCTCTGGCAGCAATTGGCCGGTCGTGCCCAGCACGCCCACGCTTATTTGCTGCACGGCCCAATCGGTATTGGTAAACGGGCCCTTGCCGAGCGTCTGATGGCCAGCTTGCTGTGCCAGCGCCCGGTCAACCTGGAGGCCTGCGGCGAGTGTAAATCCTGCCTGTTGCTCAAGGCCGGCAGCCATCCCGACAATTACTTGCTGGAGCCTGAGGAAGCCGACAAGGCGATCAAGGTCGACCAGGTGCGTGATCTCGTCAGCTTCGTGGTGCAGACCGCGCAGATGGGTGGGCGCAAGGTGGTGCTGATCGAGCCGGTGGAGGCGATGAACATCAACGCCGCCAACGCCTTGCTCAAAAGCCTTGAAGAACCCTCCGGCGACACTGTGCTGCTGCTGGTGAGCCATCAGTCCAGCCGCCTGTTGCCGACCATCCGCAGCCGCTGCGTGCAGCAGGCTTGTCCGTTGCCAAGCGAGGCGATGAGTCTGCAATGGCTGGCGCAGGCACTGCCGGACTGTTCCGCAGATGAGCGCGTCGAACTGCTGACCCTGGCTGCCGGCTCGCCCCTGGCCGCCGTGAAGCTGCAAGCCCAAGGTGTCCGTGAACAACGTGCGCTGGTGGTGGAGGGCGTTAAAAAACTGCTCAAGCAGGAAATGTCCGCGACCCAACTGGCCGAAAGCGCCTGGAAAGACATCCCCCTGTTGTTGCTGTTCGACTGGTTCTGTGACTGGTCGAGCCTGATCCTGCGCTACCAGTTGACCCAGGATGAAAATGGCCTGGGCCTGCCGGACATGCGCAAGGTGGTGCAGTACCTCGCGCAGAAAAGTGCCCAGGACAAGGTGCTGGCTATTCAGGACTGGATCCTCGCCCAGCGCCAGAAAGTCCTCGGCAAGGCCAACCTCAACCGTGTGCTGTTGCTTGAAGCGCTGCTGGTGCAGTGGGTGGGCTTGCTCGGCCGCCGTTAATTTCCGTGGCCGACGGGTGTATCGTCGGCCAGACCCTCTCCGTGACTCAAGTTGTAACTTCCTATGCTCGTAGATTCCCATTGCCACCTTGATCGCCTTGACCTCGCCCAGCACGGCGGCTCCCTCGACGCCGCCCTGGACGCTGCTCGCCAGCGTGGGGTAGGGCACTTCCTGTGCATCGGCGTCAGCGCTGACAACGCCGCCGACGTCAAAGCCCTGGCTGATCGTTATGCCGACGTGGATTGCTCCGTGGGCATCCACCCGCTGGACCTCAAGCCCGGCGAAGCCCCGGCCCTCGACTGGTTGCTCGGCGAACTCAACCACCCACGCGTGGTGGCCATCGGCGAGACCGGCCTGGACTACCACTACGAACCCGAAGCCGCCGAGTTGCAGCAGGCATCCTTCCGCCTGCACCTGCAAGCCGCCCAGCAGACGGGCAAGCCGGTGATCGTCCACACCCGTGGTGCCCGTGCCGACACGCTCACGTTGCTACGCGAAGCCGCGTTGCCACAGGCCGGCGTATTGCATTGCTTCACCGAGGACTGGGACATGGCCAAGGCTGCCCTGGACCTGGGGTTCTATATTTCTCTGTCGGGCATCGTCACTTTCCGCAATGCCGACGCCCTGCGCGATGTGGCGCGCCAAGTCCCGGCCGATCGCCTGTTGGTGGAAACCGATTCGCCGTACCTGGCGCCCATCCCCCATCGTGGCAAGCCGAACCTGCCGGAGTATGTGCGTGATGTGGCGGAATTTCTGGCGATGCTGCGAGGTGAGTCCTACGAGCGTTTTGCCGAGCAGACTACCGAGAACTTCAAGCGTCTGTTTCCACTGGCTCACGTTGCTGCGTAGGCCCACGCTCAAATCGCAGGCAAAAAAAACCCGGGTTCTGGGGGGTGAATCCGGGTTAAGACCATTAGGAGTAAAACAAGGGCACACAGTCCGTCGGTACCCAGGTCGGCGCTTCACTTGGGGGAGATGTCACGCCGACAGTTCAAGTATTGATCAGTATCCGATTCAGTCCAGTCGCGACTGATCGTTTTTTAAACAGATTTGGAATACAGGCGCTTCGCTTGAGTTCTCATTGCGCCGGTGCACGGGTGCAGTTGTTGCGTATTATTTCTGACTGATAGCCATGAAATCGTTGGCACTCTGAAAGTAAAGTGCGTCGCGGGTTCACATAGGCGTTGCCCAACGACCGTTCAGTCGGGATAATCCCTCGCACTGGGTAAATCGTATCGCCATGTATTCGTGGCCCTGCGCAACCCTCCCTATTCCGACCTTTGCAGACCTCTTCCTCATGCACAAAGAACCCCGTAAGGTCCGTGAGTTTCGCCGCCGTGAGCAGGAGATTCTCGACACCGCACTCAAATTGTTCCTCGAACAAGGCGAAGACAGCGTCACCGTCGAGATGATCGCGGATGCCGTGGGTATCGGCAAAGGCACCATTTACAAACACTTCAAGTCCAAGGCCGAGATCTACCTGCGCCTGATGCTCGACTACGAGCGCGATTTGAACGAGCTGCTGCACTCGGCCGATGTCGACAAGGACAAGGAAGCGCTGTCCCGCGCCTACTTCGAGTTCCGCATGCGCGACCCGCAGCGCTACCGCCTGTTCGACCGCCTCGAAGAGAAGGTCGTCAAGGGCCATCAGGTGCCGGAGATGGTCGAGGAACTGCACAAGATCCGCGCCTCGAACTTCGAACGCCTGACCCTGTTGATCAAGGGCCGCATCAGCGAAGGCAAGCTTGAAGACGTACCGCCGTACTTTCACTACTGCGCCGCCTGGGCGTTGGTGCACGGCGCCGTGGCGCTGTACCACTCGCCGTTCTGGAGCAATGTGCTGGAAGACCAGGAAGGGTTCTTCCAGTTCCTGATGGACATCGGCGTGCGCATGGGCAACAAGCGCAAGCACAGCACCGAGCCTGCAACTGTAGACTCTGCGCGTGTTGAGACGCCGGCGTCGTAATCTTTACTGCCAGGCGTAGTACCCCAGGAATATACTCAGGCAAGGACCTTGCTAAAAGCTGATTTATCAGTCAGCTTTTAGCGCGCCCGAATCATCCTCTGCCGGAGTGATCCATGATCGTTGATCGTCAAGGCAGGCGTTTTCGCAATTTGCGGATCAGCCTGACCTCAGCCTGCAATTACGCGTGTACCTACTGCGTGCCCAACGGCAAGCGGCTGGTGGCTGCCCAGGACGAACTCTCGGCCGAGGCCATGGCCCGTGGCGTGGCTTACCTGATCGAAGCGGCGGGCATCGACCGCCTGCGCATCACGGGCGGCGAGCCGCTGGTCAGCCCCAAGCTGGAAGCCTTTATGGGCGCCGTCGGTGGCATGGGACTCAGCGATATCAGCCTGACCACCAACGGCCAACTGCTGGCGCGCAAACTGCCGCTGCTGGTGGACGCCGGCATTCGGCGCATCAATGTCTCCCTCGATACCCTGGACGCCGCTGCTTTCCGCAGCATCGCCCGTGGCGGCGACCTGGCCACCGTGCTTGATGGCATGGACCAGGCACGCGCCGCTGGAATCAAGATCAAGGTCAACATGGTGCCGTTGCGCGGCCAGAACCTGGACCAGGTCATGCCGCTGCTCGACTACTGCCTGGAGCGTGGTTACGAGCTGCGCTTTATCGAGTTGATGCGCATGGGCCACCTGGCCAAGGACTCCAATGCATTCCTGCAACAATTCGTCAGCCTGCAGCAGCTGCTCAGCTTGATCGGCGAACACCACGAATACCTGCAAGCCAACGCCCCGGTTGACGCTACTGCAGTTCGCTACGAGGTGCCGGGCAAGGGCTACTTTGGCGTGATCGCCAATGAAAGCGTGCCGTTCTGCCGTACCTGCTCGCGGTTGCGTCTGTCGTCTACCGGCTGGCTGCATGGTTGCCTGTCGTCGAGCAACCGTCACTATGTCGGCGACCTGCTCGACAAACCGCGCCATCAGGCGCTGCCGGCGCTGCAAGGATTGCTGATGAAAGCCCTGGGCGATAAACAGGAAGTGGCGTTCTCGGGTGGTGCCACGATCATGAAGATCATCGGCGGCTGACGCTATCCCGAGATTACAGATCATCCAATGTGGGAGTTGCCCTCAAGCTGGCGCAGAACCTGCATCTCACGCCCATTCGCCGGTTTTCCGTCACCGGCTTCTGGAGGATTAGGATGCGTAGTCTGGTTTTGTTGCTGGCGTCGTTGACGCTGAGTGGTTGCATGACCGTCAGCGATATGGCCGAAGGCACCCGCTATCAGATGAGCGATGCCGGCTTGCTCGACCACAGCGATACGCGCCGTACGGCGTCGGTTCGCATACAGCCGGACTCCTTTGTCTTCATCGCCCAGGGCGCCTTCGTGCCGCCGGGCAGCGCCTATCCGCGGCCGAACGTGGTAGCCGAGGAAGCCTTCAACGGCTTCGTCGAATACTTCCCCATGGTGCGCCGCGCCCGTCAGCCCGAGGGGCTGGAGCAGGCGATGGCCGAAGCCCGCGCGGCCGGTGCCCACTACCTGCTGTACTGCCGATTCGCCAAGGCGGATGACCGAATCGGCAACGCCGATGAGTGGGCCGATCAAGAGGCCCTGGACCGGGTTGGGCTGGACAGCGGCGTGATCCAGATCATGTTGATCGAGACCAGCACCCAGTATTTGATTGATACTGCACGCATTCGCAGTCGTGGCGGTTTACTGACGTTCCACGACAATCGGCCACAAGACCTGATTGCCCGCCCGCTCGCGCAGTACGCCCGAGGCCTGCTGGGCATGAGTGATCAGTAGGGCCAGATCAAAAAAAGGGAGAACCTCATGACCGATTCGGCCAAGGCCAACGACCTGTTGGCCCAGTTGCCCAAAGGCAAGGGACCGGCGCCGGTGCACCTGTGGAACCCGGATTTCTGCGGCAATATCGACATGCGCATCGCCCGCGATGGCACCTGGTTCTACCAAGGCACGCCCATCGGGCGAAAGCCGATGGTCAAGTTGTTCTCCAACATCATCCGCCGCGACGGCGATGAGTACTTCCTGATTACTCCCGTGGAAAAAGTCGGCATCACCGTCGATGATGCGCCCTTTGTCGCGCTGACCCTGAACGTCGAAGGGCAGGGCGAACGCCAGTTGCTGCGCTTCACCACCAACGTCGATGAACAGATCGAAGCCGATATCGAACACCCGCTGCGGGTGGTCATCGACCCCGTCACCCAGGAACCTGCGCCCTATCTACGGGTACGCACCAACCTCGAAGCCCTGGTGCATCGCAACGTGTTCTACCAATTGGTCGAGCTTGCTGTCAGTCGTCCGATCAACGGTCAGAACTGGCTGGGCGTCTGGAGCGGCGGCGAGTTTTTCCCGATTGGCCTGGAGCCCTGAGGCCGCTTTTTTCATCTCCCTGAAATAATTCGCTTGCTGCATAAGGACTGTTTCGGTTATCAATTTGTACATGATTAGACATGTCCGATTTGATAAGAAAAAACGCGTCGTCGACGAACTCATCCGCCGTATCGAGGGTGGAGTGATGGCCGACGGTTTCCTGCTGCCGGGCGAGCACCAGCTCGCCGAGGAGTTTGCGGTCAGCCGCGGCACCCTGCGCGAAGCCCTGGCCGAACTCAAGCGGCGCAATTACATCGCGACCCAGAGCGGGGTCGGTTCCATCGTCACGTTTGACGGCATGGTGCTCGATCAAAACAGCGGGTGGGCACAGGCTCTGGCGGACACCGGTGCATTGGTGACCACCGATATCCTGCGCCTGGAAGCGGTGACGCGCCCCGATCTGTTCAGCCGGTTCGGCACCGAGCGCTTTATCGCCCTCGACCGCCGCCGACGCACCAGCGATGGCACTGCGGTGTCCCTGGAGCGTTCGCTGATGCCCGAGTCCGGCGGCCTGGAAAGCCTGCCCCGTGTCGGCTTGATCGACAATTCCCTGACCATCACCCTGGCCGCCTACGGCTATGTCGGCGCTGAAGGGGACCAGTGGATAGGCGCCGAACCCCTCAGCGATGAGGATGCCCTATTGCTCGGCCGCCCGGCGGGCAGCGTGTTCCTCAAGGCCTCGCGCACCACCTACGACCGACGCGAGCGTTTTATGGAACACGTCGAAAGCTTGCTCGACCCTCTGCACTTTCGCCTGCACCTGCAATTTGGATCTTCGAAATGACCCCGGATACTCGCGCCCTCGGCGCTTTCTATGGCCTCGCGCTGGGCGATGCCCTGGGCATGCCCACTCAGTCCCTGAGCCGCGAGCAAGTGCGACAGCGCTTCGGTGCGATCACCGCCCTGGAAGATGCCGGCGCCGACCAGCCTATCGCGCCGAACATGCCCGCCGGTTCCATCACCGATGACACCGAACAGGCAATTCTGGTCGGCGAGTTACTGGTCGAAGGCCAAGGCAACATCGAACCCACCGTGCTCGCCCAGCGCCTGATCGACTGGGAAGCGGTGATGCGTGCCAAGGGTTCCCAGGACCTGCTCGGCCCGTCGACCAAACGCGCCATCGACATGATCCTGGCCGGGCATACCCCGGAGGAATCCGGGCGCTACGGCACCACCAATGGTGCCGCCATGCGCATCACCCCCGTGGGCATCGCCGCCGATGTCAGCGACCCGGCAGCGTTTATCCAGGCGGTGATCCAGGCGTGCCAGGTCACCCACAACACCACGCTGGGCATCTCCAGTGCGGCGGCAGTGGCGGCAGTGGTGTCCGCTGGCATCAACGGTGCGGACCTCGGCGAAGCCTTGAACATCGGCACCCAGATCGCCCAGCAGGCGGAAGGCCACGGTCATTGGATTGCCGGCGGGCGTATCTCCACACGCATCAGTTGGGCGCGCACCTTGAGTGTCGGCAGTGGCGACACCGCGCTGTTTGCCGACCTGCTCTACGAATTGATCGGCACCTCCGTGGCCTCCCAGGAATCGGTGGTGGTGTCGTTTGCCCTGGCCCAGCAAGTGGCGGTGGGGGATATGAACGCATTCGAGGCCCTGTGCCTGGCCGCCAGCCTTGGCGGTGACACCGACACCATCGCGGCGATTCTGGGGGCGATGCTCGGCGCTTGTCTGGGCATGCAGTGCTGGCCTGCGGCAATGATCGAACAGGTCAGGGCCGTGAACGGGTTGGACTTGCAGCCGTTGGTTGAAGAGTTGTTGAAACTGCGCTGAGTCAGGACGACCGGGAATACCGCTTCACCTTGCATACCTGCCACAACCACAACAATACAGGCACCAGGAGCACCCCCTCATGAGCAGCACATCTTCCGGCCAAAACGCTGGGCAATTGGAAACACGCGGCATCGAACCGGTCCCCGAAGGCGAGTGCAATGGCCACCCGCTGCAACTGTTCTGGGTGTGGTTCGCCGCCAACATCAGCATCCTCGGCCTACCGCTGGGCGCGACGTTGGTGGCGTTCCGGGGCCTGGCGATCTGGCAGGCAATCATCGTCGCGATCCTCGGCGCCGCCGGCTCCTTCGCGGTGGTGGGCATCATCTCCATCGCCGGCCGTCGTGGTCGTGCGCCGAGCCTGACCCTGTCCCGCGCCATCTTCGGCGTGCGCGGCAATATCGGCCCGACGCTGGTGTCACTGATGTCGCGCCTGGGCTGGGAAACCGTCAACACCACCACCGCCGCCTTTGTGCTGCTGTCGTTGTGTTCGATTCTGTTCGGCTCGCCAGTCGAGGCCAAAAGCGCGCCGGTGCTGACCCTGATCTTTATCGCCATCTTCGTGCTGCTGACCCTGTCCGTTTCCGGCCTGGGCCACGCCACCTTGCTGGTGATCCAGAAGTGGGCCACCTACGTGTTCGGTGCGTTGAATATTCTGGTGGGCGGCTTCCTGTGCGCCACCATCGACTGGAGCGCCGTGTTCAACGCCACGCCGGCACCGCTGAGCGCAATGATCATCGGCGTCGGCACCATGGCTGCCGGCACCGGTATCGGCTGGGCCAACGCCGGTGCCGACATGTCGCGCTACCAGCACCGCAGCGTCAAGGCCGTGCGCCTGGTGGCATCCGCCGCGTTTGGTGCGGGGATTCCACTGGTGCTGCTGATCACCCTCGGCGGCCTGCTGTCGGTGGGCAACAATGACTTGGCCTCGGCCACCGACCCGATCATCGCGATCCGCGACATGCTGCCCACCTGGATGGCTGTGCCGTACCTGATCACCGCGTTCGGCGGGTTACTGCTGTCGAACAACCTGTCGGTGTACTCGGCCGGCCTCACCACCTTGACCCTCGGTTTGAAGGTCAAGCGCGTGCACGCGGTGATCGTCGACATCGTCGCGATCTTCGCTGGCTCGATCTACTTCATGCTGATCGCCGACAGTTTCTACGGCCCGTTCATCACTTTCATTTCGTTGCTGGCGGTACCGATCACCGCATGGGTCGGGATCTTTGTGGTCGACCTGATCCATCGTCACTACTACAGCCCCAAGGATCTGCTCGACGTCAGCCCAAGCAGCGCCTACTGGTACCGCGGTGGTGTGGAATGGCGTGCGTTTGGCGCCTGGGCCGTGGCGATTGTCCTGGGTTTCAGCTTCACCACTATTGGCACCACCGCCGAGAACATCTGGTTCGCCGGGCCGTTGTCCGACTCCTGGCTGGGCCACAACGGCCTGGGCTGGATCGTCACCTTCCTGGTGGCAGGCGGGATTTATGCCGTACTGGGCGGCGCGGCTGATCGTCGCCCGGCGTTAATAGAGAGCCCCAATGTCTAGATTGCTGCACACCGGCCAGGTCATCGTCGACCTGGTCATGGCCCTCGATACCTTGCCCGCCAGCGGCGGCGACGTGCTGGCGCAATCGGCCAGTTTCGAAGCCGGTGGCGGCTTCAATGTGATGGCGGCGGCGCGACGCAACGGGTTGCCGGTGGTTTACCTGGGACGCCACGGCGATGGCCGTTTTGGCGACCTGGCCCGTGCGGCGATGCAGGCCGAAGGCGTGGAAATGGCCCAAGCAGCGAGTGAGGGCAAGGACACCGGGTTGTGTGTCTCGCTGACCGAGGCCACGACCGAGCGCACCTTCATCTCCCATATCGGCGTTGAAGGCGACTTGAGTGCCGAGGACCTGGCTCGTGTTGTCCCGCTGGCTGACGATTATGTGTACGTCAGCGGCTACAGCCTGTTGCTGGAGGGCAAGGCCCAGGCCTTGCTCGACTGGTTACTGGGTTTGCCGCGTGAGATCACCGTGGTGTTCGACCCGGGTCCGTTGGTCAAGGCGCCGGATTCGGCGCTGATGGTCGCCTTGCTGCCACGCATCGATATCTGGACCAGCAATGGCCCGGAAGCCTTGGCGTTTACCGGTGCGAAAACACTGGCGCACGCGTTGCTCGACCTCAATCGTCATCTGCCCGAAGACGCGCTGCTGGTGGTGCGTGATGGGCCCAATGGCTGTTGGATCAGCCGTCAGGGACGCGCCGAACATGTGCCGGGATTCAAGGTGAAGGCGGTGGACAGCAATGGAGCGGGTGACGCGCACGCGGGGGTGTTTATTGCCGGGTTGGCTGCGGGCTTGAAACCTGCTGAAGCGGCGCGCAGGGCGAATGCTGCAGCGGCGCTGGCAGTCACGCGTTGGGGGCCAGCAACCTCGCCGGGCACCGAAGAAGTTGACGCTTTGCTCACCCAATAAACGCAGATCAAAAATGTGGGAGGGAGCTTTCCCCCTCCTACATTTGGTTTGCGTGAAGGCTACTGACGGGAGTCCAACTTACGCGCTTCATCCACCCCGGACGCCGTCAGCTTGATCGGCAGATTCAGTGAGTATTCACCGGCATCGTCGGTGGTCACATGCCCATCCTTGATCAGCCCGCGGTCCTGCAGAAATGCCAACACACTGGCCACCTCTTTTTCGCCGCGGTAATTATCCAGCACCTCCTTGCCCAAACCTTGCGGGTGGGCGTGCAGCAGGCGGGTGAGGACTTCTTTTTCAAGGTTTCTATCGACGTTCATGCGTACCTCTTCACGGGGAAATGATCGGGTGTTCGTCTAACGGTCGAGGGCTCAAGGCGCAGGTTGTTTTGGCGCGCCCGGCAGGTTCGAGTCATCGCCTTTGTTGATCTTCGGCTCATTGACCGACGGGCCCATTTTGCCGTTGCCGACGGCGGCAGGTGCCTGGCGCTCGGTGTCATGCCCCTTGGTGTGCGGGTCGGCGCCGTTGGTGTTGTCGATGATGGCGCCGCCGTTGGTATCCAGGCCGGTGCCCATGGATTTCTGCGATTCGGTGGTGGCGTCCGGCGTCGGATCGGTCGGGCCGGTGGTCGAGCTGGCAGCAATGGCGCTCAGCGAGGCAGCGGACAGCAGGCCGGTGAGGGCGAAGGCAGCAAACTTTGAAGGCTTCATGAGGATATCTCCATAGAATTAATGTCCTTACCCTCTATTGGTCAGCCGCCATTTGTTGATGGTGCCTGGATGGCGACGAACGGTATCAGCCCACCTGTAAGATTTTGTGTGACGTTGCCCGACGCCAAATCAGACGCGCCACGCTGATCAACCAGTTGCCCAAGGCCACAGCCAGCACGCTGAGCATCAGCGCCGGCAGACCGAAATCGACGATGATCCAGCCCGCCAGCCAGGGAAACCCGAAGACCCCGACAAAATACGTCAGGCTGAACAGCAGCAGCGCCTGGGACGTGGTGCCGGTTGGCGCCTCATTGGCTACCAAGCCGTTGATGACTGAATACGTCAGGCCGTATCCGACTCCCAGCGTCACGGCGGCCAACAGGTAGCTCGCGTTGCCGCTGACGCCAAAGGCAAACAGCAGGATCGACCCCAGCATCACCCCGGACAGCACGCAGGCGGCCACATAGGCATCACGCTTGACCACATAGCCGGCGATCAACAGGCGGCTGCTAATCGCCGCACTGACAAAACCGGCAAAGAACAGCGAATAATCCAGCCCGTGGGCCGCCGCGTAGCTGGTCTGGAACGAAGACAAGCCGCCAAACACGCAACCCCCGAGCCCGACCATGACGATGGCAAACACTGCCCGTGAAGACAGCACGCGACGGCAGGCGCCCCAGGAAATTTTCGACACCGGCGCCGTGGCATGGCGTTTGAGTGCCGAGCCCAGCAACCAGAACATCACCACCCCGACCAGGCTGGCCAACGCGGCAATGTAGAAGGCGCTTGTCAGGGGCAGGCCCAGCGCATTGGCGGCCCGGCCCAGCAGAGGGCCGGAACCGATGCCGCTCATCATGCTGCCCGACAACAGTGCGAAATATTTGGCGCGCTGCCGGGGCTCCACCAACATGGCCACGATGATTGGCCCTAAGGTGTAGAACACTCCCCAACCCAAGCCCAGGGACAATCCGAACAACATCAACCCCTCACCAAACCCTGGCATCAACGCGAAGCCCAGGCACGCCACCACCAGCAACACGCCCATCCCGGCAATGGCCCGCGCCGCGCCCAAGGCATCCGCCAAGTGCCCGGAAAGCAGCACCGCGACGAAGGTGCTGAGCATCGCCGTGGAGATCACACTGCCGGCATCGTGTTCATTGCCACCGCGTGTATGAATCAGCAACGACAACAAAAACGTCGAGCCGTAAGACAGCGACAACAGGAAACTGGCGAGGCAAAACAGGGCGAACAGTTGGGTGCTCACCGGGGACGTGGACTGCATGGGGCCGCCTGGAGGTGGTTGGAGTGATGGCCACTGTTTACCACGCACCTTGAGCGGGTTTGTTCTGTGGTTGCTGGTGCTTGCATCAGTGCCGGCCGGAGTAACGGTGCTATGCATGAAAATGCGCTGCAATCGGTCATCAAAGCGCCTTAGTATGTCGGCTTTGAAATTGCCCAAGGCTTGCCCATGACCATCGAGATTCGCCCCGCCGTGCCCAGCGATGCTGCGCAGATCCTGACGTTCATCACCGAACTCGCCGAGTACGAGAAAGCCCGGCATGAAGTGATCGCCAGCGTGGTGGATATCGAGCGCAGCCTGTTCAGCGAGGGCGCCACCGCCCATGGCCTGATTTGCCTGCGCGATGGCCTGCCGATTGGTTTTGCGGTGTTCTTCTTCAGCTATTCCACCTGGCTGGGCAGCAACTGCCTGTACCTGGAAGACCTCTACATCAACCCCGAGCAACGCGGTGGCGGGGCGGGCAAGAAGTTACTGCGCCACTTGGCCAAGATCGCGTTTGATAACGGCTGCGGGCGCTTCGAGTGGAGCGTGCTGGACTGGAACGAGCCGGCGATTGCGTTCTACAAATCCATCGGCGCCCAGCCACAGGAAGAGTGGGTGCGCTATCGCATGGAAGGTGATGCATTGCGCGATTTTGCCCTCGGCTGATGGTTATCCCGTCTAAAAAAACCGGCCAATCCAGGGCCGGTTTTTTTATGGAAAAGCTCACAATATGGGATGCAAATTTATATATTGAGATGTTTCAAGATCTGGGTTTATAGTCGGCGGCATCAGCACTCACTACCAAAAATAAAACAGGTGAAGCGATGCAGGCACAACCACTGTCACTCCCCGCCGTGCCCGAGCCCACTTACGGCGAGCGGCTCAAAGGCAAGGTGGTGATCATCACCGGCGCCGCCCAAGGCATTGGCGAGGCGATCGTCGCGTGCTTCCAGGCCCAGCAGGCGCGCCTGGTCATCGCCGATATCCAGGGCGAAAAAGTCGAGAAGGTGGCCGCCCATTGGCGCGAGCGCGGCGCCGAAATTGTCGCGCAAGCCGTCGACATCACCTCAAAAGAGCAATGGCAGGCGCTGGTCAATGTGGCCATCGAGCGCTTCGGTCGCGTGGATGTATTGGTCAACTGCGCGGGCGTCAACGTGTTCCGTGACCCCCTGGAAATGACCGACGAAGACTGGCGCCGCTGCTTCGCCATCGACCTCGACGGCGCCTGGTTTGGCTGCCGTACGGTGCTGCCGCATATGATCGAGCAGGGCATCGGCAACATCATCAACATTGCCTCCACCCATTCCAGCCACATTATTCCCGGTTGTTTCCCGTACCCCGTGGCCAAGCATGGCCTGCTCGGCCTGACCCGCGCCCTCGGCATCGAATACGCACCCAAGGGCATTCGCGTCAACGCCATCGCGCCGGGCTACATCGAAACCCAACTCAACGTCGACTACTGGAACGGTTTTCCCGACCCTCACGCCGAGCGCCAGCGCGCCTTTGACCTGCACCCGCCCAAGCGCATCGGCCAGCCGGTCGAGGTGGCGATGACGGCGTTGTTCCTGGCCACCGACGAGGCGCCCTTTATCAATGCCACCTGCCTGATGATCGATGGCGGGCGGTCTGTGATGTATCACGACTAGAACTTGTAACGCTCAATAACAACAAGAGGTGGTTCATGTTCAAGAAAACACTTGGCACTCTGGCACTCGCCCTGGCGTTCAGCGGCGCAGTATCCGCCGAAGAAGTAAAGATCGGCTTCCTGGTCAAACAAGCCGAAGAACCCTGGTTCCAGACCGAATGGGCCTTCGCTGAAAAAGCCGGTAAGGAACACGGTTTTACCGTGATCAAGATCGCCGTGCCCG
>Ga0308161_1002910_pt1 | contig 17424 bp, 28 predicted proteins | sample PhyFR2_FD_201034 | JGI IMG/M metagenome (GOLD analysis project Ga0308161, IMG submission 201034) | Phyllosphere microbial communities from UC Gill Tract Community Farm, Albany, California, United States - DLSLF.R2 | ecosystem: Host-associated > Plants > Phyllosphere > Unclassified | place: USA...
TAGATGTAGGGTCATTATCACGGAACCGGTTGTGATGGCTGCCTGTCAGTCACGACTTAACTAAAGCAGGCTGGTCCTGGGGTGCGCTTTGCACACCGTGCTGCCACAGGATGAGATCCAACGGTGAGCTAAGCATGTAGTACCGGGGATGGAGTGCCTTCGGACGGCGGTTCAATTCCGCCCACCTCCACCATTAGAAGGTCCCACAAGGACCACAGAAAGCCGGAACCTCCCGTCAAACAAGGGGTTCCGGCTTTTTTGTTGTCCGGGATTGTCCGGCCTGTTCCGTTGCAGCCCATGAGACGCTGGGGGTATATCTAGGGGTATCCGCCCTGCCCAGAACCCGATACCCCCATGCCCCTGACCGACGCAGCGTCGCGCCAAGCCTGCCGACAAGCCACAGAAGCTGGCTGACGGCGGCGGCCTGTTCCTCCTGATCACCGTTGCTGGCGCCAAAAGCTGGCGTTGGAAGTAGCGTGTTGCCGGCAAGGAGAAGCTGCTGACGCTCGGCCTATACCCCGACGTCAGCCTCGCCAAAGCGAGAGAGGCACGAGAGGACGCGCGGCGCCTGCTGGCCAGTGGGGTGGACCCGAGCGAACACCGCAAGGCCGCGACGGCCTCCCGTGCCGTGGCGGACGGCGAGAGCTTCGAGGTCATCACCCGGGAGTGGCTCGCTGACCGCCCTTGGGTGCCGGCCTACGGCAAGAAGGTGAACGCCTGGTTCGAGAAGGACGTGTTCCCCTACATCGGCGCCCGACGTGCTGGAGACCTCAAGGCCTCGGACTTCCTGCAGGTGGCCCGGCGGATGGAGGCGCGGGCCGCCTTCGAATCAGCCCATCGGGTGATGCAGAACTGCGGGCAGGTCATGCGGTACGCCGTGGCCACCAACAGGGCCGACCGCAACCCCGTTGCTGACCTTCGTGGAGCGCTGGTGCCGGCACCGGAGAAGAACCATGCAGCCATCGTCGACCCCGTCCAGCTGGGCGGCCTACTGCGTGCCCTGCACGCCTATCACGGCACGCCGGTGGTCCAGGCCGCGCTGAAGCTCGCGCCGATGGTGTTCGTCCGGCCGGGCGAACTGCGACAGGCGGAATGGACGGAGGTCGACCTCGACGCTGCTGTGTGGAGCATCCCGGCCGCACGCATGAAGATGCGCCAGGCGCACATCGTTCCCCTGGCGCGGCAGGCGGTAGAGGTGCTGAGGGAGCTGCAGCAGATCACTGGCCATGGCCAGTACGTCTTCGCCGGTGGGCGCACCGACAAGCGGCCGATGTCGGAGGTGGCTGTGCTGCCGGCGCTGCGCGTCATGGGCTTCGACAAGGACACGGTCACCGGCCACGGCTTCCGCGCGACCGCGCGCACGCTGCTGGACGAGGTTCTGGGCTACCGGCCTGACATCATCGAGCACCAGCTGGCCCACGCGGTCAAGGATCCCAACGGGCGGGCCTACAACCGGACCACGCATCTGGTGGAGCGCACGCGGATGATGCAGGAATGGGCGGACTACCTGGACCGCCTACGCAACGGCAACGTCGTCGCGCTGCGGCCTGGTCAGGCGGCCTGATCGTCTTCGAAGGGGTGCATCCGATTGGCAATGCCGTCGAACCGCGCAGCCTCGGCGCGGAGGCGGTCAGCCCCGCGGCGGCGAGTCGCCCTCGCCCGCCAGTCGCCGCTGTGGTTGCTGTCCAGGTCGTCGGCCTGCTGCCATAGCGAAGCCGCCCTCGCGCGCGCCCAGCGCGCCTTGCCGATGCTGTTCTGATCCATGCAGCAACTGTCGCCGCCAGCGGTCGCACTCGCCGATACAGAGGCAACGCCGGCTGACTGCCACCGCTACAGCTTCGGGTTGGGGATCGCGTTCAGCCGTCTCTGTTGCTGCATCTCGGTGCGGGAGAGCTTGCGGGCCGGCTCATCCTTCGCCACCAGCTGCGCCACGGCATCTTTCAGAGGCACACCTACCAGTACTCGTGCCGCGCACCACCGCTCGGCGTAGCGTTTGCCCTGAGCGATGCTGGCCGCACCGACCTCCTTGTCCTGCCACAGCTTCCTACAAGACAGAACGACACGAATCCAATGAGCGCCGGGCTGCACGCAGGCAATCTGACGATTTCGCCACCACGGCCCCCAGTGGTCACCGCGCTGCACCCAACCCTGAGGCTGAGGCTGAGGGGCGGTCATAAAACCGGTGAAGTCGCAGGGCGGGAGCATGGGCGCAGGATACGCCCGGGCGCCTCAGGGATTGCGATCCAACCAAGACTACCTTCAGGCGAGGTGGCCAGCCATCAGCGCGCCAAGCTTTTCAACGTTCTCAACTGACGCTGTGCCCAGGTTCTGCGCAAACTGTCGGATCACAAGAGCATATGAGTCTTCCAACACCTCGACCTCGGACTTGCTGGCGTTGACCACGAACTTGGATCGCTCGGCCATCTCCAGAAATATCTGGCGGCACAGCGCGAGGTTTTCTTCATTCTCGAAGTGGTTGGGTCGGTCACCGCGCGCTCTGATGCGCTCCAAGCCTATCGCTGGCTCCACGTCCAACAAAAGCATCAAATGCGGACGGGGAGCAAAGGCATTGGCAGCAGATAGCTCGTCGACCGGAACGCCCGCCGCCCCCTGATACGCCACCATGGACGGGAAGTAGCGATCAAGAATGACCACCTCGCCCCGGCGCAGAGCTGGCTCGATGAACTGCTCGACGTGGTCCCGCCTGTCGGCAAGAAGGTACTTCACCTCTTCCTCGGGACTCAGGCGGCCTGAAGACGCCGATTCTCGCAGTTTCATGCCCCAAGGACCGTTGGTGGGCTCCTTGCTGGTGGACACGGTTACGCCGGCTGCCGTGAGCCGATCGGTAAGACCTTTGGCCAAGGTCGATTTGCCGGCGCCATCGATTCCCTCGATGGCAACCAGCAAGCCACCTGGGATGGTGATGCTCGTCATGCGGGGTAGTGTATCCAATTGCCCCGGCACCGCCAGAGGGGGGCGGGATGCTACCCCGGCTGGGGTTCGCAGGCCAGTCTTGACATGGAGTGCCGGCGGGCCGCTGCTCAGGCGCCCCATCACCCGGGCTGAGCTGCTTGCGGCTCCCGGATCCGACAGGGACAGATTGCCCCTAGGACAACGCCCGGGCAATCGGGAAACCTGCAGCCGTGCCGTCAGGCAGTTCCTAGAGGACCGGGAATACCAGGGCGTCCCCCTTGGCACTCGGGGCACTTGCGCAGGTGGATATCGCTGCCGTTGGCCCCATAAGACGTTCCACAAAATGTGCATTTCAGTACGTAGACGGTCTGGAGGTGGTCCGTACCCGGCTGACCCGTCGCCCGGAGATTTTCCTGCCCATTCCGGTTCGTGAACCCGATCACTGTCGTGCCCTTGTCCTCTCTGCTCATCGCCATGCCCTCAGTCGATGTCCGCAGTGTAGGACGGACACACCGCCGGTACTCCCTCTAGGCCGCTATCCACGACCGGATGCCGGTTTGGCTGACGGCTGGCCAGGCCGATGAGTGGCTGGCCGCCGAGCCCGGAGACGCGATGGCGATGCTGCTGGCCAGCGAGCCGCCTGCAATGGAGGCCTCTATCGCGTCAGCCGCGCGGTGAACACGCCACGCAACAATCAACCCAAGCTGCTTAAGCAGGTTGCTTGATCAGCAGCGATTGGGTGCCAACACAACGCCGAAGCATGCTGGCTCCTGCCCGCCACCGAAGTCGGTGGCGGGCAGGGCTTGAATCGCGTTACAGCCAGATGTAGCCAATGATCCCGTCATTGGCAGGATTTTTTACGTTCTCGCAGTTTGCACTCGTCGTGTCGAAATGGTCCGCCCAGTTGCCCGGCTTCAGTCCACCACGCATGCAGCGATAAAGGGGAACCGTACCAGCCAACTGCGTACTCGCGATATAGCCAGTGATCGGGCTGGCGGTCATTTTGATATGACCTTCGCAGTTCGGATCCAAGGACGTAAATCTGTCGCGATAGTCATTGGTGTTGCATGAATAGAGGGTTTGGCTGCCCTCAAACGGATAGTACGAGATGAAGCCCAAGACGCCTTGCCTGCTACCAGGGTGAATCTGTGGCCCGCCGCTCGGGAGCGGTCGGACGGAATAGGTGTCGTCTCGATAGAACCACCGCTCCAGCTCCACCAGCTGAACACCTGCGGGAAGTGAAGCGGGCTGGGCCTTCGCCTCACTGAGAACTTGGCGCGTTGCTCCGAGGTAATCTAGCTCTTGAGCCCCTGCCGAACCTGCGACGCAGAGCGCAACACCAAGCGCAGATGTTGCGAACAACTTCTTCCCAAAGTTCATGAGTTCTTCCTGTGACCGGCATATCCCGGCCCTCCAGTGTGGCCACCTTGGGACCACTCGGTAGGAAGGAAGTCCCTGAGTCCGTGTAGGAATTATCTGATCTGCCTCGCAATGTGATCGTGATCACTGCTCGGCACTGGCGGTGATGTCGTGCATCCACACAGCAGTAGAACGAGCAAGGCCTAAGCGCACTCGGACATTCGCAGCCAGCCAACGCGAACGCTTCTCCGACAGACGGTGGACGAGAAACAACGATAGCCTTGCATCATCGGAAACGGAGACCGGTGATGATCCTTGGTGCCGTACTCACGTTGGCGCTTTACACAGAGGTTTCGCAGCCAGGTGAAACGATGGACGAGTTCGCAATCCGCATCGCCCCAAGGGCAATGGCGGAAACCACGCAGCGCGACGCTGAGGTGTGTGTATCCATCGAAACACACCCCGACGGTCTGATGCGCATCGCAGTGCAGACCGACGGAAAGCCCCTTTCCTGCACAGTGCCGGCGGGCGGGCAAACCTTCCATACCCATACCCGCCTCGGTGGCCCCCGCTGGTCGTCTGCTGACTACAAAGCGCCTGGCTACTTGGCATGGGATCAACGCGTCTTCCATCAGCAGGGGCCGCGGCAGACTCGCATGGTAGGTCGGTTCAATAGGCTGCCGTCCCAAAGAACCTTCTGTAGTTCGCAAACGGATTGCCTGGCAGAGCTGCCATAGTCACAAGATCTACAGCGGTCACCGTCACCTGAGTTCGGTTCCCATTGAGACGCGCGACGATTCCGGGGAACACCTCGTCGAAGCTCCCCGCCACCTGACCGATAAGTGGATTGGCCCAAATCCACGGATTGCTTTGTCCTTTCGTCAAATTGAACGTCTTAGGCCACCCGTTGCCGTCTGGGTTTTCGAGAATTTCGGTGTTGCGCAATTGCCGATACGCGGAAGCAAAAACCAGGTTGCCGCCGGCATCGAATACATCGAAACCGAAGGTTGAGCCACCGCTCCCCATAGCCACGCGAGTGGAAAGGATCGCCCAATCGAATGGGCATTGCCCCCAGAGCTGCACGGCACCATTCGGACGAGCTGGCGCCGAGCCAAATGCCTCGTAAGGTGAGTTGACAAAGCACCCGCCCACATATTGATTCGTTTGCTCTGGTCTGATCAGCACCATCGGGCACTCCAATGCGGTGCTGGTTATCGCATCCAGTGCGATATTGACGAAGTAGCTGTTACTTGCGACCGCTTTGGTATTGCAGTATCCACCGAACGCGAAGCGCGCGTTTCTGTAATCACTATCGATCTGAAGAATCTGTTGATCGTTGAAGATCTGAATTCCAGCAGTCATACCCGATACACCGAAAAGTAGTTGACGGGGCGAAGCCCCCCGGTGGTGTCATTACAGACGACGTTGAACCCCCCGTTGACGATGCTCACCGGATTCCCTGCACCTGGGCCTGCGGTGGCCACGGCGATCCAGGTGCCATCGTTCGACATGCCCGGCACGCTCACAAGCACCGTTGGGAAGCTTGAGCTACCAGCCGGCGCCTGATAAGAGCCGGACGTGATGAAGCGCGTCAGGCGCTCCGCCACATCCAGCACGATCGCGCCGCTCGCGTCCCACACCTGAAGACCCTGCGCCATTACCAGATCCCCATACGAACCCGTAGCGTTCCGTTGGCGTCATACACTCGGATGCCCGCCACCGCAGCCCGGCTGGCTCTGCGAATGGGTCCGGTAAGAGTGCGCAGGCGTAGAAGGCCGATCACCACCGCTGGATAGGCACATTGGCCGGGGTCATGGACCCAGCCCAGTTTCCGCCCAGGAATGGATGTGCCGGTCCCTGTTGCCTCACGGCGAGGATGGTGGGCGTGGTCGCACGGTGGTCGATCGGTGTAGGGGTCCCGGTAACGCAGAAGCCCCAGCGCAGGGCCGGGGCTTCAGGGACAATTATTGACAGTTGCAGAATCAGATCACTTAGTGACGTCACTGTCAACCGTTTCGTGTGGTAATAGCCTCTGCGCCGTTGGGGAGGACTGTGCGCACGACTACCGGCTCTTCTGCTGGATGATCGGTAGATGTCAAGTAATCGAAAAAACTCCGCTCCGAATCGCGGTACTCAGGCCTCGGAGTCGCACTGTGAGCAGACGACCGACTTGACATTGCCCGCGCCTCCAAGCGCTTTGTCAGCTTGCTTACTCGGCTATCTGACCTCTGAACCTTCATTTCCAGAAACGCAATGAGGCTCCTCATGCGCTCAGTGTCCTCGGTATTATCTGCAGCCTGTTGCAATTCGATCTTGGCTTGCTCCAGTTCACGGCTACTTACGTCACGCTGCTCTTCAGCCTCAGTTATGCGACCAATCAACGAGCTGAGATCAGCACTTGGCACTACGTCCCCCCAAGTTTCCATTGCGCTAGCAGCCTCCTCCTGGATTCGGCGACAAAACTCAATCGCTTCCTCGTAGTTCCGCTTCGTAACTTCGGGATTACTTTCAATATGCTCTTTCGAAGAAAGGAAACGCCTAACGCGGCGTTCGAACGCTGCGGTTTGAACCAGCATAAGTTTTAACCCTCGCACTGCGACCTTTCCTCTTGCGGCGAGTATTCCTTCGCCAGAAGCCTCCGAAACCAGATTAGTCACACGCGCACCGAGCACACCACTGCTTACCGCAAGTAGTACTTGAAGGAGAGCAGCCACCCCTCCGCCGAGCTCCTTTTGCTGGCCTACCGCGAATAAGCCAATGGAAACGAAAAGCAACAAACACGTCCAAGGTTCAAACACCAACTCTTTGAACCTACGCCATTGGGCGCGTATCGGGCCTGGCGGGGAATTAGAATCCCTCGCCCCATCGTCTCCGGAGTTCTTTACCGCTGGCCGCTTAATTCCGAACACAATTCCCCCAAGGTTGCGTCTAAGCCGCGATCCGGCCCCTTGCGAAGTCTAATGCCTTTCCGAGTTCGTAGCGGTACTGCCGCAGCGTCAGTTTCCCACCGTACTGCTCGGCCACCATCCGGGCCTTCACCGCCTGGCTGGCCGACACCGTGAACTCAGTCCTTACGATCAGCGTCCGGAGCGGGTACTGTCGGGCCATCGAGGCCAGCGCCAGGTCCACCCAACGCAGCTCGTCCGGGATACCCACGTCCACCGCAATCTCCGGCAGATCCTGGGGATGGCTCGCATCGTTCGCAGCGCGGATTGGGTCTACCGCCCAGGTCGGCAGGATCTGCATGTCCTGCACGCCCGACCGTGCGGCCATGAAGCGGCGGCGGGATTCGCCGTCGCGGCCAACCAGATCCTGTAGCGCCCGCTCCCGCGTCAACGGGGCGTGGTCGCGGACCTTGTCCAGGACGTGCACGCTTCGGTCGGCGCGGCTCAGCGCGAAGCGGTTCACTTGGGCGTGGCCCCATCGGCGGAGTTGTTCGGTCAACGGATCGTTATTGCGCATCGCGCAGGCCCTCCAGTACAGCAGCGTCGAATCGGAACACGGGCAGGCGCCCGTCGGTGTCGCAGCTGCCCTGCCGCGCGGTGAAGCCCTTGCAGTGGTAACCCTCGGTGCCCTGCTGCCGGAACTGGCAGGCCCAGCACCGGCCATGCAGGCGAAGCTGCAGGCGGTATCGCTTCCGCAACCGCAGGTTGCTGATCGCCTCGCTCTCGGTCATGCCGCCTGCTTCCCGTCCCAGTCGTGGGAATCGTGATAGAGCGCCAGCAGCAACGCGTCCGCCCGGCCGTCATGCTTCTTGAACTTCAGATAGCCCGCGGCCGACGGGAAACGTCGCAGCGCCAGTTGGCGTGCCGCATCCTTGTCCTTGCCGATCAGGCCCATGGAGCGCTTCCACACCGACGGGATGACCCGGGTCTGCGGGATGCCCAGCACTTCCAGGATGGCCTGGAGCTTGCCGGCGGTCTGGCCGAACCGGAAGGCGCTGGTGCCGCCATCGTCAGGCCGCGCGCCGACCTTTTCGATGCGGGCCGAGACATAGGCGCCGGGGTTATTGGCGCGCTGCTCTCGGATGAAGAGCACGATGGGCCTTGCATCGATTTCCCCCCACCCGTCCACGTCCACCGTTGGCAGATCAAGAATAGGACCCGGAGTTCCGTCCAGCAGCGTCGCCACTGCTCCTTTCAGCCCGGGATCGATACCGAAGGTCAGACGGAGCGCGCTCATCGTGCCCTCCGGCGCGCGGCCGCGTTCTCGCTGTCCTGCGCCAGCTAGCCGAGTTCGTGCTGCTCGTGCAGGTCGCGGACAAGCTTGGTGCTGCCTTGGTACGGATTGGCGCTGCGCGGCTTGCCGCCGCGGCGGGCTACCCGGCCCTGTTCGTGGGTAGTGGCGTATCGCTTCTCGTCGTTCATGCTGCTGCGTCCCTCGTTGCTGACTGCTGGAGTAGTTGGTCCTGGTAGGCCTGCCAGGCCTCGGTACCGCGGCCGAGGCCAGGCAGCGCGTCGAGCGTCCACATGCGGAACTCGCGCGCCTGCTCTTGGAAGCTGCGCCCGTAGATGGCGTACATGGCCTTGGCGTTCTTGCCCGGCATCGGAATGCCTTGGTGGTGCCAGTCGCCCATGGCGACCACGGCGTGCTGGCCGATCTGCTTCTGGCCGTGCAGGTCGCCGATGTTCCGGTGGTGGATACGGAAGGCGCCGCACCACAGACCCTCGCGTTGGAGGCCGGCAGCGTGCCGCCAGCGGCAGACCACGCATCCGAGCGCCCGGGCGGCTTTCTGGTAGGCGCTCTCAGCCTTCGTGGGAGCCTTGATAGCGCGACGCATCAGACCACCACGCCGATGCGCGGGTGGCATAGAATCCGCCCATCGCCACCGCCGGAATGGAAATGGACAGGACCAAGCTCAGCAGGGATTCGCTGGTCGTCAGTGCGATGTGCTTCGGATTTGGCGCTCTGCTGGCCTGGGCTCTGACATCCCAGCATCCTGCGACATCCAAGACCAGCATTGAGTGGCCCGCGTGGGTGCAGGCCGTCGGCAGTGTCTTGGCGATTTTCGCTGCCATTGGAATTGCCATGTGGCAGCGGCAGGCGGAAAGAGCCGACCGTAAGGTGGCAAACGCCTCGGCCGCCAAGAGCTTGGCTGTCGTCGTCCTCCGGGAGGTGAGAGAGCTGCGCAATCGTCTGCTGAAGGCGCCGAACAAGGTGCGCGCGCCATTCCACGAAAGCCAAGGCAAGCCGGTCGCCACTATCCATATTCCCCAAGCGCTCTGGGACGTCGCGCCCGCGCTTCATACGCTGGGCCCTCCATCGGATGCAGTTACCTCCGCGCTCTTTCACCTGCAAGAAGCGCGCGAGCTTACGCAAGGAGGAATTCTCTGGGGCGATCAGAGCGTCCAGTACATCCTGCACATGAGCGGCGCAGTCGATGCGTGTGATCTGGCTATTGAGCAACTGCGGGCAGCTTTGGGCGGGGCTGGTTAGCAGCGACATCAGCAACCCTCCCGGGGCTTCTGGATAATCAACTCAACGGCCTCGCGACTCTCGGCCGCCAAGCCGCCGAACACCTCACGGCGCAGCCAGCCGATCCAGCCGCCGTCGCCGGTACCGCCGTCCCACAGCTCGTTCCACCGGCCCTCGTCCATGTCGGCGAAATTCAGCGACTCGGCCTCGGTGCGCGTCAGCTTGCCGACGCCAGGCAGGTCGTACTGGACGGCCTCGCAGCCGATGCTGGACTCCTCCTGCAGCTTCTTCAGCGCGTCGTGCTGGGACAGGCCGGTGAACAGTTCGACGTTGTCCGCCAGCCAGCCGGAGAGGACGTGCGCCTTGCGGTAGAACATCGGGTTCCGGTCCTGGCGCAGCGTTGCCCGCAGCAGCCTGCCGGTGCCGAACTTGCATTCGCGCAGCGACCGCTGGTCCACCGGATGCGCTGGCACCAGGGCGCCGATCAGCTCGCCGGTTTCGGGGTCAACCAACTTGCGTACCTCAAGGCTCACGTCCCGAGTGCGCAGCTTCTTCTTGGCCTTGGCCAGCGCGGTCGTGTTCATTCGTCCTCTCCTGCCGCCATGCCACGGCTGCTACGGCGGCGCCCGCGCGGCTTCGGCAGGTCGAAGTCGTCCTGCCCGCCGGCGGACGCCGCGGCGACCTTGACGGTGTAGTTCGGGCGCGGCCCTGCAGGATCCGGAAGTCACCGGTCTTGCCCATCAGGGCGTCGGCTTCCTGCAGGCTCAGCAGGTTGCGGTCGGTGTTGGGATTGACCTTGCCGCGCAGGGTGGCGTCGGACATCCCCATACGCGGCGCCAGGGCGACCGATCCACCTGGGTGCTGGTGGACGGTGTCGTAGGCGACATCGGTAACATTCATGGGCGGACTTCTCGATTGGAGACGCCTGGGCGTCGGCGGCGCACGATGGACGCCATGGATACGGTCAGATCACGGACGGAAGAAGGAGTCGCCCCCCTTGCGGTAGGCTGCGGTCACCACACGCACAACCAGTGCCCGCAAGGAGGGCGACATGGAACTGTTGAACAGGGAATTTCAGAGGGAACTGCTCACGTCTCTGGCTGCGATCTATCCGGGCGATGCTGTTGTCAGCTCGCTGCCGGGCTACCAGGACGGAAATCGGCTTGTGGTCAACGCGGCCTATCTCGCGGAGCACAGGCTGATGGAGGCCCGACTGCATCAGATGGACGGCCGGCTGCACCTTGGATACGCCAAGATCAGCGCGAAGGGCATGGACTTCCTCCAGGACGATGGCGGCCTTGGTGCCATCCTCGGGGTGGTCACGATCAGGCTCCACGAAGAGACTCTCCGTCAGCTGATGGAAGCAAGGGTTCTGGAATCAGACCTGCCCCAAGCTCAAAAGCAGCGATTGATCGATCAGCTTCGACAGCTGCCCGCCGAGACCACAAAACACCTTGCCATGCAGTTGGTGGACGCGGGCCTGAAAAGCTGGCCAGCTGCACTCCTGCTGCTTCGAAATGCCGTGGGGATTTAGCGTTACGGCGCATCACCAGCCAGGCATCTTCCGTAAGCGGGATCAGGAACTCATCAGGTTCAATGACTCCCTGCTCGTCTTCCACGAACAGGCCCCGGCCCGTGACCACCAGTGCGTGGATCTTCACCAACGAACGGTTGCTAGGCTCAGGCAGCATTGGCCACCTCCGCGTCGTTGGCCGGCGCGGGGCCGAATACGTCTGGTCGGAGCTCGTATCTCGAAATTCCCGTCGCAGCCTCAATCGCCAAGACGTGAATAGCCGGTACAACGCCCTTCGCGGCCACCGCGTCACTGCCTGTGGCTTCTGTCCGCATGCCCGGGCAGCCACGCCAGCAGTTCGACCTCAGCCCGCAGACGTTTGAGCAGGCCCTGACCTTCGCCGACTACCTCGCCGACAGCGACCTGGTGCCGAAGGACTTCAAGGGTAAGCCGGCCAATTGCCTGATTGCGATGCAGTGGGGCGCCGAGTTGGGCCTGAAGCCGCTGCAGGCGCTGCAGAACCTCGCGATCATCAACGGCCGGCCCGCGCTTTGGGGCGATGCCGTGATTGCGCTGTCGGTCTGGTGCTCGCCACCAGCAGCGGCGGCGCAGCGCGCGATCTGGAACAGCCTTTGCCGACCATCACCACCGGCGGCGCCGGCAGCGAGCGCCCTGGTTGCGCGCGGCCGCAGTTGGTCGAGCCAATCATCGTTCCCATGTCCAACAGCAGCAGCGCGGGCGTGCCGCGCTCGGTCGCCGACCCGATCCGTACCGTCACCACGGCCAAGGGCGGCGATCAGGCCATGGCCGTGCCGCTGGTCGCGCAGTACTACGGCGCCACCGCCACCGCGCAGTCCGTGGCCGAGCCGGTGCCGTCTGTCACCACCAAGGCGCGCTTCGGCCTGGCCGAGCCGATGCTGATGCGCGCCTCCTACGGCGACAGCGACGGGCGCGATCCGGGCGGCCGCGTGCTCAGCCTGGACGCCCCCCTGCCCACCCTGACCGCCGCCGGTGGCGACATCAGCATGGCGCAGCCCATCGTGATGCGCGGCAACGTCGGTACCGGCCGGACTGGCGACATGCGCACGGCCAGCCAGCCGATGCCGACCATCACCTGCTCCGAATCGCTGGCCCTGGCCGAACCGTTCACCATGCCCGTTACCCACCACGGCGGCGAGCGCGTCCGGGGGCTGGAAGAACCGCTGCCAACTATCACCGGTGCAAACCGTGGCGAACTGGGTTTGGCGCAGGCCGCCGCCGAGCTGGCCGACCAGGTCGTGATCGACATCAACTATCGGATGCTGCACTGGCGCGAGCTGGCCAGGGCCACGTCGTTCGACGACGAGGGCGAGGTCTACGACTTCGCCGGCAACGCCACTGAGATCACCAAGCAGATCGGCAATGCGGCACCGAACCGCACCGCGAAGGCGCTGGTGATGGGCCTGATGAGGGACGCGGCATGACCGCCCGCCGCCAGCACGCCAACAACGGCATGGCTGCCGGTGGCCGGCCGATCCGGGTGCCCGGCTCCGTCACCAGCGTCCGCGCGCACCTGCGCCGGCATCTGGCCGAGGAAGGCCGCCGCATGCAGGACCTCGCCCCGGTCTGGGGCTGCACCAGGCACAACGTCTACGACCTGTTCTACGAGAACAGGCCGCTCTCCCCGAACCACATCGATCTCGCCACGCAGTTCCTTGGCCTGGACGACTTCGACACCAACGAGCTGCGCCTGCTCGGGGGCCGTGAGGCGGGATGGCACATCGACGTGCACTTTCTACTGGAAGCCCCGGAGGTCCGTGATGCTACCTGACGACCTCTCTAATTCGGCGGCGAGCATGTGTGCGCGTCGCCCCTTGGTAACCGTCGACCTTCAGGTTCGTTTGCGCCTTCTCCAGTGCCCTGATCAGAGCCTTCAGGTCATCGGTGAACTCTGCTCTGATATCGAGCGCTTCGTTGTGGTCGCGGTACTGGTTTTTGAGAACAGCAACAATGTCACAATCCTCAAGGCGGCGCGCCATCCCTACAGCTGTGGCAACGTATTGCCCCGCGTCACCCAGATCATGCAGATAACCTCTCAAATCGACGATTTGTGCCGGGATCCGCAAGGGATAGCAACGATCGTCTGGCTTGGAGAGGAGAAGGAGCAGGTTATGATCCTGCCCTAGGTTAATCAGTCCGAGTGCGCCCTTCGCGTTCGTCACCCAGAGGCCGATCGGTTTCCGAAACTCTTCCCGAACCCATACTGCTCGAGCCCGGCCTTCCCGCTTGAGGCGGCGACCTTCAGCTCCTGCGATCCACAAAGCGGCAATGACAGCAGCGACAGTTCCCCCGGCGCTAATTGCATCCCAGTTAGTTCCTTCCGCAGCCGCTTTGACCGTGCATTCAAGCAAGCCGGTTGGTATTGCCATCGAATCCCCCCTGTTCCTAGCGTGCATTCTGCCATGGCGGGTGAATCATGACTGACGATCTGCAGTTTGCCCTTGGCGATGCGATCCTACGCGCCGGGCACGACTTGGCCAGCATGAGCGGGGTCGACCAGCAGTCGGCCGGCCCGGCCACCGTCCGCGCATGGGAGGCGCGCGGTCTGGCCCTGCATCACCTTGCCGCCGGCGACATGGCCGAGGCGCTTAAGGTCATGGCCCACGCTGCCGGCGGTGCTGCATGATCACCCGCCCCGCGCTTCGTTACCACGGAGGCAAGTGGCGCCTATCCGACTGGATCATCGGCCATATGCCGCAGCACCACTGCTACGTCGAGCCCTTTGGCGGGGCCATGTCCGTGCTGCTGCGCAAGCGGCCTACGTGCTGAAAACCCGCGCGGGCGACCACCGCAAGGTCTACGCGCACGAGCTCGAGGACGCCGAACACATCGCCCTGCTTGACCAGCTGCTGCAGGTCCGCGGCATGGTGTTGCTCAGTGGGTACCGGCACCCACTCTACGACGAGGCCTTGGCCGGCTGGCGCCGGGTCGACGTCCACGCGCGCGCCCAGTCCAACCAGCCCCGCATCGAATCGCTGTGGATCTCGCCTGCAGCCGCCGCTGCTCAGCCCCAGTCGGCACTCGACCTTAATACCTGCGGGCGGCCTGAGCCCGGTACCCACGCAATTCAGCCGCACACTGCGGCGAAGGAGACAAGATGACCAGCAACGTGCAACCACTCACCCCGCGCCGCCTGCTCCGCAGAAGCGAGGTCCAGGACCGGGTTGGCCTGTCGAAATCGACCCTCTATTCGCGCATTTCGGTCGGATCCTTCCCAAAACCGGTCACCTTGGGCAACTCGGTTCGGTGGGTGGAATCCGAGGTCGAGGCGTGGATTTCGGAGCGTGTTTCGGAGCGGAATCATGCAAGCGAAACTGGGGGTACAGATCCAACTTCCGGCGCGCCGCCCCTTGCCGCGTAAGGCTCGGTTGGGCGAGTAAGGTAGAGCCCACCTCCACCAATTAGCCGTTTCGACGGTGCATCAAAGGCTGGAACCCTAGAGAAATCGAAGGTCCCGGCCTTTTTTGTGCCCGTCTTCCGCATCCGACGCAGACGCTCAGCCTCTCACGGCAACGTAAATTTCCGTGCCATCCGCAGCGGCCACACCGAAGTGAACTGCGCACCGCCCACCAGCCGGTACGCCGCGGACACGCTGTGCAGCACGCCCATCGCCTCCAGCACATCCTTGGTCTTCCGGAAGGTCGGGCGCGGATCCGCGGTGAACATGAAAAGGTTGATCTCTTTCGCGCTGACGTCGTAACCGTCCAGCGTCGCGGCCTTGCCGAGCGCGGTGGTCAGCTCGGCCTCCAGCGTGGCCAGGAAGGCCTCATCATCCAGCGACTTGCGCCAGAACTTGATCACAAGTTGGTAATCCATCAGGCGGACCCGTTGTTCAAGAAGTGAACCGCCAAGGGTACCCGCATGGCAGGCATCACGCTGTCTTGGAGGCGGCCGCGATCATCTGTGCCAGCCGGTCAGCGATGGCCTGCCGCACCTCCGGCGCCAGCCGCGAGCGCGACAGCGCTTCGAACACCCACATGCCGTCGGCGGCGAGCTTGGCGATGAACAGGTCCAGCGCAGCCGGATCGCTCAGGTCCTGCGGCGTGGGCGGCGACCAGCGCTCGACCACTGCGGTCCACGGCTGCATGTTCTCGTCGGTGGCGGCCGCATCGAACATCAGCTGCAGTTCGGCCCGGGTGGCCGTCTGTGCGCAGGTGAGCGCGTAGGCCTGGTAGCGCTCGGGGGGCCCTGCCGCGTCGGCAGGTTTGCCCGCGGCCTCGATCATGCTCGCCTCCCACACGCCGGCCAGGTGCTGGTGGATGCCCTGCAGCAGCGCATCGCGCGAGGGGAAGTGATACAGCAGCCCGCCCCGGGCGATGCCGGATTCGCTGGCGACCGCTTCAAAGGTCAGTGCGGTGATGCCGTCGCGTTCGATCACGCGGACGGCGGCATCCAGGATGTTGGTTCGGTTGCTCGGGCGCATGGGTCAGTGGGCGTGGGAGACGGCGGTGGCCGTGCCGGGGCCATGGCGGCGCAGCAGCACGCCGGTGGTGACGGTGCCGACCAGCAGCACCGCGGCAATCACATACAGTACCCAAACGTAGCTGGCGTCGTAGGCGGTGCTGGCCGCTGCCAGCCACCCGGCGGCGCCGCCCGGTTGTGCGGCCAGTGCAAGCGCCTGCTGGATGCTCTGGCCCGCACCGGCGTCCACGCCGTCCGGCAGCGTCACGGTGGCCGAATACAGCGCGGCGATCAGGCTGCCCAGCAGAGAGACCGCGAACAGGCTGCCGAACTCATAGGACACTTCCTCCACCGAGGAGGCCATGCCAGCGCGATGCGGGGGCACGTTGCCGATGATCGCGGTGGAGGCGACGGAGATGGTGGCGCCCATGCCCAGCCCGGTCAGCAGCAATCCGGCGAGGGTCCAGCCGAGGTGGCCGCCGAAGGTGGCCGCGACCAGCACCACACCGGCGGTGCCCACGCCCAGCCCGCCGGTGATCAGCGGCAACAGCCCGACGCGGTGCAGGAACATGCCGCCGAAAATGGCGCTGGGCAGGCACCCGATCGCCACCACAGACACCAGCAGGCCCGCCTGCAACGGGGTGTAGTCGGCCACCAGCTGGAAACGCTGGGTGGTCAGCAACTGCAGGCCGGCGATGGCGAACATCGCGAACGCCGCAGACAGGACGCCGGCCAGAAACGGAGCGTTGCGGAAGATGGCCACGTCGAGCATCGGGTACGGCAGCCGGCGCTGGCGGCGCAGGAACAGCACCAGCCCCACCACGAAGACCAGCGCCGCACCGGCTGCCAGCCCCCCGTTCGGCGGCGCATGCGCAACCTCCTTGATCGCCACCACCAGCCCGGACAAGGCGACCAGGCTGAGCAGCGAGGAGATCAGGTCCCACGGCTTGCTTGCATCGGGCGTGCCATGGGGCGCGAACAGCACCGCCCCGACCATGGCCAGCAGCACGATCGGCACATTGATCAGGAACACCGCGCCCCACCAGAAGTGCGCCAGCAGCACGCCACCGACGATCGGGCCGAGGGCCGCGCCAACGATGGAAATGCAGCCCCATACGGCGATGGCCAGATTGCGCTCGCGTTCGTCCTCGAAGGTCAGGCTGATCAGCGCCAGCGTGGCCGGCATCATCGCCGCCGCGCCCACGGCCAACAGCGCGCGGGCGGCGATCAGCAGGTTGGCCTCCGGCGCGAACGCGGCCAGCAGCGAGGCGATCCCAAAAATCACCAAGCCGATCAGGAACATGCGCCGGTGCCCCAGCCGGTCGCCGAGGGTACCGGCACCCAGCAGCAGGCCAGCCATCACCAGGGGATAGGCGTTGATGATCCACAGGCCCTGCAGCGGGGTCGCGCCCAGTTCCTTGGTCAGCGTGGGCAAGGCGGTGTAGAGCACCGAGTTGTCGAGGGTGATCAGCAACAGGCCGGCGGCAACGGTGAGCAGCAGGCTCCAGCGCTGGGTCTTGGTCGGGGTCATGGTGCGCAAAGGGGGGGCGACGGGATCGTAACTATACAGGACGTCCTGTTATGTTTTACCAACCTGGCGCCCACGCGTTCAGCCTACGGCGGCGCACCGTGTGCGCACTGCGCGCTGGCCGGTGCGTCGGCCCAACCGCGTTTACCTCATTGCAGGGGGCTCACCCGGGCAGGCAGGCGCCTGTCCGATATGGACTGTGTCGGGGGAACGCTATGGACGGACAGAAAGAGGCTTTTCGGCTGGCGCAGGCCGA
>Ga0308161_1002911_pt1 | contig 17421 bp, 11 predicted proteins | sample PhyFR2_FD_201034 | JGI IMG/M metagenome (GOLD analysis project Ga0308161, IMG submission 201034) | Phyllosphere microbial communities from UC Gill Tract Community Farm, Albany, California, United States - DLSLF.R2 | ecosystem: Host-associated > Plants > Phyllosphere > Unclassified | place: USA...
AAGCGCCAGGCGCCCAAGGGCCGGCGGGTCGATCCGCAGGCCTTGTCCGAAGTGCAGGCGCTCCTGGGCGACATGCCGCGCCGGCGCGACCTGCTGATCGAGTGCCTGCACCTGATCCAGGACCGCCACCGCTGCCTGTCGACCCAGCATCTCGCCGCGCTGGCTCAGGAACTGCGCATGGCCCAGACCGAGGTCTATGAAGTCGCCAGCTTCTATCATCATTTCGACATCGTGCGCGAAGGCGATGCCGTCCCGGCCGCGCTGACCGTGCGCGTCTGCGACGGCATCGCCTGCGAACTGGCCGGCGCCGGCGAACTGATCGAGCGCCTGCCCGCCATCCTGGGCGCCGACGTGCGCGTGCTGGCCGCGCCCTGCGTCGGTCGCTGCGAGCAGGCGCCGGTGGCCGTGGTCGGCCAGAAGCCGATTCCGCAAGCCCAATGCGAGACCGTGCAGGCCGCCGTGCAGGCAGGCGAAGTCCTTGACACGCCCGCATCCGGCTATCTCGACCATGCCGGCTATCTGCAGCAGGGCGGCTACCAGCTGCTGCGCCAGTGCCTCTCCGGCGAGCGCAATGTCGACAGCGTGCTGGCCACGATGGAATCGTCCGGCCTGCGCGGCCTGGGCGGCGCAGGCTTTCCGGCTGGGCGCAAGTGGCGCATCGTGCGCGCCGAGGCCGGCCCGCGCCTGATGGCGGTCAACATCGACGAGGGCGAGCCCGGCACCTTCAAGGACCGGGTCTATCTCGAAACCGATCCGCACCGCTTCCTCGAAGGCATGCTCATTGCCGCCTGGGCCGTGGGTATCGAGGACATCTACATCTACCTGCGCGACGAGTATCACGGCTGCCGCGCGCTGCTGCAGCGCGAGCTGGCGGCCCTGCAGGCCCAGCCGCCGATGCCCGGCATGCCGCGCATCCAGCTGCGCCGCGGCGCCGGCGCCTATATCTGCGGCGAAGAGTCGGCCATGATCGAGTCCATCGAAGGCAAGCGCGGCATGCCGCGGCTGCGCCCGCCGTATGTGGCCCAGGTCGGCCTGTTCGGTCGGCCCACGCTGGAGCACAACTTCGAGACGCTGTACTGGGTGCGCGACATCCTGGAAAAGGGCGCGGACTGGTTTGCCTCGCATGGCCGGCATGGCAGGAAGGGCCTGCGCTCGTACTCGGTGTCGGGCCGGGTGAAGAACCCGGGCGTGAAGCTGGCGCCGGCGGGCATCACGATCCAGGAGCTGATCGACGAATACTGCGGCGGCATGCAGCAGGGCCATGCCTTCTATGCCTATCTGCCGGGCGGGGCGTCGGGCGGCATCCTGCCGGCGACGATGAACGACATTCCGCTGGACTTCGACACGCTGCAGCCGCATGGCTGCTTCATTGGCTCGGCGGCGGTGGTGGTGCTGTCGGACGCCGACAGCGCCAAGGGCGCGGCGCGCAACCTGATGCGCTTTTTCAAGGACGAGTCGTGCGGGCAGTGCACGCCGTGCCGCGTGGGCACCGCCAAGGCGCTGACGCTGATCGAGAAGCCGGTATGGGATGTGCCGCTCTTGGCGGAGCTGTCGCAGGTGATGCGCGACGCCTCGATCTGCGGCCTGGGCCAGGCCGCGCCGAATCCGGTGGACTGCGTGGTCCGCTACTTCCCCCATGAACTGACCGGGAACTGAACATGAATGCCATTACCCGTAATGAAATTGCCCAGCTCGACGCGCCCGTGGTCGAGTTCACGCTGAATGGCCAGCCTGTCACTGCCTTTGCAACCGACACCATCATCGAAGTGGCTGACCGCGAAGGCGTATCAATCCCGCGGCTGTGCTACAAGCCCGGCATGGACCCGGCCGGTAACTGCCGCGCCTGCATGGTCGAGATCAATGGCGAGCGTACGCTGGCGCCGTCCTGCTGCCGCCGCCCCACGCCCGGCATGCAGGTCAGCACCGACAGCGAGCGGGCGCAGCATTCGCAGCGCATGGTGCTGGAACTGCTGCAGTCGGACATGCCGGAAGCCGATTACACCCTGCACAATGAAGTCGATGAATGGGCCGAGGAACTGGCGGTAGGCAAGCCGCGCTTCGAGCCGCGGGCACGTGTCGCGCCCGACCTGTCGCACCCCGGCATTGCGGTCAATCTCGACGCCTGCATCCAGTGCACCCGCTGCGTGCGCGCCTGCCGCGACGAGCAGATGAACGACGTGATTGGCCTGGCGCTGCGCGGCCAGGCGGAAAAGATCGTCTTCGACATGGACGACCCGATGGGCAACTCCACCTGCGTCGCCTGCGGCGAATGCGTGCAGGCCTGCCCGACCGGCGCGCTGATGCCGGCTCGCGAGGCCGCGCTGTCGGTGCCCGACAAGCAGGTCGACTCGGTCTGCCCGTATTGCGGCGTCGGTTGCCAGCTCACCTATAACGTCAAGGACAACAAGATCCTGTATGTGGAAGGCCGCGACGGCCCGGCCAACCATGGCCGCCTGTGCGTCAAGGGCCGCTATGGCTTCGACTATGCGCATCATCCGCATCGGCTGACCGTGCCGCTGATTCGGCGCGAAGGCGTGCCCAAGACCGGTGACTTCACGATGGACCCGGACCGGGTGATGGACGTGTTCCGCGAAGCCACCTGGGAAGAGGCGCTGGATTTTGCCGGCGGCCGCCTGCGTGACATCCGCGACACCCATGGCAAGGGCGCGCTGGCCGGCTTCGGCTCGGCCAAGGGCAGCAACGAGGAAGCCTACCTGTTCCAGAAACTGGTGCGCACCGGCTTTGGCAGCAACAACGTCGACCACTGCACCCGCTTGTGCCATGCCTCCTCGGTGGTAGCGCTGCTCGAAGGGATCGGCTCGGGCGCGGTGTCCAATCCGGTGATGGATGTGACCAAGGCCGAAGTCATCGTGATCATCGGCGCCAACCCGACCGTGAACCATCCGGTGGCCGCCACCTGGATCAAGAACGCGGTGGCCAATGGCAGCAAGCTCATCGTCTGCGACCCGAGGCGCACCGACCTGGCACGCCATGCCCATCGCGTGATGCAGTTCAAGCCCGATACCGACGTGCCGATGCTCAACGCGATGATGCATGTGATCGTCGAAGAAGGGCTGGTGGACCAGGCCTTCATCGAGAGCCGCACGATAGGCTACGAGGAGCTGAAGGCCAACGTGGCGGAATACAGCCCGGAGAAGATGGCGCCGATCTGCGGCATCGATGCCGAGACGCTGCGCTATGTGGCGCGGCTGTATGCGACCTCGAAGTCGTCGATGATTTTGTGGGGCATGGGCGTGTCGCAGCATGTGCATGGCACCGACAATGCGCGCTGCCTGATTGCGCTGGCGCTGATGACGGGTCAGATCGGCCGTCCAGGCACCGGCCTGCATCCGCTGCGTGGACAGAACAATGTGCAGGGCGCGTCTGACGCCGGCCTAATCCCGATGATGTATCCGGACTACCAGCATGTGTCCGACCCGGCGGTGCAGGCCAGCTTCGAGCAGGCCTGGAAGCTGCCTGCCGGTACGCTGGACGGCAAGCCTGGCCTGACCGTGGTGGAAGTGATGCATGCCATCAAGCATGGCGATATCCGCGGCATGTATGTAATGGGCGAAAACCCGGCCATGTCCGACCCCGACGCCAACCATGCACGGGAAGCGCTGGCCGCGCTGGACCACTTGGTGGTGCAGGACATCTTCCTGACCGAGACCGCCTACCTTGCCGACGTGATCCTGCCGGCCACGGCCTTTTCGGAAAAGACCGGCACCTTCACCAACACCGACCGCCTGGTGCAGATGGGACGCCAGGCGATCGACCCGCCGGGCCAGGCCAAGCCTGACCTGTGGATCATCCAGGAACTGGCGCGCCGCATCGGGCTGGAGTGGGACTATGGCCATGTATCGGAAGTCTTCGATGAAATGCGCCATACCATGCCCAGCATCGCCGGCATTACCTGGGAGCGGCTGGAACGCGACAATGCGGTGACCTATCCCTGCCGCAAGGAAGGCGATCCGGGCGACCCGGTCGTGTTCATCGACAGCTTCCCACGTGAATCGGGGCGGGCGCGCTTCGTGCCGGCCGACATCATTCCTGCGGCGGAACGGCCGGACCATGACTATCCGATGGTGCTGATCACGGGCCGCCAGCTGGAGCACTGGCACACCGGCAGCATGACCCGGCGCGCAACCGTGCTGGACGCGCTGGAGCCGGACCCGGTGGCGCTGGTGCATCCGCTGGACCTGGCGCAGATGAATGTCCTGCCCGGCGACCTGATCACGATCGAGTCGCGCCGCGGCAAGGTGTCGCTGTATGCGCGCGCCGATGAAGGCTCGCCGCGCGGCGGCGTGTTCGTGCCGTTCTGCTATTACGAGGCGGCGATCAACCGGCTCACCAATGCCGCCCTGGACCCCTTTGCCAAGATACCGGAGTTCAAGTACTGCGCGATTCGGATCACGCCGGGCGGCGAGGCGCCGGCTCAGAGCAGCTATGGCGGTGGACAGGCGCTGGAAGCGGTGGAAACCAACCGGCAGGGCCGTCCGCTTGAAGGACTGCTGGTCCGGAACCGGGAAGCGGATCCGCTTTCACTGATATGAAGCATCTTCCTTTCCTGTCCAGCGCCGCTGCGACGCTAACCCACGACATCGAGGTGCTGGACGAGCGGGGCAGGGCCAGCACCATCGCGATACCGGCCGAGCGGCCGTTGACGGTGTATGTCGACAAGCGCGAACTGGTGACACTGATGACGCTGGGCGGCGCGCCCGAGGCGCTGGTGCTGGGCTACCTTCGTAACCAGCGGCTGGTGAAGGACATATCGGAAATCCGTTCGGTGCAGGTCGACTGGTCGGTCGATGCAGTGGCCGTCACAACGGTGAAAGGCATTGCCGATATCGAGGAGCGTACCGCCCGCAAGGTGGTCACCACCGGCTGCGGCCAGGGCTCGGTGTTTGGCGGCTTAATGGATGAAGTCGACCGCATCGTGCTGTCGCCGCATGCCCGCCTGCGGCAGTCGGTGCTGTACAGCATCGTCAATACGATACGGCTGCAGCAGTCGATCTACAAGCAGGCCGGCTCGGTGCACGGCTGCGCGCTGTTCTCCTCAAGCGGCGAACTGATCTATTTCGTCGAGGATGTGGGCAGGCATAACGCGGTGGATGCAATTTCGGGGCTGATGTGGCTCGATGGCATCGATGGTGATGACAAGGTGTTCTATACCACCGGCCGGCTCACTTCCGAGATGGTGATCAAGGGCGCGCAGATGGGCATTCCCTTCCTGCTGTCGCGCTCGGGGACGACCGAGATGGGGCACATGGTGGCGCAGCAGTTGGGCATGTCGCTGCTGACCCGTTGCACCGGCAAGCACTTCCTGCTGCTGACCGGGAAGGAAAGAATGGTGTTCGAGCCCGAGCTGCTGGAGCTGGCTGCGCATGCCCATTGACACACGCGTTTTCCGTTTTCGCCGGCCAGCAGCGGGGCCAGCCGCGCCGGCGCCGGATGTTCTGGCCCTGTTAGCTGAAAGGAGGCAATGTCGGCTGCGCGAGCGCCGGCATGAATCGCCATGACCACACGTATCTATACCCATGCCGCGTGCATGGAACACAAGCCGGGCCCGGGGCATCCCGAATCGCCGGAGCGCCTGCGCGCGGTGCTGGCGGCGCTGAAGGCGCCGGGCTTCGAAGCCCTGCAGTGGCAGGATGCGCCGCTGGGGACGCGGGAACAGGTTGCGCTGATCCATGACGCCGATTTCATCGACCAGATCATGGACAATGCGCCGAGCCGGGGTTACCTGGTGCTGGACGGCGGCGACACCGTGATGTCGCCCGGTTCGCTGGAAGCGGTGATGCGCTGCGTTGGCGCTGCCTGCGCAGGCGTCGATGCCGTCATGGCCGGCGAAGTGGACAATGTCTTCTGCGCCACCCGGCCATGCGGCCACCATGCCGAGCCGGACCGTGCAATGGGCTTCTGCGTCTTCAACCAGGCTGCGATCGCGGCGGCGCATGCAGCCGAGCGCCATGGCCTGTCACGGGTCGCCGTAGTGGACTTCGATGTTCACCATGGGAACGGCACCCAGGCCGCCTTCTTCAACAAGCCGGGCATGTTCTACGCATCGAGCCATCAGTCGCCGTTTTATCCCGGCACGGGGAGTCGCAATGAAACCGGCGTAGACCACAACATCGTGAACCTGCCGCTGGCGCGCGGCTGCGACTCTGCCCAGTTCAGGGCAAGGAGCGAGGCCGAGATCCTGCCTGCATTGCGTGACTTTGCACCGGAATTCCTGATCATTTCCGCCGGCTTCGATGCCCACCACCTGGACCCGCTGGCCGCGCTCGAACTGCAGGACGACGATTTTCGCTGGATAACCGATGAGCTGATGCGGATTGCGGATGCCAGTTGCAAGGGCCGCGTCGTGTCGATACTGGAAGGGGGATATAGCATGGAAGGGCTGGCCAACGGCACTGCCGCGCATGTGCGGCGCCTGATGGCTGCGGCTTAGCCCGCCCATGAAAGGCTGGGAGCGACGTCGGGGAACATGCCGGCATCGAATGCGATCAGACGTTTGTAGTCAGACATTAGATTAAAGGAGACGATCATGGCGGCATGTCCGAAATGCAATGGCAGCGGCATACTTCAGTGTCACAGATGCAAGGGGACAGGGAAGGTCGCAAAGGAAAACAGCGAGGCGATCGTCAACATGGCGCCCGGCGCCAACCCGGAACCGGTCAGGTGTCCTTCCTGCCACGGTGTCGGCACCGAGCCCTGTTCGCGCTGCGACGGATCTGGCGTGGTTCACTGCTAGCGGGCATTCGGCCGCAAGGCGCAGCGGTCGCAGTTTTCGCCTGCAGGCATGAGCCGAAAGAGCAGCAAGCCAGCACTGGTCCATCGAGGTTTGTGCCCAATAGAGCGCTTTTGGCCTGCCTAACTTGTCGATACCTGCCAGTGCCCCGGCACTGCGTTGCGGCTCTTCGCCGTAGCCCGCTACGACTCATCCCCACGCTTGCAGCGCGCGTCTGCGCTTGCAGGCGCAGACCGGTAGGCAGGCGCAAAGCAGTGCTTTGCGAAACCCCTGTCTACCCCTTGTTCCAGGGCCACTGCCTCGGTTTCGCCTAAGCCAGGCAGGCCGAAAGCACTCTACTCGGGCACGGTAAGGCCCACGCTTTCCCGGCGTGGGCTTTTTGCTTGCCGCCGCACGCTGCTGTCGCGGTCAGGACCCGTTTGCCGCCAGCAGGAGCAGCGGACATTGGCCAATTTTTTCATGCTTGACCATGGTCAATGTGACAAACAGCCCTGTTTTCATACAATGATTTCCGCCAGCGAAGGGAAACGGCCGCACCTCGCTGGGCGACGCCCGCGTTGCAGCTAAGGGTGCGCAACCGCGAAACTCGCGGACTGCAACGGCCGCCAACGCAACCTGCCGCTGCCTGTGCACAGGATTTCCATCGGCGACAAGCTGCGGCCGGGCGGCACGACATCTTCAACTCGTCCGCGAGCGGCCGACGCCTGTTTTTTCGAAGAATACGAATGAAAATCGAATTCCTGTCCAGCCTTCTGCCCGCTCCGGGAACGACTGACCGCTTTGAACGGATGCGCGCCTGCGCAGGCGCCTTGTTCGGCCTCATCCTTACCGGCCTGTGCACCTATGCGGTCCTTCCCGATCCCGCCAATGCCATGCTGCTGATAGCGCCGATGGGCGCTTCTGCCGTGCTGCTGTTTGCCGTGCCGGCCAGCCCGCTGGCGCAGCCCTGGTCCATCATCGGCGGCAATCTGGTCGCCGCCTTCATCGGCGTGACTTGCGCCAAGCTGATCGGTACGCCGCTGCTGGCCGCCGCACTGGCCGCCTCGCTTGCCATTGGCGCCATGTTCATGTTGCGCTGCCTTCATCCGCCCAGCGGCGCGGTGGCGCTGACCGCGGTGCTGGGCGGTCCCGCCATCCATGCAATGGGCTACCAGTTCATCCTCTATCCGGTTGCACTGAATTCGCTGCTGCTGCTCGGCACGGCGCTGTTCTACAACAATGCCACCGGCCGGCGCTATCCGCATCGGGTGCAGGCCGACCCGGCGACCCGGCACGAGACCAGGGACCCGATCCCGACCGCTCGCCTTGGCATCACGAGCGAGGATCTGGACGCCGTGCTGGCGCGCTACAACCAGGTGCTCGACATCAGCCGTGAAGACCTGCAGGCCATCCTGGTCGAAACCGAGATGCAGGCCTATCAGCGACGCTTCGGCATCACCCGCTGCGCCGACGTGATGTCGCGCGACGTGCGCAGCGTCATGTTCGGCAGCGAGCTGCAGGAGGCGTGGGACATGCTGCACAAGCACCGGCTGACTGCGCTGCCCGTGACTGATCGCGGCAACCGCGTGGTGGGCATCATCACGAAGGCGGACTTCATCGCCCATGCCAGGGCCGACCGGTACGCCCGGCTCGGGCGCGGCATGAAGCGCCTGCTTCAGCCGATACGCCATACCCATTCAATCAAGCCTGAAGTCGTCGGACAGATCATGCACACGGACGTGCGTACTGCCTATCAGGAACAGCCTGTGGTCGAGCTGGTGCCGCTGATGTCCGACGCCGGCCTGCATTCCATTCCCGTCGTGGACGAGGAGCGCCGGCTGGTTGGCATGATCACCCAGTCCGACATGATCGCCACCCTGTACGAGAAGAACCTTGGCACGCCAGTGCGCGGCGCCAGGCTGGCCGCGATATCGGGTTCAGGACGCTGATCCGCCGTTGCATAAAAGAAAACGCCCGCTTGCTGCGGGCGTTTGTTTTCCAGGCTGCTCTTCACACTGCCTGCTTCTGGCCTGCTTCCAGTTCCGCAATGCGCTTGCGCATGTCGCGTTCATCCGTCCAGCGCCGTGTTTCATCACGCACGATGGCAACGATGGCCGACACCTGGCGGTCCGGCGTGTAGAGCATCGCCACCGTGAAAGCAATCGATAGCGGCCGTCCTTCCTTGTGCAGGGCGGGCACCCGCAGCAGGTCGTGGCCATAGCGGGTCTGGCCGGTGTCCATGGTCTTGTGATAGCCGTCCCAATGACGCTGGCGCTGGCGTTCCGGAATGATCAGGTCGAGCGACTTGCCGATGGCTTCCTCTTCGCTAAACCCGAATATCCGCTCGGCTGCTGCATTCCAGAAAATGATGTTGCCAGCGGCGTTTGCCACCACCACGCCGTCGCCTATGGCCCTGAGCAATTGTTCGAAGTCGATCGATGCCTCCATGATTCCTTCCCTTTGTACTGATCAAAAAAAACGTCCGGCCCCTTGTCGGAAGCCGGACGCGATTCCGGAATTAAGCCAGGAAGCTGCTTAGACCGCCTTGGCCTCGTGCATCGCGGCGATCTGCTGCGAGCTGTAGCCCAGCTCTTCCAGCACTTCGTCGGTATGCTGGCCCAGCAGCGGCGAGGCCGTCACTTCCGGCTTCAGGTCGGAGAACTTGATCGGGCTGCCGATGGTGTAGTACGAGCCGCGCACCGGATGCTGCACTTCCACGATCGAGCCCGACTTGCGCAGCGACTCGTCCACCAGCAGTTCCTTCATCGACAGCACCGGCGCGCACGGAATGTCGAACTTGCGGAACACGTTCACTGCCTCGAACTTGGTCTTGTCCTTGATGAAGTCCTCGATCGTGGCAAAGATCTCGTCGATGTGCGGCTGGCGTGCCTTCGGCGTGGTGTAGGCCGGGTCGGTCTTCCATTCCGGCTTGCCCAGCGCGTCGCAGATCGGCTCCCACGCATGGCCCTGCACCGTGAAGTAGATGTACGCGTTCGGGTCGGTCTCCCAGCCCTTGCACTTCAGGATCCAGCCCGGCTGGCCGCCGCCGCCGGCATTGCCGCCACGCGGCGTGACCTTGTCGGCAAACGCTTCCATCTCGTGCGGATACTGCGGATACTCTTCCAGATAACCCACCCGCTCCAGGCGCTGCTGGTCGCGCATCTTCACCCGGCACAGGTTCAGCACCGCATCCTGCATCGACACCGCCACCTTCTGTCCCTTGCCCGTCTTCTGGCGGCCGATGTAGGCCGTCAGGATGCCGATGGCCAGGTGCATGCCGGTGTTGGAGTCGCCCAGCGCCGCCGCCGAGATGGTCGGCTCGGAGTTCTCGCCCTTCCACCAGCCGGTGGTCGAGGCCGCGCCGCCGGCGCACTGCGCCACGTTCTCGTAGACCTTCAGGTCTTCATAGTGGTGGCCCTCGGAGAAGCCCTTGACCGAGGCCAGGATCATCTTCGGGTTCAGCTCCTGGATGCGTTCCCAGGTAAAGCCCATGCGGTCCAGCGCGCCGGGGCCGAAGTTCTCCACCATCACGTCGGACTCGCGGATCAGCTTCTCCAGCACTTCCTTGCCTTCCTGCTTCTTGGTGTCCAGCGTCAGCGAGCGCTTGTTGGAGTTGAGCATCGTGAAGTACAGCGCGTCGGCATCGGGGATGTCGCGCAGCTGGCTGCGGGTGACGTCGCCGGCGCCCGGACGCTCGACCTTGATCACGTCGGCGCCAAACCAGGCCAGCATCTGGGTGCAGGCCGGGCCGGCCTGGACGTGGGTGAAGTCGATGATCTTGAGGCCTTGCAGTGGTTTGTCCATGTGTCTTTCTCCTTGTTGGTCTCGGTTGTTCCCGGATGTTCTCGGATGTTCTTCGATACGTTGCGTGCTTACTTCTTCTTGGCCGCGCTCTGCGGGTTCAGGTGCGTGATGCGCCCGCTCTCGGTGCCGGCCTTCTCATCGATGACCACGTTGATCAGCGTGGGCCGGCCTGAGCTGATGCCCTGCGCCAGCGCCGCCGACAGTTCCTCGGGCGTGTTCACGGTGGAACCCTCGCCGCCGAATGCCTGCATCAGCATGTCGTAGCGCGCGCCCTTGACGAACACGGTGGGCGCCGGATCGGCGCCGCCGGTAGGGTTGACGTCGCAGCCCTTGTAGACGCCGTTGTTGTTGAAGATCACCACCGTCACCGGCAGGTTGTAGCGGCAGATGGTCTCGACTTCCATGCCCGAGAAGCCAAAGGCCGAATCGCCTTCCAGCGCCACCACCGGCTGGCCGCTGGTGACGGCCGCGCCGATCGCATAGCCCATGCCGATGCCCATCACGCCCCAGGTGCCGGAGTCCAGGCGCTTGCGCGGCACGGACATGTCGATCACGCTGCGCGCCAGGTCCAGCGTGTTGGCGCCTTCATTGACGAGATAGACCTCGGGCTTGTCCTTCAGCACATCGCGCATGGCCGACAGCGCGGTCATGAAGTTCATCGGCGCGGACTTGGCCGACAGGGTCTTGGCCATCTTGGCGATGTTGGCGTCGCGCTTCTCGGCAATGGCGCCGGTCCAGGCGGCATCGGGCTTGTCGAAGCCGGTCTGGTCGATGGCGGCCAAAAGGGCCGAGACGGTGGAGCCGATGTCGCCGGCCAGGGGCGCGTCGATGGGCACGTTGGAATCCATTTCCTGTGCCGAGATATCGATCTGCACGAAGGTCTTCTGGGCCCAGTCCTTGTGGTCCTTGCCGCCCCAGGTCGGGCCCTTGCCATGCGAGAGCAGCCAGTTCAGGCGCGCGCCGATGAGCATCACGCAGTCGGCTTCCTTCAGCGCATAGGAGCGGGCGGCGATGGCGGCCTGTGGATGATTGTCGGGCAGCAGGCCCTTGGCCATGGACATGGCGAGATAGGGGATGCCGGTGCGCTCGACGAAGGCGCGGATGTCGGCGTCGGCCTGGGCGTAGGCTGCGCCCTTGCCGAGCATGATGACCGGGCGCTTGGCCTTCTTCAGCACGTCGAGCGCGCGGGCGATGGCGTCGGGCGCGGGGATCTGGGCCGGCGAGGGGTCGACGACTTTCACGATGGAGCGCTGGGCGGCGGCGGCTTCCATGGCCTGGCCGAGCAGCTTGGCGGGCACGTCGAGATAGACGCCGCCGGGGCGGCCGGAGACGGCGGCGCGGATGGCGCGCGCCACGCCGATGCCGATGTCCTCGATATGGTTGATGCGGTAGGAGGCCTTGACATAGGGCTTGGCGGCGTTGAGCTGGTCGAGCTCTTCATAGTCGCCCTGCGCCAGGTCGACGATCTCGCGCTCGGAGGAGCCGGAGATCATGATCATGGGGAAGCAGTTGACGGTGGCATTGGCCAGCGCGACCAGGCCGTTCAGGAAGCCTGGGGCCGAAACGGTCATGGCGATGCCGGGCTTTTTGGTGAGGTAGCCGGCGATGGCGGCGGCGTTGACAGCATTGGCTTCATGGCGGAAGCCGATGAAGCGAAAGCCCTCTGCCTGGGCCAGGCGGGCCAGGTCGGTGATGGGGATGCCGACCAGGCCGTAGATGGTCTCGACGTCATTGGCTTTCAATGCGTCGAGCAGCACGTGGAAGCCGTCGGTCTGTTCTGCAACGGCTTCCATCGGCTCCTGATCCTGCGCGGCCAGCAAGGTGGTCTCGTCGGTCTCGGTCTTTTTCAGTACTGAAGACATGCGTTCTCCTCTGTATGGTTTTATGCGTGTCGCTCGCCATGAACGGACATGGCCAGGCAGCTTGTCTGCCGACCCGCGCCGCAGGGTGCCCCGGGGTCAGGTTGCGGCCATCATAGCGATGGCCCGGCTTTTTTCTCATTGACCAGGGTCAAGTTTGAGAACATGAGTTTTTGCCCGGGATTTGGACAGGGCAAGCGCGTGAAAACGTCGGAAAAAAGGAAAAGAGCCCGCAGGCAAAGGCTGAAATGCGATCGGCGCTTCCACCCCCTGAAATCAGGCCGCCGCTGGCGCGCATTAAATTTGCGGAATTTTGGAAACTTAACCGCGATCAAGGAGAAAGCGGAAGCGTTCTCTGAAAATCGGTGCCAAGTTACCAGAAGCCATCAGGCACATCATCGGCATTCCACGATACGGGCACGCATCCTTGCCACGCCCTCCTGTGGAAGCCGGCCAAGCGGGAAGGGCGGCTTGCAGGCGGCATCATGCCGCCATCACCGCCTCGCATTGAACGAGGAGACCAAGTTCATGAATCAGCCCGGTAACACCATCGCCATAGCGATCGCCATCTGTTCGCTCCGCATGCCATCGCCTTCGCCGCGACTTGGCCCGCATACACCCTTCACCTGACGAACCGGGCCGGCCGCGCCAGATAGCGCGCTCGGGATCAGCATCCGCAGCCGGCAGGCATGATGGATAGGCTGCATCACGGCCAGGCGCCAAGCGCAGACCGTACTGACGAAACAGCCTGATCAGGCAGTGCCTGCGCTTTCCCTACAAGCCGGCCACATGGCGGGAAGATTTGAAAAATTGACGCCGGTCAATTGAATTTCAAGCAAAGTTGTCCAGTATTTTTGTACCCATCCATGAACCGGAAAGATATCCGGACAAGGCCGGTAGCTTCTCAAGCGGCAAATGGCAATGCCAGCACCCTGCTGGTTAAACAATATAACTACGACGGAGACTGAAATGGGTAAGACATTGCAATCAAAGGTCATCAGCGGTTCTGTGAAATTTGCCGGCTGCGCGCTGGCAGTGGCGGCCGCATTCGCGAGCGCTCCCGCGGCGGCATGGGAGCCGACCAAGCCGGTGGAGTTCGTGGTCCCGGCCGGCACCGGCGGCGGCGCCGACCAGATGGCGCGCCTGATACAGGGCATTATCGTAAAGAACAAGCTGATGAAGCAGCCCATGATCGTGGTGAACAAGTCAGGCGGCGCCGGCGCCGAAGGCTTCCTCGAGATCAAGGGCGCCAAGGGCGATCCGCACAAGATCGTCATCACGCTGTCCAACCTCTTCACCACGCCGATGGCGACCGGCGTTCCCTTCAGCTGGCACGACATGACGCCGCTGTCCATGCTGGCGCTGGACCAGTTCGTGCTGTGGGTGAATGCCGATTCGCCCTACAAGACATCGAAGGATTTTGCCGCTGGCGTGAAGGCCGCCGGCCCCAACAAGACCAAGATGGGCGGCACCGGCTCCAAGCAGGAAGACCAGATCCTGACCGTGGGCCTGGGCAAGGCCATCGGCACCAAGTTCATCTACGTGCCGTTCAAGGGCGGCGGCGAAGTGGCGGTGCAGCTGGTGGGCGGCCATATCGATTCCACCGTCAACAACCCGATCGAGGCCGTTGCGCAATGGCGCGCCGGCAAGCTGCGTCCGCTCTGCGTGTTCGACGAGAAGCGCATGGACTACAAGGAAAAGGTGACCGATACCCAGTCGTGGGCGGATATCCCGACCTGCAAGGAAGGCGGCATCCCCACCAGCTACACCATGTTGCGCGGCATCTTCATGCCGCCGGGCGTGACCAAGGAGCAGACCGAGTTCTATCTCGACCTGCTGAAGAAGGTGCGCGAGACGCCCGACTGGAAGGACTACATGGAGAAGGGCGCCTTCAACCAGACCGTCATGACCGGCCCCGAGTTTACCAAGTGGCTCGAAAAGACCGAGACCATGCACCGCGACCTGATGAAGGAAGCAGGCTTCCTGGTGCAGTAACGGAGCTCGCGGACGCGGGAAAGGCGCTTGGGCCTGCCCGCGTCCTGCCGCATCCGGTTTCGCCGTCCAAACACTTTATCGGGGCATACACATGGAGCAAATCAAGGAAGCCGACGAGGGGGCTCGCACAGGCGTTCCCACTTATGTCGTTGAAGCCGTCGTCGCCGGGCTGGTGCTGATCGCCGGCCTGGTCGTCATTTTCGGCAGCCGCAAGCTGGGCTCGGGCTGGACCTCGGACGGTCCCGGCGCCGGCTATTTCCCTTTCTACATCGGGCTGATCACGGCCATCTCGGGTCTGGGCGTGCTGTACCAGGCTCTCATGGGCAAGAACCGCAACACCGAGATCTTCGTCGATGGCGAGCAGTTCAAGCGCGTGATGTCGGTGCTGATTCCGGCCGCCGTGTATGTGCTGGCCATACAGGTGATCGGCATCTATGTCGCCTCCGCGATCTATATCGCGCTGTTCATGGTCATCCTCGGCAAGTACTCATGGGTGCGCAGCGTGATCCTGGCGCTGGCCGTGGCGATCCTGTTCTTCTGCCTGTTCGAGGTGTGGTTCAAGGTACCCCTGTTCAAGGGGATGTACGATCCGCTGAGTTTCCTCGGCTACTGATCCCCACAGGCGCGGCGCGGCCTGCATGGCGCGCCCGTGAAACGGAATTAAAGGAGTTTTGTTATGGAAGAAATCAGCGCGCTGTTCCATGGCTTCGCGGTCGTTCTGACACCGATGAATACGGTCCTGATGTTCGTGGGGATCATTCTGGGTGTGCTGATCGGCGTGTTGCCCGGGCTGGGAGGCGCCAATGGCGTGGCGATCCTGCTGCCCCTGACCTTCAGCATGTCCCCCACCACCGCCATCATCATGCTCTCCTGTATCTATTGGGGCGCACTGTTCGGCGGCGCAATCACTTCGGTGCTGTTCAACATCCCCGGCGAGCCGTGGTCGGTGGCAACCACCTTCGACGGCTATCCGATGGCGCAGAAGGGGCGGGCCGGCGAAGCGCTGGCCGGCGCCTTCACCTCGTCCTTCGTCGGCGCCTTCGTCGCCGTGGTGATGATCACCTTCCTGGCCCCGCTGGTGGCCAAGTTCGCGTTGAAATTCGGTCCGCCGGAATTCTTCGCCGTCTACCTGCTGACCTTCTGCAGCTTCGTCGGCATGGGCAAGGGATCGCCGTTCAAGATCCTGGCATCGATGGCGCTTGGCTTCGCGCTGGCTTCGGTCGGCATGGATACCGTGACCGGGCAGCTGCGCCTGACCTTTGGCTGGGCTGAGCTGATGCGCGGCTTCGACTTCCTGATCGCCGTGATCGGCCTGTTCGGCATCGGCGAGATCCTGCTGTCGATGGAAGAAGGCCTGGCCTTCTCCGGCAAGTCGGCCAAGATCAGCCCCAAGGTCGTGCTCGAAACCTGGAAGCAGCTGCCCAGGTTCTTCATGACCTATATCCGCAGCTCGCTGATCGGCATCTGGATGGGCATCACCCCGGGCGGCGCCACGCCGGCATCGTTCATGAGCTATGGCATTGCCAAGAAGACCTCCAAGAACGGCGCGAAGTTTGGCACCGGCGAACTCGAAGGCGTGGTTGCGCCCGAAACCGCCGCGCATGCGGCCGGCACCAGCGCGCTGCTGCCGATGCTGGCGCTGGGCATCCCCGGCTCGCCTACCGCCGCCGTGCTGCTGGGCGGCCTGCTGATCTGGGGCCTGCAGCCTGGTCCGCTGCTGTTCGTCGAGCAGAAGGACTTCGTGTGGGGCCTGATCGCCAGCATGTATCTCGGTAACCTCGTTGGCCTGATCGTGGTGCTGACCACCGTGCCGCTGTTTGCGTCCATCCTGCGCATCCCGTTCTCGATCATTGCGCCTATCATCATCGTGATCTGCGCCATCGGCGCCTACACGGTGCATAACGCGATGCTCGATATCTGGTTCATGCTGCTGTTCGGCGTGATCGGCTACGTGTTCAAGAAGCTCGACTATCCGCTGGCGCCGCTGGTGCTGGCGCTGGTGCTGGGCGACAAGGCCGAGGATGCGTTCAGGCAGGCGATGCTTGTGTCGCAGGGCGAGCTGTCCATCATGTGGTCCAACTTCCTGGTGGGCGGCATCACCCTGCTGGCAATGATCCTGCTGTTCTGGCCGCTGATCTCCCTGGTGCTGCGGAAGATCCGCCCGGAGCCGGTCAACACGCTGGCTGCGCAGCAGCCGGTCGACTGAACAGGAGGCTGCCATGCCCGTGATCGCAATCACGCAGGAAATGGGTTCGCTGGCCAAGGATGTCGGCATGCAGTTGGCCGACTCCCTGAAGCTCGACACCATGCGCCATGAAGTGGTGGAGCGCCTTTCGGAAAAGATGAACATGCCGAAAAGCGTGATCCGCCGTCTTCGCGAAGGCAAGGCCGGCATCGTCGAACGCCTCACCGCCGACCGGCAGAAGATCGCGGTCTATTCGGCCGAGGAGGTGTTCGAGCTGGCCAACCGGGGCAACATCGTGCTGCGCGGCTGGGGCGCCACCTGCATGCTGCGGCCGGTGCCGCATGTGGTGGGCGTGCGCATCACGCGCTCGTTCGAGAAGCGGGTGGATTGGCTGATGGAAAACCTCGGCACCGACGACCGCGGCTTCGCCGAGGATGAAATCCGCCGCAGCGACGAAGCCCATGCCGCGCGCATGCACCAGCAGTTCGGCGTGACCTGGGGCGATCCGCTGCTGTACGACCTGGTGCTCAACACCGACCGGGTCTCGGTGGCCAGTTGCGTGGAACTGATCACGCAGCTGACCCGCCGTCCGGAGTTCCAGGAAACCGAGGCATCCCGCGCGATGCTGGCCGACATGACCCTGACGGCGCGCATCCGTGCCGCCTTCAAGGACAACGAAGCCACCCGCGACACGAAGGTGACCATCGAGTCGCATGGCGGGCAGGTCAGCCTGCAGGGGATCGTGATCAGCGATGCCGAACGCGGTGCGGCGCAGCAGGTGGCGGCGGCGGTGCAGGGCGTGACCGGGGTCGACAATCAACTGCGGGTAATGTCGACGTCGAGGCGGT
>Ga0308161_1002913_pt1 | contig 17411 bp, 21 predicted proteins | sample PhyFR2_FD_201034 | JGI IMG/M metagenome (GOLD analysis project Ga0308161, IMG submission 201034) | Phyllosphere microbial communities from UC Gill Tract Community Farm, Albany, California, United States - DLSLF.R2 | ecosystem: Host-associated > Plants > Phyllosphere > Unclassified | place: USA...
GAGGCACCGGCAGAGAGCACTCGGGTACGCGCTTCGCGCGGCGCCCTGTCTCCGCTTCGCTGCGCAGGCCATCGGAGGGTCCATGGTCAGGTCGTGAACGTCGGCTGCAACTGCTCGAGGTTGCTGGTCGGGTTCCAGATGGCCGCCCCGGAGCTCCTAGCCGAGGTCGCCTCGCTGCGGGCCCGCGTCGAGCAGGCCGAACACGACGCCGACCGGTACTACGCCGAGATGTGCCGCCGACCCGCCCCCGCCGAACCGACCGCATCGGGTCCGACGTTCGCAGAGATCTCCCGCGCCCGTGGCGAGGACGACCGCGCCGCCCGCCACGAAGCGACCATCGACCGGATGTTCCCCCAGTACGCCAGCGCACGCGCATGATCGAGGACACTGTGACTATGGACGCTGTGACTATGGACACGAACGACGAGGGACGTGGCACGGGCAACTCCCCGCGGAGGGCGCCCGGATTTATCTCTAGGGCGTTCCTCGCGTACGGGTTGTTGACCGGGGTTGCTGTCGTAGTCATCTTCGTCGTAATCGGTTTCGGAGCAGACTGGTTCGGTCTCGCGGGATGACCTTCATCATCTGGTTGCTGCTCATCGTTACGATCGTCGCCGCGATCCTCGCCGCCGCGGTCCTGTTCGTCAGAAAGAACGAGAGCGATAGTGCTTTCGCACGCAGGGTTGCCTTCTCTCTGCTGGTTGTGATCGTCGGTGTAGCCGGCTCGTCCGCCGTCTATTTGGCGTACCTGACGCGGACGTAGTGGTGGCCCACGACTCTGTCCACCAGGACCGGCGAACACAACCGCGCCGCCCGCCACGAAGCGGCCATCGACCGGATGTTCCCCAGCACGCCGTTCCAGAACCACTAGGCCTGCTCGCCTTGGTAGCCGATCGACATGTTCTACTCATGGCCTGGTGCCTAATTTGTCCCGATCTCTCGCGTTGGCGAGTCAGGTGAGTCGAGAAAACGAGAGCCCCAGCCCCGATGGGGGCTGGGCTCTCGATCACGGTCGGTGCCCTATTGGGGTGGTGACGTGCGCCGTTTGCGGCGAGCGATCAGGGCGTCGCCCGCGATGAGGACGAGCGCCGTGGCAGCTCCGAGGATGGCGAGCAGCCACCAACTGGTGTCGGTGAGGAACCCGATCAGGCCGAGGACGATGATCGGGATCGCGATGAACTTCGTCAACATCGAATCGAGCCTAACTGCAGTTGTTCCGAGCGGTCTTCACGAAGGGCTTCCCGTTGAGGCCAGGGCCGAAAATGGTCTGGTAGCAGGAGTTACTCTTGAACTTCTTGTTCGAGTAGATCTTCGCGATGCTCTTGAAGACGGCTTTCACCGTGACGCCTCCGCCGGCGGTGCACAGAATTGCGGCGGCCTTCGCCACTGGAGACGGGAGCTTGGTCGCGCCGGAGCAGACGGCCACTACGGACAGTCCCCCTACCGCGGTCGCGGCCACAGCGATTGCCTTCATCTCTGCTCCGGTCAGGTTGATGTAGGGACCGGGGCCATACGGCGTGCCGGTGATACCTACAGTGATTTTCGGGTCGGCGACAACCGGGTAGGTGACGGGCGTAGCACTGTGCTCAACCACCTGCACGAGGTCTCCGTCGCTCACCTCGTAGTGAGTTGCGACGGAGACGCCTGCAGCATCCCTCGCCCAAGGGGCGTCGATCACACCGGCAACGGACGGGACGGTGTCTTCGGCCTCTGCGGTGTCGAGGAGCACGACCGAGCCGTCCTCGTTCAGAATCGGGACGACCGACTCGGGCAGTGCGTACGTAAACCGTGACGGCGCAGCCTTGTCCTGCAGCACGGTCTGCACCCGAACGCCATCGGTCAGTGCCTGCGCTGCCACGTCAGTTGACTTGGCAGCGTCGGCGTAGACGACAGTGCCGTCTGCTGCAGACTGCCCCGCTGCCCTGCGCGCTGCCCCCGGCAGGCCGAGGTGGAGTGTGCCATTCGACGTTGCGAGCTCAACGGCCCCGGCTGTGTCTCCGGGGAGCGTCGTGACCGACGAGCCGCTGTCCTGCACGTCAACTGAGGGAGCGACCTGCGCAACGTCGCGAGCGACCGCGTCTGCGGCCGAAGTTCCTTCAGCATGGGCCACGCCGGCACCGGCGAGGACCAGTGCTCCGGCGGTGACGGTGGTCAAGAGTGCGTGTGCTCTCATCTTCAATTTCAATCCCCAAATCGTTCATGACGCGTTGCGCCAGTCGGATCTTGGCAGTCACACAGGAGGGCGCGCATCCATCTGGAGACGGAGAACCCTCTCCAGGGTTGAAGGCTGTCCGTTGACTACCCAAGGTGGTGTGCGTATCTGGAGTACACCCCAACTGGACGTCAGACATGACGTTGAAGAAGCGTCTGACTAGGGTCCTATTTCGGCTTGTCTGACACTTTCCGGGGGAGGTCTCGGACTTCAACTGGGCAAGTAGGGGTCGGAGGCGACGTGTCGGGTCAGCGGGGTATGTGAGGGTGAGCACGTTGGATCAGAGAGCGTGGTCAGGACCGCGCAGATCAGCGTGAGCAGTCACGGACATGCTGCCGCCAGGTGTCCTGCGGGTTCGGTGTCGAGCTCAACCCGTCTTGGTAGCAGATCCCGCAAGTGCCTTGAGCGTCTACGCCCCGCGAGGCTCAACTTCGGTGACGATGTCCCCGCGCGAGATCATCTGCAGGTGCAACGGTTGGTTAAATACGCGGCCGGTAACGGAGGCGACGGCTTCGCGGAGATAGGGGAAGACCGTCATCACGCCGACTTCATTCGCGAAGAGCTGCACGGCGCGGGTGGTGAGTGCGAAGTCCTCGGTGAGTGCGTATTCGCCGGCCACGCTCACGTTTGCTTCCCCGATGGCCAGGGTGAGGGTGGCGTTGAGACGGATGCCGAAGCTGTCGGCGTCGCTGCGCTGCTGCACGGCGATGCGCAGCTGTCCATTTTCAGCGTCGGCAGGTGCCTGTGTGGCGTCGTAGCGCTTCGCTGACATCTCGTAGTACTCGACGGAACGTAGTTCCGACGCGGCGATCACGGCCTGGACGTCCGCTACATCTTCGGTCGACAGTTCCGTGGACATCGGAGTCAGTTCCGGACCGGCAGAACGGTGGTGGACGTGCCGCTCCATGCAGGGGCCATAGGTTCGCTGGTCTCCGCGAAGGTGAAGTGCACAAAGCGGCCAACGGGAAGGACGGCCTCTCGAGTAACCGGTTCCCACCGTGAGCTGGCCGCGAGGAGCGCGGATTGCCCAACGTCGGGGGTGACGCGGTGCTCGACGATCGCACCGACTGCGTTGGCGTACCGGCGGAGCGAAGACAGTTTGGGGTTGGAGTCGTATCGCTCTAGCTTCGTTACGGCTTGCTGGCTGATACCCAGCAGATCCGCGACCTGCTTCTGCGTCATGCCTGCGCGTCGTCGTTGCGCGATCAGGTCGCTCTTCAGCTGCCGGTCCGAGCGGGCCAGCAGCTGAGCTCGGGCTTTCGCCAGGACCAAGTTGACGGCAGGACGGAAGACATCGAATCGGGCGGGCATGACCCGCAGCCTACCTTCACAACCTGGAGGTTGTGCAAGCTTACTTGGGTACCCACATCGAGGGGCGACCCTGGTTGTAGCGGTCTGCTGCGTGCTCGATTTCGGGCTGCTGGGTATCGTTGCGATCCTTGATTTGCCGATGCACGGAGACGAGCTGCGTCGGCAGCTCCGCGGGCTCTCCGTGGTAGAACCGCAGCCTCTTCGACAGTGCAGTCCGGCGCAGTTCAAAGATCTCTGGGTCGGTGACGATCGGCTTGATTGGTGTTGTTTCGTCGCCAGAATCTTCAAGCTGCCCGTGGGCGGCGGCCTCGAAGAGGTCGAGCTGTTCGCCTTCCTCGATGGCTCGCGCAAAGGGCACCAAGCCAGCCATCCATGCCTGCAGTTCGATGACCTTCGCGTTGGAAGGGTCGACGTAGTCGCGCCAGACATAGGGGACGTCGTCCGGGGTGCAGCAACGCGAGTCGGATCCCTGGCGTCGTTGACTTCCCATGGCCGCATCGTAGCCAGAAGCCCCGACATGCGAGGCGCTCCCAGCAAGCGCTTCTGACGCGCGAGGCTATCGGTGCTCCTCACGAGGGGTGCCCGAATACGACAGTCTCGTCCGGCGTCCCCGTGACGGGCGAGGGCTCGCTGTTTGTGTTGCAGATGGCAGTGCCGCAAGCAGCGTCGCGTGCCGGGCGGGGGAGGCGAGTTTTGCTACATGCGCCTGAGTGGAACGGGATGCAGCCCGGCACCGGAGGGATCTCGGGCGAGCGTGGTCTTCCGTACGCGCGATGCCTCCTGGGCGCTTCCGCCCCCGCCAGGACGTTCCGAGAATGACTATTAGCGGAACTGGCACGTGAGCGCCTCGAGTCCGATCGGGATCTCACCGTCGGAGAGGTTGCCCGGTGGGCAGGGTTCGCACATCTCGGACGGTTCGCCGGCGTGTACCGAGACGAGTTCGGCGAACTGCCCCGACAGACGCTTCGAGGATCACGTCCCTGATGCAGGCCGCCGCCCAGACGACGGACGCGGGCTCGCGTTCGCGCCAGGGCTGGGTTACATTGCCCTCGATGTCGGAGTGCAGTGAAGCGGTCAGATGATGTCGTCGAGTCGTTCGCCGCTGCGGATCACGTCGTTGGCGAGTTCCCGGAGTCCCCGGCTGGTGCTGCGGGCCCCGGTTCGGAGAATCTGGAACGCCGCATCGATTCCGATGCCGCGCCGGTGCGCGAGAGCGCCCTTGGCTTGTTCGACGGTGACCCGGGCATCGATGGCGTCCCCGATCTGCTCATCCAACGTCTGTAGCCGCCCGTGGTCACGCTGCCGGACGAGGGCCGCTGACGCCGCGTCGGCGAGCATCTGAATGAAGACCACGTCCCGGTCATCGTGGCCCTGGTCGTGGGTGGCGAAAACGCATAGCGACCCGATCGTTGTTCGTCGCAACCGGATCGGTTCGGCGAAGGTGCCGACCAGCCCACGGTCGCGCATTGTTTCGACGAACACCGGCCAGTCGGACGCGCGGGTGGTGACGTCCGGGACGTCGATAGTGTCACCGGTCCGGTAGCAGTCCAGGCATGACCCCTCGTTCGTACCGAGCTGCGCCTCTTCAGCGTCGCTGCTGCGTTCACTGGTCGACGCGATGACGTGCAAGACGTTGTCCCGGTCGGCGAGGACGATGCCGGCTTCGGTGGCGGACGTGCACCGGATGCAGATCTCGATCACCCGGTCCATCGCGTCGAGAACGTCGAGCGTGGGGTCGAGGACTTCCTCGAGTGCCGCTGCGAGTCCATCGAAACTGTCTGCGTGCTCGACCGCGCTCAGGTGCCGTGTGAATTGCGCGGTGCGGCGGGCGAGGTCGGCGACGAATCCGTCGTCCTCCGGCTCGAGCTCGTCGTCCGGGGCTGGCTCGGTCAGGACACTCGTCGCCGGGCCGAGGATGAGGCCGACGGTGGTGGCCACACCGTGCACGTCAGCGGTGGGGACATTGATGACGTCGGTGGTGCTGTGCTGGGCGAGGGCGACAGAGTAGGCAAGCACCGCGTCGGCGATTGCATCGCCGGTCAGAACGCGCGAGTTGCCGTAGACCAGGTACTTCATCCCTGCAGCAAACTGCTTCCGCCCTCAGGATCAACGAGCTTTGTCCGTCACGCGAGATTTAACGGGCCCCGTTGCGGTGAGTCCGGTACCTGTCGGCTGCTCAGGTCCTGTGCCCGCATGCTGCGGAGACGGTGTCCACCGTCGCAGCACCAGGGTATTCCCGGCGTGTGTGCGCCGAGCCGTCTTGCGAAAGAGCCTCCCATCACGAATTAACCTGATGTGCGTCCTCCACGTTTGCCCTGACAAGCGTTGTCACGATGGCCGCGGACCGGTTCTAGGACGTGCCCGCCGTGTTCGACGGTTCGAGGCTGACCCATTCTGGTGAGCGGAGCGGACGGCGCGTTCCACGGATCGGCGGTCACCGGGGAAGTAGCTGGTTCAGTGTCTGGACGAGTGCGTGGTCGGAGGCGGACCGCCAGCCCAGCCCAGCCCACAGGTTCACGACTGAGGGATCAAGGGCCGCGGTCCCGGCGGCACGGATGGGCTTGGTCAGGTGGTGTAGCGCCGGGTACCCGACTGGGGCGGCACGGTCGTGGTCGCGGATGAAGCTGTTTACCAGTGCCCGCGCCGGCCGTCCGGTGAACGCGCGGGTGAGGACGGTCCGGTCGAAGGCGGGATCGGCGAGGGCGTTCTTTGACACGGTAGAGGCACCGCTCTCCGGTGCGCGGAGGACCGCGGTGCCGACTGCTGCCGCGCACGCCCCGTTGTCGAGGATGCGTTCGATGTCCGCAGCACCCGCCAGGCCCCCGGTGGCGACGATCGGCAGCGACGCCGCGGCTTCGACGTCGTGGACCAGGTCCTCCAACGGACGCTCGACCGGCAGCGCCGCCGGGTTCCACACTCCGGAATGGCCCCCTGCTGCGAAGCCTTGCACCACTAGGACGTCGATGCCCTGCTCAGCCGCGGCAGCGGCTTCCTCGGCGGAGGTCACGGTCTGCATGGTGATGGTGCCGACTCGCTGGAACTGCCGGAGCACCGAACGATTCGGCAGCCCAAACGTGAAACTCACCACCGGCACTGGATCGTCGACCAGGGCCGCGATCTTTGCATCCCAGTCGTCATCGTCCTCGAGGAGGGCGGGTAGCGGACCGACGCCGAGCCGCTGCGCTGTCGGCTGCAGCGCTTCGGCGTACGCCCGATACGCCGAAGCTCCGATCTGCGCAGGGCTCGGCACGAACAGGTTCACGCCGAACCGCTCGATGCCCCGCCTACGCAGCTCGCGGATCTGCTCCGTCATGGCAGTCGCCGTGCGATACCCGGCGGCGAGTTGCGCGAAGTGCCCGGCACCAGCGGCAGCCGCCACCATAGTCGGCGTCGAGGGGCCGCCCGCCATCGGCGCCACCATGACGGGCGACACCTCGGCGAGGAACCCCGGAAGCACTCTCACTATCTGCACCTCTCGTTCGGAGCATCTCCATCATGGACCGGTCCGTACCTCAGTCGGGTCCGAACGGCTCACGCTGAGCAACATGCCCGCCGATCCCTAGCACCGGCCTCGCGTCGTCACCCGAACCATCTGGTGCCCCTCTACGGGCGCCATCGCGTGCCTGATGACCGGATCGGTCCTCCTCGAGCGCACGCTCAAGGACTCAGCTGCTCGGCTGAACGTCAGCGAAAGAGCTGGGTGCGGTTCATAGTGGACTCCGCCGTCAGCATCGACACCGGAGCGATGGCAGAACTCGCCCGGGACAGTGACCGACACCAAAGAAGCACCAGGTACGGGGCTCCGGAGGTCAGTCGCGTCGCCGCGCGAGCGGCGCACCGATGGTCCCGTTCTTGTCCGCGATGAGCCGTAAACCGGCGCTGAAGCCGAGTAGCGTTGACTGTGCCGGCCGCCGGTTTATGCGGCCTTGAAACCGCTCCCAGGCGCCGAGTGATTTCGGGAAACGGTGCTTTTCACCTTTCCATCTGGCGGCCCTGGCAGGTTCTCTCATGGGATCGATCAGTTACGACCACGTGATGGTGGTCGTCGACGACCGCACACTCACCCACCTGCAGATCGTCATCGTCAACAAGCTCCGCAAGGGTGAGGCGTTTCTAATGTCCTGGAAGGACGCCGCGAACGTCGGCTCTGGGCGGGGCTCGATCTGGCTGCACCCCTACGTCCTGGTCTACTTCAAGTTCGACGGTGGACGCATCCCGGTGATCAATGAGCGGTGGTTGCAGGAATTGACCGCATCCGCCGATAGCTCTCGCGGGCTCGTCGTCACGACCGAAAACGGCGAGGTTCGAGGGTTGCCCGTCGCGGGAGGCAACTTGCCCAACGTGCGGACCGTTGCTCCGACCGAGCAACCCAAGCCGCGTGCTCCTCGGCTGGCTCCGGGCAAGCACCTCTGAGGGCGCTCCAGGTGGGGAATCGGTCGCACGAGCCGGGCGGCGTCGCCGGCCCGGCTCGCGAGGACGCGAACGTCCCTGCTCGTCCCGCCGATCACCCGAATCACGGCAGGACGAGATGAGGGGGAGAGGACAGGACAGGAAGGAAGCGTCGACGCGCAATTGACGCCAGGTAGGCGCTTCCTCCCCATGGGCTGAGGGTGTCGCTCAGCCGCTCGCGGATTCGGGTTCCGCTACCACGCACAGCATGCGCCTGCATCGCTCACCCCGAAAGAGCAGACGGCAGATCGCCCGAAACTATGCGGGTATCCGAGTCGGGGCCGTGGCCCCCACTCTCGGTGAACCCGGCCTTCACCGAGCGGTTTCGCTCGCTGCTCTGGAACCTCGATGAGATCACGCCGACGGCGCTGGCTCGGTAGAGCCGTCACAGCGTTTGTGCTGGCGCTGCAGGGGCCGGAAGCTGCACCGCGTAGCGTTGTGGCCAATCCGCGAACCCGTTCGGGTCGGGGCCGCGGAGAGGGATGATTGTGGTCCCCGCGAGCCGGGTACTCCACAGTCCCCGGCTCGTGCCCCACCGTCCCCGCGCTCAGCTGGCTGGAGCGATTCGGTGCAGCTCTGGCGATTCCCCGCAATGAAGCGCACACTCAGCTCACGGTATCCACCGTCGCCGCACTGAGGTCCCTTGATGCGAGCAGGCCGAGCCGCCGCTGAAAGAGGACATCATGACGAACCCGCCCGACGCCCCTTCCGTACCGCTGGCGTTGACGAGCGTCATTGCCTCCGGTCTCCCCGTCGACCTGGGCGAGCTCGTTTCAGAGCCGTTCTACGACGTCCCGGCAGTGTTCAACCGGCGTCCAGACTCGGTCGAGATGGACGCACTGCGCGGTGCAGATGGTCATGACCGTCTCACCCGGGCCGGGTACTCGAGCGTGACGATGGACGTCCGCGATCGGCGGCTGATCATCGGGAACACGAACCTCGGCCAGCTCGAGCGTGGCCTCGCGACCGTGATCGCAACGATCGTCGACACTGTCAGCCGCGACGCGCTCCGGGAGAAGGACCGGCTGCGGGATCTCGCGCGAACCGACTTCGACGAGCGTGAAGCGCGTGCCCAGGAGATCACCCGCGCTGCGGCACGCATCCGGTTCATCCCCACTGAACCATCCGCTCCCACGATCGCGCTCGACATCGCACCGAGCCCAGCCGTCTGAGGTGCGCTCCTGCCCGGCCGTCCGCTGACGTGATCGACGCCCACAAACGGCCGAGGCGGTCAGTGTGGGTTACGGCGTCCACGGAAGCCGCAGTTGCCAGCGCGCCCACCCCTCGAGCTGCGCTTTGGCGTTTTCCAGACTGCTGTGGCTGCCGCTAAGCCCTCCGGCGGTGAGAGCAACCCCGTAGCTGCGCGTGTACTCGAGCGAGGACACGACGGTGCCGATGACCTTGCCCGCGATGCTCGCTTCCCAGAGGTCAGCACCGATCACGTTCCAGAGCACGGTTTCGCTGCGTCCGCTCGCGACAGGAATGCTCACGCTGATCGCCGGCGATCGCGGGACAGCGCAGCAAGGGATGCGTGCGCTGGGGGGAAGCCGGTGGGAGGGAGCCGGGTAACAGCCTCCCACCGGCTCGACAGCGCCACGCCACCGGCGAGGTGGTTGTGCGCTCTCGCCCGCGATGGTCCGGACAGCGCCATTGCTGCGCACGGCCATGCGAGATGAGTTGTCCGAGACGCCGCAGAGCCTGCGCGCGGCAGCTCGCTGAGGTGTCCGCAATTTGGTGGGTGCATGCGGCCTCCGGCTGGCATCGGACGATGAGAATCGTTCCGGCGGCCAGGGGCTCGGGTCACCTACACCGCACACTATCCCCTTTACGATGGGCGTGTCGTGTTTGATCGGTGAACGCGGTCGCCGTCTCCCGATCGAATGCGCGATTACGGTTGAATTCCGCTCACCAGGAGGGATTCAGATGACCCAGTCGCGCGAATCGCGTCTGCTCGACACGTTTGTGACCTTGACCGACAGCCTGATCGCGGACTTCGACGTCGTCGACGTCCTGCAGACCCTCGTGGATCGTTCCGTGGAGCTCTTCGACGCGGCAGCAGGAGCGATCCACCTCCGCAACGGTGACGGCACCCTCGAGGTTGCGGCGTCCACGAGCGAGCGGAGCAGCTTCATCGGGCTCCTGCAACTCAACGCCGGCGAAGGCCCATGCCTCACCGCGATCACGACCGGGCAGCTCGTCACGTCCCGCGACGCAGCCGAACTGCAGCACGGGTGGCCGCGATTCGCCGCCGCTTCTCGTGAGCGCGGCTACGTCGGTGTCCACGCGATTCCGCTACGCCTTCGAGACGACGTGATCGGGTCCTTGAACCTGTTTCGGGAAACCGAGGGCGCCCTAAACGGGAAGGACGCCCGAGCGGCACAGGCGTTGGCAGACGTCGCCACGATCAGCGTGCTGCAGCAGCGCACCATCGAGCATGCGACCCTCACCGCGACGCAGCTGCAGCACGCGTTAGACACTCGCGTTGTCATCGAGCAAGCCAAGGGCTACCTGGCACGCGCGCTGAGCATCGACCCCGACACCGCACGTGAGGCCCTCCGCCGGTACGCCCGCGCACAGCAGCGACGCCTCACCGACGTCGCGTCCGCCGTTGCGCGAGGCGAAATCCAGGCCGAAGCCCTCAGCGCAGCCATCGACTCCTGACTCGCCTCCGTCAACGACAGGGCACGTTCGAGCCCGTCGAGGACCGCCGCCTGCTGTCCCTGCGAGCGAACGGGCATTTGGAAGCCGGGCAGAACAACTGACGTCTTACCGGGGCCGGACCTACGCTCGCCTCGATAACGGATCGTCTAACGGGCGGTTGCTCGTCGCCCCAGTGACGATTGGAACCGCGCGAGGTATCCGTCAGGGTCCTGGACGAGGAATTGATGCACGCCGGCCTCTTCCTCGCCGACGCTGTACCACTTCGTCTCGGGTTGCATGTAGAGCTGAACGCCAGCCCGTACGAGGACCTGTGCCAACGCCTCAGAGTCCGGCACCGTGATCTGGAGATTCACCCCGCGGCCGAGTGGGCGCTCAAGAGGCCCGGTGATCCAGTTGCGACCCACGCCCGCTTGTTCGAGCATCAGGTGCGCGGAACCGAGCGTGATGTACGCGAAGCGTTCCTCACGGCGCCAGTAGGCGACGTCGAAGCCGCACACGTTGCACCAGAACTCGATGCTCTGATCCAGGTCGGCCACGAGTAATTCGGGGACGAGCGAGGGTTCGGGAGTTTCAGTCACCGGACCATCGTCGCAGTCCTCACCCTGCGGGCAGTCCCGGTAGCGGATCCTTAACCGGACGTTCCTCACTCTGTTCAGTTACCGCAGCGGTGAGAGCCCGGACTGTGGGGTTCGCCCGAAGCCATGCAGCCCATCACCCAAGCCCTTGTCAGGCGTCGTCGATGGCGCTCTCGGTGAGTGTTGCTGCCACTCGCGTGAGGAGTTCACGAAGCTGCGCCTGTTCGGTTGGCGAGAGGTCGGCTGTGGTGCGCTCTTCGAGTTCTCTCCAAGCTGCGGTGACCGCGTCTTCCAGGTCGCGGCCAGCCGCCGTGGGCGAGACGAGGACGACGCGGCGGTCAGTGGATGATCGCTCTCGTTGGACGAAGCCGCTTTTCTCGAGTCGGGCGAGCATCTTTGCCATCGTTGGCGGCTCGATGAGGAGCAGACGCGTGAGATCGGCTTGGGTGCGCGGTGACTCCTCCCAGAGCAGCATGAGGACGAACTGCTGTCCTGCTGCGAGACCGAGTTCGTGGAGGAGTGCTCCGGCGAGCTTCCTGTGGGCTTTGGACACCGCTGGGATCAGCGAGCTGATCGGCACGACGTCGTCAGCCCCCGAGTCGGGTACCTCTGATGATGGCGGCATGTGCACCTGTTCTGTCCGGGCTTGGGAGTGCTGAGTGGCTGCGCCGCCCGCCCCAAGGGGACGGAACGACGATGTTTCTAGACGCGTGGGGTGGCGAGCCGGTGTGTTCGACCGGAATCGGCCGTCGGGAGCCTAGCGGCTGATCCAGCGCTGGATGGCGTCGTAGGCGTTCTGGGGGCTGGTGTTGAAGCTGATGCGGATGCCGGGCTGCAGGTCGATCAGGACGTTGACGAGGCGTTCGAGCAGGACGGTGTTCTCGGGCAGCATGCGGACGCCGCCGCCGATAAGGGCGACCCCGTAGGACTGCTCGGCGAAGTGTGCACGGAGCTGCGCTTCGGCTTCGTCGGGGTCTTTGCTGATTCCCGCGAGGACACCGTTCACGCCCTGCGCCTGGATGGCAGCCCACCCGCGGTCCATTTGCTCGGTGAGTTGTTCGACAGTCATGCCAAGGGGGGCGAGTTCTTCGGTCGTCATGGCTTCCGCGGCGAAGCCGATGAAGATGACCTGGTCGTTGATCGGTGCGGCAACGGACGAGTTCTTGTGCGACATGCGTTTCTCCTAGGTGAGGGGGGTGTTCGTGATCGAGTGAGTGCGGGGTGACGGTCAAAGGACGACGACGAGCTTTCCGCGGGTGTGGCCGGCCTCGGATGCCCGGTGGGCGGTCGCGGCGTCTGCGAGGTCGAAGCGGCGGTCGACGTGCAGGGCGAACCCGGGCACCTCGGCTGCTTCCGCCAGGCCGTCGCGGGGGTTCGTCGTCCGGCCAGCGCCGGTCGAGACGCGCGCGCCGAGCTGGGGCGCGGTGAAGTCGGAGATGGAGATGACCTTGCTCGGGTCGCCGACGAGGGCGATGAGCTCTGCGATGACTCCCGCACCCGAGAGGTCCAGGGCGCCATCGACACCGTCGGGGGCCACGGCTCGGACCCGCTCCACGAGATCTGCGCCGTAGATGACGGGTACGGCTCCGAGTTCTTGGAGGTACGCCTGGTTCTTCTCGCCGGCCGTGCCGATCACCCGGAGACCCCGAGCGGTCGCCATCTGGATGAGAGCCGATCCGACACCGCCGGAAGCGCCACTGAGGACGATCGTCCCCGCGTCGACCCCCAGCTCGACCAAGAGACGGTGCGCAGTCTCGGCGGCGACACCCCAACCGCCGGCCTCGACGGGATCGACGCCGGCGGGGACCTTCGCCCAGGCGTTCAGCACCGCCTGCTCGGCGAGGGTGTTCCGGCCGATCCCGAAGACGACGTCTCCCGGGGCGACGTCGTTGACGTCGGCACCGATGGCGATGACAGTGCCCGACGCATCGAAACCTGTGCCGCTGGGGGCGGGAAGTGCTGCCCCGTTTGCCATGAGGCCTGCGCGGAGTTTCGCGTCGAGCTGGTTGATGCCCGCGCTGATGACCTTGACGAGGATCTCCCCTGCGGCCGGGGTGGGCGAGTCGATGTCGACGACGTCGAGAACGTCGGCGGGACCATAGGAGGTGAACTGGACTGCTTTCATGGGGGTGCTCCTTGCAGTGTCGGAATCGAGGGGGCTACGCGGCGGGGGTGTAGTCGACCGCCTGGAGCCACTGACGGAACGTCAGCGTGTCCGGGGCGATGCTGCGGACCTGGGCGAGGTCGGCTTCGTAGGCCGGCGTCTCCACGAACCACTGGAACATGGCCCGCATGTCCTCGTTGCCGCCCAAGACAGCCAAGGGCAACGCCTCGTAGCGGGCGGGCTTGTCCGTCTGCTCACCGAACGCCGCCGCGATCTCGCTGCCGGTGAGGGCATCTCCGGCGATCTCGATCGACGCGGGCACCGATGCCGGGTTGAGCAGGGCCGTGGCGGCGATGATTCCGATGTCACGGGTAGCGATCAGTTGCAGGGGGACGTCGTCCGCGAAGGGCAGACGGAGGACGAGGGTTCCGTCTTCGACGGTGGGCGCGAAGCCATAGAAGTTCTCCGCGAAGAACACGGGGCGGATGATCGTCGTGTTCAGCCCGAGGGAGGTCAGGTGCTCCTCAACCAGGTACTTCGAGTCGAAGTGCGGGACCCCGGAGCTGCGCTCGGCACCCCCAACGGAGTTGAAGACGACGCGGCCGACCTGTGCAGCAGCGGCAGCGTCTGCCAAAGCGATCCCCTGAGCCTTCTCGCCTTCGAGGTCAGCGTCCTGCATCCCACCGGGAGGGGTCGTCATGAACCAGAACGCATCCGCGCCCTGGAGGGCAGCCACCAGAGTGGCGGCATCGTCGACGTCGATCTGCACGAGCTCGACGCCGCGATCTGCGAGAGCGACCGCCTTATCCGAGGAGGTGTTGCGGACGAGCGCGCGCACCGTCGCACCCCGCTCGAGCAGAGCATCCGTCACCGCTCCTCCCTGAGTTCCGGTTGCTGCGAAAACTGCCACTGTTGCCGTTGTCGATGTCATGATGTGTGCTCCTCAAGATTGGCTGTAGAGAAATCATGAGCCGGCTAACGGTCGTTCGCAAGGGGTCTCGCGATCTTCCGTTGAAGCTCCCAGACTCGACCCAATGACACGCGACGAGTCGTCTCGATAGCCGATCGGCTACCGGACGGCCGCGCGTCCTACCAACAGGTCAGGCAGAGACGTCCCCTTACGAGCTCCTCTGCCCGTCTGCGTGATCTGTTAGGACCCTCAGCGCCGGTGGCGTCGTGTGGGACCGCGCAGAGGAGGTCGCGGTGCAACACGTGTTCATCGGCAAACTATTCAAAGTCGGGCGGCTCCGACGCGGCTTCTCGGAGTTCCTGGCCCTCCCACTCATCATCGCGGTGCTCTTCTGTTGCGCGGCCGCACTGCTTGCGTTCTGGGACAACCAAGGAACGGCGCCAGGGGTCCGAAGGATCGTCGCGGCGATGATCCCGGCGTCTGGTGCGACCGCGTTCGTCGGCGTGGTCGCTGCGAGCCTGATGACCATCACGTCGATCACGTTTACGGTGCTGCTGATCGCGGTGCAGCAGACCTCGAGCTTCCTCGGCGCGGTGGTCTTCGATCAGTACCTCCGGCGCCGCGCGAACCAGGTGTACGTCGGCTACTTCGTCGGAGCGACGGCGTTCTCGTTCATCGTCCTCGCCTGCGCAGGTTCCGGCTCACCACCGGTCATCGGCGCGTTCGCCGTTTTGGTGCTGACCGCAGGGTGCTTGGTCGCGTTGTTGCTGCTCATCTACTCCACTGTCGACCAGATGCGGCCTGAAAGCGTCGTGCGTTCGATCCACAACCTGGCGCTCCGCGCCCACAAGAGTGAGATGCTGCTCTTGACGGGCACGCGGAAGACGCGCCGGACCGACCCCGGTTCAGCAGCACGCGTCGTCACGGCGAGGACCGGCGGTTACGTCGTGGACATCGATCCCCTCGCCCTTGCCTCGGTCGCGCGGTCGGCAGGCCCGGACGTGGAGGTGTTCCTGCCCTGCCTGCTCGGCACCTACGTCGCGCTCGGCGAGTCACTGGCCAGCCTCGTGGGGGTCGGCGCGGACGACGACCGGTTCGATGCCGACACACTGGCCGCTGTCACGCTGGACGACTCTCGGCGAGTGGAAGTCGACTCGGGGTACTCGATCGATCAGCTGCACAACATCGCGTGGACCGGAGCATGTGGGCAGAGCCCCCTCGTCGCAAGTGCCGCGATCCATCAGCTTCGCGACTTACTCGCCCAGTGGGCCACTGCGGAGGAACAAACCCTCGACACGTCCAAGAAGAAAGGCGAACCGCTCCCCGTCGTCTACACAGACGGAGCAATCAAGCAGGTACTCCACGGGCTCGGGACACTCGTCCTGGCTTCGGTGCAGACACGGCAGGTCGACACAACCACGCTCCTCGTGGCGTCGTTCACCCACGCGGTGCCGCGGCTCGGCTCGGACGAGCACCGAACCGCTCTAACAGATGCGTTGGACGCCGCGCTCCCCTCGATCGGTCAGCAAGCCAGCAGTCCCGCGCTCACGGCCGCAGTCGCAGACCTCATCGACGTCCTCGTCGCGGAGAGTCTGGATCACCGGGCCGCGCGACGACTGCAGGCCGACCTCGGTGCTGCCGCCCGAGCGCCCAAAGGGCATCCGACGCGGCGCAAGAACGTGCAAACGACCACGTCGGTGTCCGGCCGATCGAACCGCAGGGACTGACCGAAGGCTTTCGGCAACTCGACGCCAACGCGAACGTCCAAGCCGTCTCGATAGCCGATCGTCTACCGGTCTGGACTGCGCGCGTCCAGAGCTAGTTGCACTGCGCTACGCGCTCCGTCCGGCACAAGCGGGATCTGCGGGATCGTGTTGAGGTCGACCCACCTCGGCTCGTACCGGTTCGCTGCAGACGCCCGTTCAAGCTCAGGGCCGCCGAGTGCGACCGCTGCGGACTGCACTTGGACGGTGAAGTAGACCGCGGGAACGTCGGTGGCTACGGGTACATCGAGCAGGTCGCCGACGCGTCCTGTGAGTCCGGTTTCCTCGAGGAGCTCGCGCTCGCATGCCCTGCGAAGGCTCTCGCCTTCCTCCACGCCGCCGCCCGGAAGCACGCAGTAGTGCCGACCGTCCTTGACCCGATCGATCACGAGCAAGCTCTGGTTCCGGACGACGACCGCCGCTGATCTGACTCGCACCGACTCAGCCCACCACGAGCGGGTCAAGTTTGTCGACTGCTCAGTGATAGGCGGCCGGTAGCCGATCGCCCAACAGACGGGTTGGACAGCGAGGGCCTAACGGCCGGCGACGAGCCCGGCGACTGTCGTATCGAGGTGGAGATTGTGCGGACTCAGTTCGCTAGCAAAGGTTCTCCCATCCGCTCCTACGAGACCGTGCTGCCAACACCGATAGAGGGTGTGCCACCAGTGCATGACACTCTGCACGACGCGGAGTCGACTCGCCTTCAGCGTCTCCTCTGACAGCGTTGCCCAGCCGCCGCCTTCGGTTATGGCTCGGCGTTCCGCCTCTTCCCAAGGCGCCCATGCCGGATCTACTTGGGCAGTCTTCCCGCGCAGCGCGTCGAGGTCCCGGTAGCGGCCTGAAGTCGCGGCCCAGGCGTCCAACGCGGCGAGTACATCGCGCCAGTAAGAGTCGTCCAACGTTTCCGCGACGAGCTCTCGCAAGTACGGGACGGCGGACTTGGACGCAGCGGCGAGAGAAGCGAAGACCCGACCGTCCAGTTCGCTGATCGCGTGCCCTCCGGGCCCGGCTCCAAACTTCGGGTCAACTTGACGCCCAGAGCTCTCCTCGCCGAGCAGGTAGGTCACCTTCAGTACGCGCTCGACGCCCTGCGAGAGCTGAGTGAAAACAGCACCCGGTTGGCGCGCTTGCCATGAGGGGCTTGCTGCTTGATTGAGCCCAAGGGCGAGTTGTTCAGTGGCCGTCGATATCTCGCTGGCCAGATGCATCGCTCGTAGCACTTGTGCATTCGGACGATTGGCCATGTGAGCAGGGTACGGCTGTCCCTCGGCAACTAGCTTTGGACGCCAGGATCCGTCCCGATAGCCGGTCTTGGGTTCAGCCGGTCGTTGCAACACCACCGTGATTCGGAGTGCTGCAGATGGGATCGAGGCTGGAACACCGTGCGCGAGAGGCGCGGTTCTGGGAGCTATTGAGACAGGGCCTC
>Ga0308161_1002917_pt1 | contig 17401 bp, 17 predicted proteins | sample PhyFR2_FD_201034 | JGI IMG/M metagenome (GOLD analysis project Ga0308161, IMG submission 201034) | Phyllosphere microbial communities from UC Gill Tract Community Farm, Albany, California, United States - DLSLF.R2 | ecosystem: Host-associated > Plants > Phyllosphere > Unclassified | place: USA...
GAGGAGTGCGATGAGCGTGCGGGATCTCATGCCGTGGACGGTACGCCCGCCGGTCTTGCCGGAGACGAGGAGGACCTGTGGGTGTGGGGAGAGCCCTGCAGGTGACCGCCTGTGGAGGGCGATCCGGGCCGGGGTGTCATCACGGGCCTCCACGATCGTGTAAACTCTTTCCCGGTACCGTGTCCGAGCGGCCGAAGGATCATGTCTCGAAAACATGTGTGGGGGCAACTCCACCGTGGGTTCAAATCCCACCGGTACCGCCAGCAACAGGAGCCCCGGATCCCCGTTACGACGGGGTCCGGGGCTCCTCCTTTCGGCTCAAACGGGAGTCCCGGTAACCAGGCGGTAACGGAGCAACTGCGTGTAAGCGCGTGATCCTGCGCGTCGATTGCTCGCAGCCACGATCGTCCAGGTGCCGGCTGCTCGACGAACGGCACTGACGTCGCGGCCATCGCAGCAGCCGTCGGCGCTGACGCAGAGACAGTGGCCGCGTGGGCAGCCGGCTTCAACAGCCCAGCAGCAGCAGGCGACGCCGCCGTGCTCGACGCCGACGATGACGACGAGGACGCCGAGCTCGACGAGAGCATCGACGACGTTGCAGAGGACGACGCCGGGGACGAGTGACGGGATGAGGCGCCCGTTCAAAAGGGGACGGCGCTCAGGTTATTCGCAGGCGTCAGTCTGACGAGCTTGCTCCGATAGTAGGAGAAGGAGGCACCCCCGCCTCTCCTACGAAGGAGCCCCCTTGACCATCAGCATCACCCTTCCCCTCGAGTACGTTGCCGCCGCGGTGACCGGCATCATCCTCATCGCCATCGGACGGCTGACCTGGAGGCGGCGGCCCACCCTCGTCGCCTGATCGCCAGCGCAGAGGCGCCGTCCCGGCTTCGGAAGACGGGCGGCGTCACCTGCTGACTCATTTACACTCTTGACCCAAGGGAGTAAAGTCGGCTTTACGCAATGGACGGAGGTGATCACATGGCTGACAAGAAGTCGCACTCGCTCGGCGGTGCGCGCAATCGGATCGCTGGTGGCAAGTCATCGGTGTCGCGGTCGTTGACCAGCGGGAAGTTCGTGAAGGGCCCCTACACGAAGCGAAACCCGAGCGGCACCATCAAGCAGCGGTCGGACTCTGGTTCGTGGCAGTCGGTCGAGACGCCGAAGCCGCAGCCCCCGCAGCATGACTTGCTCGAGTTCTTCAAGATCGACGAGATCTTCGGACGGTCCGACGCGTCTGCCGACAAGCCCGAGTCGCGCTTCCTCACCGCGCTTCTGCGCCGGTTCACCGCACTGAACCTCGTCGAGGTCGAGCGCGCGAACGGCTCGATGGACGCCGTCGTCGAGCGGATGCTCGCGAGCATCCCTGGAGCGAACGTCCTCGACGACCGGGTCGGTCCGTTCTACGACACCGCCGGCCTCAAGGCATGGTTTGACATCAGCAAGCAGACGCTCGACCAGCAAGCGCGCGCTGGCAGCGTGCTCTGCCTGCTGTCCGCCGACGGCTTCCGGCTCTACCCGTCCTTCCAGTTCGACGCACGCGGCACCCGGCTGCCCCGGCTCCGGGAGGTCCTCGCCGGGCTCGACCCCGAGCAGGTCGACACCTGGGGCGACGCCGTCTGGCTGAACGCGCCGGCGGACGAGCTCGATGGGCTGACGCCCGCCGCGGCGCTGCGCACCGACCGCGCCGACGAGGTCGTGGAGCTCGCCCAGCAGGCCGGGGCGTTCCGACTCGGATGAGCGCGGACGCATCACGCAACGACGTCGCCCAGCAGCCGCCTCGGGCTGACCTCGACCTGACCGGGTTCCCGGATGGAGGTCAGCCCGACGCGGCGATGTTCCGCGCGCACCTGGCGGCGTTCGGCCCCTGGTTCTTCGCCAGCCACCCGCGCGGCCGGTTCAACCTTGAGGACCCGAACGGCACTTGCTACTTCGCCGACGACATCGAGACCGCGGTCCGGGAGTTCTACGGCCCGAAGATTCGGCGCAACGAGCTCAGCGCCAAGGACGCAGAGGTGCTGCGAGTCTCGCGTGTCCTCCCGCCCGAGGATGCGACGTACGCCCATGTCAGCGGGAGCGGTGCCGCGCGCTTCGGCGTGACCAGCGAGCTGGCCACCATGGGCGACTACGAGGTGACGCGCGCCTGGGCTGAGGTGTTCAACGAGCGCGTCAACGGGCTCCGGTACAACTCACGGTTCAACCCGGGTTCCGAGTCGTGGGCCCTCTTCGGCATTGCCGGCGCTGCTCCTTCGCTCGGCGTCGATCCGTCCGGCTCCGTCGACGGAGCTGCAGCGGTGAAGGCCGCCGGCGTCACGGTGCTGCCCGAACCGCCGATGAAGCGGTCCGTCCGAATGGTGCCGCCGCCGTCAGCCGCCCCTGTGGACTGAGGGCCGGTCGTTCTCACAGCAGCTTCCCGGCGGTGAACGACGATCGCTGAATCTCGGCCCGTGGAGGGGCTCCATCATGTCGGCATGACGAACAACCTCTCCCTCGATCAGCTCGCCACCAACACGCCGTACGACCTCTTCCTCAAGGACGACCTCGACGACGAGCCGACGTATCGGTCGGTCGTGTTCTGGAAGAAGAGCTACACCGACGGCGCTCCGACGGCCGACTTCCGGTACCCGGACTCGCAGGAAGTCATCCGCGGGCTGTACGTGAGCCAGTACATCGCGCGCCCGGCAGCCGCGGCGAACTGAGCGCGTCGGCACGATCGTTCCCATCCCCTGTTCGATGCGAGACTGGACCCGTCCAGCGTGCTCGCGTCGAACAGGGGGACCGCATGAAGAAGCTGCTCGCCAGGTTCACCGGCTGAGCGCGAAAAGGCGCTTCGCGAGCCGCTTCCGCCGGCGCACGTCGGTGCCACGGATGGGGAATGCGCCGACGGTGACCGGTCGATCAGAGTCGACTACGAGAACGCGCCGGGTCGGAGATCGGGCGGAAAGACGTCCTTCATGAGCGTCACCTGGCGGAGCGCGCTGTGAACGAGGTCCGTGCGGTCGCCGCCAACACGCTGAGCTTCTCGAGGAGGGGCCGAAGTGCCACTCTCGACCTGTGAGCGGGACCGCATCTTCCGGTAGCGCCTCACGTCGACGACCTAAGCGCCGGCGTGGGGATGGCGATGTGAGCGACTTTCGCTCGCGAGCGGGGGATGCGGCGGTCATAGAGCCGGCCAATGTGCTCGGACACGATCGCATATAGCTCGGGACTGCTGCAGGTTGAGTTGACTCGCTTGTTTATGCCGCGGGTGCGACCTGTGGGTTGATGATCGTCTCGTACTCGACCGGGGTCAACTTCCCGAGGCCACGTTGCCGCCGCTTCCGATGGTAGGTCGCTTCGATCCAGGTGATGATCGCCAGCCGGAGTTCCTCCCGGGCGGCCCATCGCTTCCGATTCAGCACGTTCTTCTGCAGGAGCGCGAAGAATGACTCCATCGCCGCGTTGTCCGCGCAGGCACCGACCCGCCCCATCGATGCGAGCAGGCCGGCATCGGCCAGGGCGCGGACGAACTTCTTCGACCGGAACTGGCTGCCGCGGTCCGAGTGCACAACAGTCCCGACCGGGCTTCGGCGGTGCACTGCCATCTGCAAGGCGGCGACAGCGAGCGAGGACCGCATCCGATCACCGATCGAGTACCCCACGATCCGGCGAGAGCACGCGTCCTTCACCGCGCAGAGGTAGAGCTTGCCCTCGCCGGTCGGGTGCTCGGTGATGTCGGTCAGCCACAGCCGGTCCAGGTCCGGCGCCGTGAACGCGCGTCGGACCCGGTCGTCGTGCACCGGGGGCCCGGCCTTGCGGTTCAGGCCGCGTTTCTTCGCGTGCAGCGACCAGAGCCGCTGCTGCGAGCACAACCGCCACACCCGCCGCTCCGATGCACGATGGCCGGCAGCATTCAGGTCGTCAGCGATGAATCGGTATCCGAACGTCGGATCATCCCGGTGCGCGTCGACGGCTGCGTTCGTCAGGTGCGCGTCGTTCCAGTCACGCTGAGAGACGGGGCTGGCACGTCATCGATAGAACGCCTGCTTCGAGAAGCCCAGCACCCGGCAGGCCACCGCGACGGGGACGCCGTCGTCGGCGAGTTCGAGGACCAGCGGGTAAATCATTTTGGGAGTTGCGACTGGGCGAAGTACGCAGCCGCCCGGCGGAGGATCTCGTTCTCCTGCTCCAGGAGCCGGATCCGCTTCCGAAGCTCTCGCAGCTCGGCCTGCTCGACCGCTTTTGCCGACGGAAACCCCGCCGACCCGTTGCCGTCGTCGCGATCCGCCAGCCGGAGCCACCGCGCCAGACAGGTCTCGGAGATCCCGAAGTCTTTGGCGACCTGCCGCACCGACGTCTCGCCCTTCCGGGCGACCGCGATCACGTCACGGCGGAACTCTTCCGGATACGCCTTCACCATGGCGCACATCCTTCCAGCAGGAGCCCATGCCCCTACCCGTCAGGAGTCAACCGAACCTGCAGCAGTCCCGGGGAGCTGGCCACCCGAACGGGTCAGGTGCTGTCGTCTCTTCTGGCAGGAAGAACTCCCAAGCGTGCATCCCATGACCCTAGTAAGACACCGTTCAGCGTTGAGGTCTGGTAGTGGATGTCAGGGGAGGAGCTGGTCGCTGCGCGGCGGCATGCGAACCGGAAGCTGAATCTGCTGCAGTTCGACCGGCGCAGCAGAGGCAGAGGTGGAGCTCCGCCAGCCCATCCGAACTGGGTCCGGAGCGGTGTTCGCGCTCACGGCATCAGCCCTGACGCGCACTGTTGACGTTTTTGGGGCCTTCCATCGCTCACCGAAAAAGCTGGTCTACTGCTTTGTCCGGTTGAGCCATCCCGTCACACCCACGTACGTACTCGCGCCGCTGAACGCTGCTTCGTAGAACGTCGTCGGCTGCAACGCGGTTCCTTCCCCGGTCTTCAGCACCACCCAGCCCAACCCAACTGTGAAAGCTGCGACGACACCGATCGAACGGCGGAACTGGCGTCCGAAAGAACCAAGGCCGATCACGTCGAACTGGTCCAGCAGGGCATCGCTGTGAGTGTGGGTGGCTTCCGCGGCGTGCAAGAGCGCGAGATCCACCTGCCGCAGCTCTTCGGGATCGGCCTGCTCAAACGTCGTGGCGAGTCGCGACGCGTTTTGGCGGATGGCTCTGAAGTCAGCGCCGAGCGGTCCGCGGTTCGCGATCGAGGCGATCGTGTCGTCGGTGACTGACTGTGCCTGGACAATACGGAGGATGTCTCGAAGGCGCCCGACCGCGTCGAGCGGCGAGGCTGACTGTCCGCGTAGCGCGTCGTCGACGAGCTGGATTTGACCGGCACGTTGAGCCTCGCTCAGCGCTGCAAGCGCCGGTTGGAACATGTGCACCATCCGGACCAAGCGCTGCGGGCCTGACTGCGACGCCAGCGCTTGCTGAGCGCCGAGCGGCTCGAACGCGTGCGCGAGGCGGATGAGATCCGATCCATACGCTTGCTTCGTAGCTGCCACGGCGGTGGCGAGCGGGCGGAGCGCCTGCGCAGCGGTCTGCTGCAACTGTGCTGTGGCTCGGAGGGTGGGCTCCGCCGCAGCGAGGAGCTCCAGTGTCGGCTTGAGAGCCGTCCGTAGCTGGCTTTGCAGCTGCGCTGCCTGGGCCGCGTGAGGGCGCAGCGCATCCGCCATCGCAGTGGCGAGTGCTCGCCACTGCTCGGCAGTGGCCATGCTCTCGTCGAAGCGTGCCCCAGCTCCGCCGTTTACCTGGTTCACGTCTTGAGCCTCGCACACGCCACTGTCATTGAGTCGAACCTCGGCGCGTCACGTTGTCGCAGATGTCTTTCGCCGTCAGTCGTCAGATCCGCTCGGAGGGCCAATTCGGAGCTGCCGCTGTTGAAGCGGAAGCGGTTTGTTCATTGCCCCGGTGGGCCGGGGGCTCGGCGCGGTGGTCCCGCCTACGGAAGCTACGGTAACGGCATATACCAACCGGGGATGCAGCACCGAGCACTGTCGGGCGCGTCTGATGCATTGTGGGGTTGCGCGTCGGGGTGGCCGCGCTTGCGTTGCGCTGCGCTCCGAAACCACGGCCAACGAAGGGGCCAGGGCGGGCTCGGCTAGAGGACGAGTTCGATCATTCCGACCGCGCCACGACGCGAGCTTGATACCGGACTATCCCAGTGTCCACGGTGGGGCCCCGCACCACATGTTGGGACCTGAACCATACTCGGCCGAGCGCAGGGTATGCAGGCGGGCCAAGCGAGCTCGCAACCTGCCCCGCGCACGTGGCTCGCTCCGCGAATGCCTTGGCTCTGGCCTTCGTGCAAGGCGCACAGCACAGGCAACAGCTCGAATAGCGACAAGACGCGATCCGGGCGATCGATCCGGGAGGCGTCATGCCGCGGGGCGAGGAACGACTGGACGATCGCTGGCAAAGCTGAAACAGTATGACCTCATGAGCGAGGAACCCTGGCGCCCTCTCGGCGTAGACGCCCAAGAGGAAGTCGCGCACTACGACGCTCTTCATGATGGTGTTCCTGCGTGGATGGTTGATGCCTATTGGGCCTGGATTCGGCAGGCTCTGACAAGGATTCAAAGCTATTCAGACGGGAGTGGCCGCGTTGCGATGCTCAACGTTGAACTCGCGGAGGCAATGTGTCAGACGCTGCGCATCCCCCTGCCGAACCTTCGGTGGAGCGTGAGTCTTGACAATGGTCGTCGACAGCTTGACCAGGCGATTGCTACGCTTCGATCCCATCAGTCGGCGTTGCAAGTCGCCGACTACCTTCTAGCTCACAACGACCGCGTTGACAGGGCCGGACTTGAAGCACTTCTCTCCCGCAGCAACTCGCTCTGGAGGGTTGGCGAGCGTTCGGGACGGGCTGGCCTCACCCGTCGAGTCTCGCAGGGAGTTCAACACGCGAGCGACGGTGTCATTGAAGCAAGCGGGCAGGCCGGTCGGCACCTCGCGCAGGCGTGGCAGGAGCTTTTCGGCCTTGATGGTTCATCGAGCGAGGCCTACCGACTTGCGATTCTTGCTGTCGAGGATGCAGCGGTGCCCGTCGTCTCGCCCGCCAATCGCAGCGCAACTCTTGGCACCGTGATCAAACAGATCGAAGACCAGGGTGACTGGCGTCTGCCGATGACCCGTGAGCACTCGAAAGCCCCGTCTGGCGAAGTCATCGTTTCGCTCATGCGTCTGATCTGGCACGGTCAACATGACCGTCATGGGGGGCAACCGAGCGCTCCAGGAGCTGTGACACCAGATGAGGCGCGTGTGGCCGTGATGGCGGCTGTTGTTCTAGTTGACTGGTTCACCGAGGGCTTGGTGCAACGACTGGGGCCGGCATCAGCGACGGATACTCCTTAGGTCTACGAAGCGGCGCGTCGAACTGGCCGCTGACGCCGATGCCGGATTCGTCGGAGCGTGAGCTGAGGGTGACGGTGAGTTTGACGTCGTCGGTGCCGGGGCAGTCACCCGTGTCGGAAGCGAGCACCGAGACCAAGACGCGACCGGGCTGGCTTCACCGGCTGCTCGGGCGCGAGCGCGAGGAAGAGCAACGATGACGACGTACACACCACGAGAGCTGGCAGCCGAGCTTGGCTACACGAACGAGTCGCGGCCGGGGAAGGTGGTGCGGGACTACCTGCGCTCGAAGTACCCAGGGCACGCGGACTACGAGCGCTGGGAGCTCGACGAGGCGCAGGCCGACGACGTGCGCGCGAACGTGCCGCGATATTGACACTTAGCCGTGGCAAGTGACAACAGCGGCGGGGTTGTCGCCACGACGGCAGAAGGCGAGGGGCTCCCGCTGCTCGCGAAAGCCCCTCGTCATTGAGCGCCGCGAGCTACGCCGCGCGGAGCGGTTCGAGCCGCCACTCGCGGGTTGGGAGCCCGTCGACGAACTGCCATTCGGTGCGGCAGGTCTCGCAGTCGATGCGGTGGTCGTGCTCTCGGAAGCCAGGGGTGTTGTCGTGCTCCTCGAGAATCGACCCGCGGCCACACGGGCAGTCGAACTCGTACCGCTCGGTGTCTCCTGAGCCGGCGCCCCAGCCCTCGTGATCCCACTGACTGCTGTGGCTCAGTTCGGTCCGGATGCCAGTCGACTGCGGCGCTGTGCGTGCCCAGTCGACGACGGCGTCCTTGCCGGCGTCGACCACGGTCGGGTGTGCCCCGGTGGTGCGAAGGATGCTGATGAGGTCCTCGGGCTGCCGCGCCACGGGGTGATCGCTGTGCCGAAGTCCGGCAGCGTAGTCGGCGGCGAGGAGCGCCCGAGAGCCGAACTCGCCGGGACCAGCCTGCGCGATCAGCCACTCGTGGAACGGGCTCGTCAGCGGAGCAGGGTCCGCGTCGAGACCGTTCCAGCGCGCAGGCTGTTTCCCGGTCGCCTGGTACTCGTCGAGTGCACGCTCGAGGAAGGCAAGGCCGGCTGGCCGGTGGTGGTGACCTCGAACAATGTTGCTCTTCGTCCGGCGGTCCTCGAGGACGCGGTCGACGTACGCGACTTGCTCGGCCACCAGTCCGAACGTGGCGTTCGGATCCAGCCGATCCGCGGGATTTGCAACGAGGGGGATGCCCAGGACGGCGGCCGCGTGGATCGCGGTCCCGTTCGCGACGTAGCCGAACTGGGGCAGGTGCGCCTGGAAAAAGCGCTCCACCGTGTACTTGACTCCGTAGCTGCCTGAGCCACCGGAAGCCGACTTCGTGCGGTCGAAGAGTCGGAGAACTTCGGCGGCGAGCACAACGCTCACGTAGTCGTGTTCTGTGGTCAGGCCTACTGGGAACGGCTCGTCTGCCCACAGGCCGTTTCGACCGAGGTGGGTGATCAATCCATCGGAGTCGGGATCCGACGTCGACAAAGCGGGGTGATCGGTGAGTACCTGGGTGATGGTGCGAGCGCGGATCCGCTCGCCGAGGATGCCCTGCGCGAGCGGGTGCTCGACGGCTTGCAGGGCTTCGGTGTACTTCATCCCTGAGAATTGCTGGAGCGCACGGGCGTCCCGCACGATTTCGCGGGGACGGTCAGGGGTGGTGTTCGTGTCGGACAACTCAATCGCCTTCTGCGCCAGGAGATGCGACCCACGTTCGCAGGACCGGCGTCGCAGGAGAGAGATCTCAACAAGAACGGCACTGCTTCTGGAACCCGTCACCACGGTTGTCCATCGAGGCAAGAAGCACGTGGGGCTTCTCGCACGGAGACGAGCGGTCCAGACCGCTCGAGGCGAGACTACATCAGGACAACGCCAGCGGGTTCGTCTGTCGGCCGACCCGCAGGATGGCTCAGCTCAGGCGGGCGGGAAGTGCGCGGCGATGGCAGCAGCGACCGCGGTCACGTCGACCGTCCCCTCGAGCGTGGACAGACGCTTGGCGAGCCGCTTCGGCCAGCAGACGTCAATGCCTCGCACCGTGAACGAGCCACCGAAGAGCGGCCAGTCCGCGTCGACGAAGCAGAGCACGCCGTGCACGGAGACCGGACCGACGACGTCCTGGACGAGGGACACCTGGCGGAGCGTGCCGTCGACGAGCTTCGTGCCGTCCCCGCCGACAACGAGCTTCTCCGTGCGCGGCCGGAACAGGCCACCCTCGACCTGCAGGCGAGGCCGCTTGTTCCGGTACCGCTTTGCGTCGACGACCCAGACGCCGGCTCGGGTGACGACGATGTGGTCGATGTTCGCGCGCGAGCGGGGAATGCGGCGGTCGTGGAGCACGACGACGTGCTCGGAGGCGATCGCGTCGAGCGCTCGGCCGACCTCGGCCTCGCCGGCGGCGCCGGACTTCCAGGCGACGGTGCTCTGGCGTTCGCCGGAGAGCGCGACGGCGATCGCGCCGATGCTGCCGTCGCCCCAGGTCTCGCGGATCTTTGCCTCATCGCGTGCCAGCCGGCGGTCGTACTCGCGCTTCGCGGATGCGCCGGCGGTGCTGGTGTCGTTCGTCCCCATGGTGTCCATTCAGTCAGACGAGCATCCCGCGCCACGAGCCCCTGAGCGAGGTGCAGCACGCTGACGGCGTACCGGTTGTACCGATACCAGTTGCGTCGCACTGTTTGACGGCATAGATCGTGGGCAGAAGAACGTGCACGCTTGTGCGTCGGCGGCTGGAGATACGGACGGGTCCGTCGCGCGGGCGGCCATTGAGGACTTGAGTGTCGTCGCGAGGTTGTGCACGAGTTCCGGGCCGAGGATCGCTGCTGCCGCGGCGTACCAGGCATCGCGCGGGCCCCCTGACGTGCACCATCTCGCGACGGGTTCGTGCGCGGGTGTGTACCCACGCGTCATGGCGGCTCGATCAAGCAACGACGTCGCAAACCCACGCGCCTTGGCCCGTCATCCTCATCGCGCCGTACACGTGTGCGCCCCTCAAGATCACTCCGTGTCCGCTCGCTCAAGCTGACGCAGTATCCGCGCAAACCTCCCCTTGACGTTGAGGCTTCGCGTCACTCCTGTTCTCCACGCGAACAGGTCGTGCTTGCGCCATTCGCGCATCACATGGAGCCGAAAATCGCTCCTAGCGAGGTAGTGGTCCCGCGAGCTCACGCCTTCCGGGCGCGGTGACGGAACTCCGTCCGCCTTGCTCGGCCACTCGTCAGCGGCGATGACACTCGATCGGTACGCGGATCTGTTCGAGGACGATCTGAACTCCGTGGCTGATGCGCTCGATGCCGCACGAGCCGCCCGCTTGCTGAAATCCGAGCGGCCGTGGCCGATCTAGGGGAGGGGCGCTGGGCCCCAGTCTGGGGTGCAAGTGGCCAAGGATCACGACGATCTCAGCGGCGGACGCACAATCGATGCGACACCCCGGGGTTTCTCTCTTGATGATCGGTCCTTCTCGCTGGTGACGAGAGCGCCAGTCACAGAACCCAGGCAGATCCTCACGGCGCCACGCGGCGCCGACCCTCAGGTCGCCAGATCGCCCTCAGTCAGTCCGCAGTTCCGCCGCCACCGCGACCAGCTCATCGCACCGAGCGGCATGATCCCGATGTCAGTCGGATGAGGCACCCTGTACCATAGAAACGCTCACCACGACGGGCAGGCGAGGAGGAGGTCGACTCGATGAGTCTTGTTACAGCACAGGGACGCACCGCACGACGCGAACGGGAGGAAGTCGTCACTGAGGTCGCGGAGCGACTTGCCAGATACCTCGACTCGGGCGCGGAGCGTAGCGTCGAGGAAATCCTTCAAGAGTTATCCGACAAGGACGATCGCCTCGTGCGCGAAGCGATGTGGCTACTCCTAGACGAGAAGCGTGCGCGAATCACTTCTGGGCGCCGCGTTCAACGTGTCGACGGACGCTGACTTCAGGAGCGCCGCCGATCATGACGTCGACCGGCTTCTCTATAGCTCCGCGTATCGCCGACTGTCTGGCGTTACGCAGGTCGTTGCGGTGGGCGAGCACCAGTTGTTTCATAATCGCCTCGCGCATACGCAAAAGGTCGCTCAACTGTCTCGGCGCATCGCCGAACATCTAAACTGGAACGCAGCGCGCCAGAACCCAGAGGACGGGGTCATCGTCGAGCCAGCCGTAGCGGAAGCCGCAGGTTTGGCGCATGATCTCGGCCACCCTCCGTTCGGACATATCGCGGAGCGCCAGCTTGATAAGAGCGCGCGCAAATGGGGAGCTGATGGCTACGAAGGCAACGCACAGTCATTCCGAATTGTAACCAAGCTCGCGGTCCGCCGCGACGGTGTAGGACTCGGATTGAGCGAGGCGACCTTGGACGGGATCCTGAAGTACCCGTGGTTGAGCTCGCATGCGTACGCCACCGAGAAGCACAAATGGGGCGCGTACGAGTCCGAACGGAAGGAATTCCTCGAGATTAGATCGGATGGTGCCGACGCAGCCGTGCCGGTGAAGTCGATGGCCGCCGAGATCATGGACTGGGCCGACGACATCAGCTACGCAGTACACGATCTCGAAGACTTCTTTCGGACCGCTCAGATTCCACTCGACACGTTGCTATATAGCGCAAGCCCCGACGCAGTGGGCCAGGACCAGACTCGCCTTAAGGAGTTCGTCGGCCGAGCAACCAGCGCCATCGGGGTTCCGCCCGGTGCGACTCTCGAGGAAGAAAACGAACGCAACGGCGCGTTGTTACGACAGGTCGCGTCCCTCACTCCGCCGCTTCAGCCCTTTGACGGGTCGATCACGGCCCGCAAGCAGCTGAATCGGTTCGCTGGACTATGGATCGACCAGTTCGTCACCGCAGCGTCGGTTGGACCCGACGGGCGCTTCACGGTGGACTCGGACACGCGACGCATAGTCGACCTGCTCAAGCAGTTCACTCGCCAATATGTTATCAACGACTCCACTCTCGCGAGCTTGCAACGAGGGCAGATCCGCGTCGTGCGCGAGCTGTTCGACCTGATCATGACGTGGATCAACGAGGAGGTCAGCGAGCGAACGGAACAACGACTGCCACCGAGGCTGCTCGATTTGCTCGACAACGCCAGGCGCGAGTGGCCTGGCAGCGCGAACCCGGCGCATGCTCGTGCCACGGCCGACTACATCTCCTCGCTCACCGAGGACCAGGCACTCGACCTTCATGCACGATTGACAGGGCGAGGCCGTCTCAGCATCTCGGACTCCTGGATGGCGGGCTAGTGGCGAAGGCGGAAACGCTGACTCGACTCGCACGCGCCGTAGCCACCGGTGATCAGCCCGGCGCGCTTCGATACGTGTCGGCGATCGCCGACGAGGAGCGCCGCAACGGGCACGCGCGACTCGCCGACCGGCTTCAGGCGATCGCCACGTCTGGCGCCGTCGAGGACCGAGGCCAGACACTGACCACAGTGAACATGATTGCGACTGCCCCCGCAGGCGTTCTTGAATCGTCCTTGCCGACGACTCGTCTCGACGATGTGGTCTTGAGTGATCACGCCCGGCACGACATCCTACGTCTGCTCGCAGAGACGCGCCACGCTGCTGCGCTTCTGGAATCCGGGGTGCCACCCAGGCACCGAGTTCTGCTTTCCGGAGCGCCCGGAACGGGCAAGACAACGCTCGCCAAAGCGATCGCTGGCGAGCTAGGTCTGCCCTTGCGTGCGGTGCGTTACGAGACGCTCATTGGAAGCATGCTGGGGCAGACCGCGGAAACCCTGGCGCGGCTGTTCGCGGACGTTGGAACCGCCCCGTCCGTTCTATTCTTCGACGAATTTGACGCGATCGCGAAGGAACGCGACGACCCGCAGGAATCCGGTGAGATAAAGCGGGTCGTGAGCAGCCTCCTGCTGCAGCTAGACGCTCTGTCCCCGCACGTTCTGCTCATCGCCGCAACGAACCATCACGAGATGTTGGATCGGGCGATGTTCCGACGATTCGACACCCAGCTGGAGCTGCCGTTGCCGACCGCGGAACAGGCCTATGCATGGGCCAAGCAGCTCGGCCATCGATACGGTACGAGTCGGTCTCCCAGGATCGACGATTTCCATGACGCCGTATCGTACGCAGACGTCGAGCAGTGGGTGCTCAACGTCAAACGTGAGGATGTCCTCGAAAGACTCGGAGAATCGCAAGCGCATCGCTGAACCCGTCACCGTCGGTCCGGACCCCTAGAATCCTTGAAGTAGAACGCGGGAGGGCGTGAATGGCGGAGGATCGGGTCGAGTTCCCGCTGCTGGTAACAAGGGCTGCAGCACACGACGAGCGACGCTCGAGCCTCGGTTCGGCTCGGCCTCCCAAGCTCACCGTGCCGAGCCGGACACGGCAGGCCGAACGGCTCGGCGATCGATTCGAGCTCCTTGCTGCGGCGATGGAAGACAATTCTGTCACGTTCGCTCCCTATTCGAACGGTTCGGATCCGCGCGCCATCATCGCGTTCGAGGTCGCTGGAGCGGTCGCCGACTTCGCAACCGCGATCCGGAATGTGCCCGGGCTGGAGTTCATTGCGGACGCGGACGAGGAAGGTACCGGCGCTGACGACGACTTCCGTCTCGACACTGAGGACGCGACAGTGCCGCAAACGCTGTATGTGGTCGGGAACAACCGACGAGCTGCTCAACAGATCCGTGACCTCTGGACGGCGTGGGCCGCCGGGGACGATGCTCCGTTCACACGAGGACTTGGCGCATGGAAGCGCGTGTTCGCGCAGTTGCGCGACGTCCGACCGTGGGGGCCCCAGGACCGCATCGACCGCGAGGTGCTCGCAAACGCCTGGCTCCTCGACCACGCATCCGACGGGCCGGTGCGCGCTGAAGTCAACCTCTGGTCATCACGAAATCCCTTCGAGCAGCGCAACCGAGTGGATGCATTCGAGACCGCGTTGATTGCCGCCGGAGGTCGCGTCCTGGATCGAGCGTCACTGTCGGAAATCGGGCTCGAGACGATCCTCGCAGAGGTGCCGGTCGTGGTAGCGCGCGACACCCTGGCATTCCGCGGCGTGCTCGCGACCGACCCACGGGTAGCGAGCGTGGCCCCTCAGTCGCCGGCGTCCACTCCAGCGACGGCGCGAACGGCCGTCATCGACTCCGCGGCGCCGGCAGCGCCCGCAGCGACGGGAAATCCGATTGTCGCTGTTCTCGACGGGCCCGCCGACACCACGCACCGTTTCCTCAAGGGACGGGTTGAATCGACTGGGCCGGGCACGGGCGGCGACGAAGAGCGGGCGCACGGCACGGCGATGGTCTCGCTCACCGTGTGGGGAGATCTCGATGTTACTGATCGGCCGTTGCAACGCCCGGTTCTCATCGACCCCGTTCTTGAAACGGTGATCGACGCCAACGGTCACGAAACGGCCGGGATTCCTGTCGACCGATTAGCGATTCAGGTGATTCGCGAGGCTTTGGACCGCATCTTGGAAAGGAATGCCTCGACCGAGGGTGCAGGCGTGCGCGTGATCGTTCTTGCACTGGGTCAACAGGCAATCCCGTTCCGCGGTGCGATCAGTCCCTTCGCGCGCCTTGTCGACCACTACGCGGCCAAATATGACCTGCTGTTCGTCGTCAGCGCCGGTAATCACTACGCCCTCCTCGAGTTCGAATCCGCCGCTGAGCACATTGAGGATCCCGCCGAGCTGCGGGCGATCGGCCTGCGGCTCCTCCGTGATCGGAGCGATCGGCCGCTGCTCGCTCCAGCCGAGGCGATGAACGCCCTGACCGTCGGTGCGTTGCATGCGGACGCCACGCGGGCCGACCCACGATGGGATGGCATGGTGGACCCCCTGCCGGACGGTTCGGCGTTCCCGAGCCCGGTCAGTGGTTCGGGCCCCGGCTTCAACAACGGCATCAAGCCCGACCTCATGGCCCCCGGCGGAAGGGTTCTCTTCAGACACGAATTCGATCGCGCAGACACGTACGCGCTTCGCCCGGTAGGCATTCGTGAATCACTCCCAGGAGTGCTCGCCGCTGCTTTCGGGAATGATGGCGATAGCGCGGACCTGCAACGGCTCACCGGAACGTCCGCCGCAACGGGTATCGTCGCGCACGATGCTGCACGGATCGCCGAATCTCTGACATCCGTCACGCCATCTGCCGTGCCCGTGGACTACGTCGCTGTCAGCGTTCGAGCGCTGCTGGTCAACACGACGGGATGGTCAGCCGCCGCCGCGCCGATCCGGGCCATCTGGGCCGATGACGGGCACGAGGGAGAGGCCTACCGACGCGCCGCGTCCAAGCTCCTCGGCTACGGCGCGCTCCGCTCGGAACGTGTCGCCCAAGGCGCGCCACACCGCATCACCGTGCTCACGACAGGAATGATCTGGGAGGGTGAATCCCGGGAGATGCTCGTACCAGTGCCTGACGCGCTCAGCGGAGCCAAGGTCTTCCGCGAAGTCAGCGCGACGTTGGCGTGGTTCACGCGCAACAACCCGTCGAGCCGTCGTTACCGAGGTACACAACTATGGTTCGAGCTCCAGAACGCTGCCGCGTTCGGTGTCACGCGCACGCACGCGCCCTGGCGTGCGGCGAGACGAGGCTCTCTCCAGCACGAAATCTTCGCAGGATCATCCGCAAAGACATTTCCCAGGGATTCGGCACTGCGCTTCAAAATCAACTGCGCCGAAGACGCCCTGGAAAACCACCTCCAAGCAAAGTTCGCGCTCGCGGTCACGTTCGAGGTCGACGAGCATGCCGGTATCGCGGTGTACGACTACATTGCCGAGCGAATGAGGCAACAGGTGCCGATCCGAGAACACGTCGTCGTACCAGTGCGGTAAGCGTTCGACGCAGATCGCAGCAGCTCAGGGAGCAAGCCCGACCTCTTGGCAGCAGCCTGCGCCGCCGACCGATTCGAATCGCGGACGTCCTCGAGAGGGCTCGAAAGGCGGGGTGCATCCGCGGGCGGGCCGGCGTAGTTGCTCCGTTACCGCGTGGTCGCCCCGGAGCGTGACTTCCAACGGGGGAGAAGCCCGGATCCCTGCGTCACCGCGATGGCGGGCGATCGTCGTCAGCATCGGACCGAAAGACTGGAAGTCGGAGATTCGGAGCTGAGTGATCTGCATCAGGGGTCCGCGCGTAGACCGTTCTTGCTCTGGTGCTGCGGACGGCCGATCGATCGCTTGACCCTCGAACTCTCGCGGCGCTCACCCCTGGCACCGCCGCAGGCGGCGCGGTAACCAAGCAGTAACGGACTGCCGGTTTCAAGACGTGCGACGGTGGGAGCAACCGCGCCCAACTTCGGCGTCAGTCCGGGGATCTCGCCGCTTGGCCTGTCTTCTGTGGCGTTGGCATATGAGTTCAAATCCCACCGGTAGCGCCGCGAAGAAGCGCCCCGGTTTTGACCTGGGGCTCGTCACGTTCTTCAGCGCCGTTCGTTCCCGAGTCACTCAGCCGTAGATCGAGTCGGGTATCTCCGGGCAGGCGGTGACGAGCTCGTAGTACTGGGACTGCGGCAGATCGACCGACCGGTACGGCGACCACGCCCCGTCGCTGTCGACGAACTCATGCTCGCTCGGGCCACGCTCCACCGAGATGCCGTGGTCCTGCAGGCACTTCGTGAGCTCGCCCGTGGAGTAGCGGTAGAGCCACTCCAGCTGGGACTCGTTGAAGGCAGTCTGGTACTTCGCGGCCATGGGGTACTTGGCCCCGCACGTGTACTCAGCGACCGCGAACGCCTCGGACCGTGCGTCCGGGACCTGCCCGGAGGCGAGGCTCGCGTCGGGCATCGCCTTCGCCTGCGGGAACCCCGCGGCGGTCATGCACCGTTCCTGCGTCGGGGCCCAGTCGGCGTGCGAGACGGTCCGGACGCGGCCGACCACCGGCCGCTCGAGCCCCGGATGGCGTGACGAGACCAGCTGCCACGCCTGGTCGGCATTCGCGTCGAGGATGGTCTCCGCTCGCGCCGCGCTCAGCGCATCGGGCTCCGGCCCAGAGGCACCCCCAGGCGTGGCACATGCGGACACCCCGGTGACCACTGCGATGCAGACCACGCTCGCTGCTGCAGTGAGGAGCTGATGGTTTCGTCGTCGCAAGTGTCCCCCTGGAGCCGCGATCGTCAGAACTGCCGGTTCGCCACATCCGCCCGGT
>Ga0308161_1002918_pt1 | contig 17397 bp, 12 predicted proteins | sample PhyFR2_FD_201034 | JGI IMG/M metagenome (GOLD analysis project Ga0308161, IMG submission 201034) | Phyllosphere microbial communities from UC Gill Tract Community Farm, Albany, California, United States - DLSLF.R2 | ecosystem: Host-associated > Plants > Phyllosphere > Unclassified | place: USA...
AGCCCCACAGGATCACGCTCCACACCGCCACCGGCGGGATCAGGAAACCGATCAGCACGCCCAGACCTGCGCCCGCGAGCACGATGCCGGCCAGCGCGAAGGGGAGCCAGCGGTACTCCTTCTGCGTGAAGGTGTAGAGCGTGCGAAGCTGCGAGAAGAATCCCGGACGCTTCTCGGGGGTGGAGGTACGAGCGGCCATAGGAATGATTCTATCTTCGCGCGTGGCGCCGCCTCTCCTCCCCAGGTGCGGGATGCGCGCTCTTGTCCACGATCGGCTCGTTCGGGCCACCACGCCGGCTCTCCTCCGTCCACCATCGACGGATGAGCTCCGCCGCCGCCTCGTCTCCCTTCGTTGAATACCTGGACGACTATCTCCGTCGCCGCACGCGCAGTGGCCTCCCCCTCGTCCCGGGGGAAGCCGTCACCCTCGCCGTCGGCCTCCTTCGCGGATGCCGACGGGCCGAGGATCGCGCGCACGGGGCGGCCTGGGCGCTGACCGCTCGGGGGTGTCCGGTGCTCACCGATGCAGTCGGCGGCGATGACGCGCTCGGGGTGACCGCGGCGACGCTCTCGCAGCTTGCGGAGATGGTGGACGACGAGGGGCGGGCGTTGGTCGAGCGCGCGCGGGAAACCGTGCTCACGCAACCGCCCCGCGCGTGGGAAGAGGCGGAGCGAAGGCTGTTCGCGTGGGCCGAACCCGTGCCGCTGGTCCTCGGACCGCTGAGCCCACGGGGCGACCACGATGGGACGCCGCCACGGTCTTCGCCGCAACCGACGTCCTTCCTCTCCGGCATCGACGGCGAATTCGCTACCGTGGCCACCCAGGCGGTGAGCGAGATCTGGGAGAAGTGGCGGAGCTGGCGATACGCACGCGTCATCTCGTTCGCACTGGTCGCGGGGAGCGTCGCGGTCGTCCTGGGGCTGGTGGTGCCGACCGCGGCGCACAGCCCCGCTCCCGCGACGGAGTCCGTTCCTGCGGCGTCCGCACCGGGCCATGATCGGGCTCAGGATGCCACGTCCCCGGCGACGCAGCATCCGTCCGACCGACCGACGGTTCTGGATCCGGGCGGCCCGACGCCGCTGCTCCGCGTGGAGACCCCGGCACCGTCTCCGACCGGGACCGCTCCGGCGGAGGACGACATCGTCGATGCGGCGACGGAACTGCTCACGGCCTACACGGCCTGCGGAGGCGAGATCTCCTGCGAGCAGACCCTGCGTGAGGCGCGCCCGGACCCGGGTGAACCGACACCGACAGATCCGGCGGGTGCCAGGATTTCGCTGGTCGACGACTTCGGAGGGCTCGCTGTGGTGCGCCTCGACGGCGGCGAGCAGCCGCAGTATGTGACGATCGTGAAGGAGAAAGACCGATGGCTGGTCCGCGCCGTCAGAACGGTCACGAACCAGCCATCATGAGCCGGTCACGGCGGGGATCAGATCCCGAGGTCACCCTCGAACTGCGCACCCTCCAGGCGAGCCTTGACGGCACCGAGGAAGCGCGCAGCGTCCGCGCCGTCGATGATGCGGTGGTCGTAGGAGAGAGCCAGGTACACGTACGAACGCACGGAGATGGCATCCTTTCCGTCGACGGAGACGACACCCGGCTTCTTCACCACAGCGCCGAGCCCGAGGATCGCCGACTGGGGGAGGAAGACGATGGGCGTGTCGAACAGCGCGCCGCGCGAACCGGTGTTGGTCAGCGTGAACGTGCCGCCGGCGAGCTCGTCGGGCTTCAGCTTGTTGTCGCGCGTGCGGGCCGCCAGATCGGCGATCTCTCGAGCGAGCTGGGCGATGTTCTTCTCGCCCGCGTCCTTGACCACGGGGGTCAGCAGGCCGCGCTCGGTGTCGACCGCGATGGCGACGTTCTCCTGAGCGGGGTAGACGATCTCATCACCCTCGACCGTCGAGTTGATGATCGGGTATGCCTTGAGAGCCTCGATCGCCGCGAGCGCGAAGAACGGCAGGAACGAGAGCTTGTCGCCCGTCTTCTGCTGGAACTCGCCCTTCACGCGGTCGCGAAGAGCGGCGACCTTCGTGACATCGACCTCGACGACCGTGGTCAGCTGCGCGGTGGCCTGCATCGACGCCACGGCGCGCTCAGCGATGACCTTGCGCAGACGCGACATCTTCTGCGTGGTCCCACGCAGCGGCGACACCTCGACGGGCGCGGGTGCGGCAGCGGTGGCGGCCGCCGGGGCAGCCGCCGGAGCCGACTTGGCGGCCTCGGCAGCCTTGAGAACGTCTTCCTTGCGAATGCGCCCGCCGACGCCGCTGCCCGTGACGGTCGTCAGGTCGACACCCTGCTGCTGCGCAAGACGACGAACGAGGGGCGTGACGTAGGTGACGTCGTCGTTCGACGACGCCGCGGGCGCCTGCTGGACCGGCTTCTCTGCGGCGGGTGCCGGCTGCTCGGCCGGCTGCTCGGGAGCGGGCGTGGCCGGCTTCTCCTCCGCCGCGGGGGCGGGCTCGGCGGGCTTCTCCTCCGCGGCGGGGGCGGGCTCGGCGGGCTTCTCCTCCGCGGCGGGGGCGGGCTCGGCGGGCTTCTCCTCCGCGGCGGGGGCCGGAGCAGGAGCCTCGGCCGGAGCGGCAGCGCCGCTGCCGATGCGCGCGAGGGTCGCGCCGACGGCAACCGTCTCGTCTTCCTGAACGACAATCTCCTGGAGAGTTCCCGCGACCGGCGAGGGAATCTCGGTGTCGACCTTGTCGGTCGAGATCTCGAGCAGCGGCTCGTCGACCGCGACATCGTCGCCGACGGCCTTGAGCCAGCGGGTGACGGTGCCCTCGGTCACGCTCTCGCCGAGCTCGGGGAGCTTGACGTCGGTCGCGTCGCCGGAGGGGGCGGGAGCGGGTGCCGCTGCGGGGGCGGCCTGCGGGGCGGGCGCTTCTTCCTGAGCGGGGGCTTCCTCGTGCGCGGGGGCTTCCTCCTGCGCGGCGGGAGCGGCTTCGGGAGCGTCGTCCGAGGATGCGGCGCCCGAGCCATCACCGATCTTCGCCAGCACGGCGCCGACCTCGACGGTCTCGTCTTCTTGCACGAGGATCTCTTCGATCACGCCCGAGACGGGCGAGGGGATCTCGGTGTCGACCTTGTCGGTCGAGATCTCCAGCAGACCCTCGTCCTCCTGGACGGTGTCACCGACCTGCTTCAGCCAGCGGGTGACCGTTCCCTCGGTCACGCTCTCACCGAGAGCGGGGAGGACGACGGAAGTGCTCATGGATATGTCTCCTTCGTACCGGATGCGGTATCTAGCTTAGTGACCGGTGAGCGGTCAGAGTGCGTGCAGGGGCTTCCCGGCGAGTGCCAAGAAGGCTTCGCCGAGTGCCTCGCTCTGGGTGGGGTGCGCGTGGATGAAGGGCGCGACGTCTTCCGGGTGGGCTTCCCAGCCCACCGCCAGTTGAGCCTCAGTGATCAGCTCACCGACGCGGTCGCCCACGAGGTGGGCGCCGACGACCGGCCCGTCGATCCGTCGGACGATCTTGACGACTCCCGACGTACCGATGATCTCACTCTTGCCGTTGCCCGCGAGGTTGTACTCGTACGAGCGAACGGCCTCGGATCCGTAACGATCCTGTGCCTGAGCCTCGGTCAACCCGACCGACGCCACCTCGGGGTGCGAGTACGCCACACGGGGCACATCGATGTCCGGAACGAGGACAGGGGACAGGCCCGCGATCTCCTCGGCCACGAAGATGCCCTGCTGGAAGCCCCTGTGGGCGAGTTGCAAGCCTGGCACGATGTCTCCGACAGCCCACACATGGGGGGCATCGGTGCGCAGACGATCGTCGGTCTGGACGAATCCGCGCTCGAGGGTGACCCCGGCCTCTTCGTACCCCAGGCCGGCGGTGACGGGCCCCCGACCGACCGCGACGAGAACATAGTCCGCCGCGAGTTCGGCGCCGTCGTCGAGGACGACGGTGACGCTGTCCTCGTCCGTCCGCAGCGAGGCGAACCTCCGACCGAGTCGGAACTCGATCCCGCGTTTACGGAATGCTCGCTCGAGCGCCTTGCTCGACGCGGGGTCCTCCGCAGGAAGCAGATGGGGGAGGGCTTCGACGATTGTGACGTCGACGCCGAACGAGCGCCAGACGCTCGCGAACTCGACGCCGATGACCCCGCCGCCCAGAACGATCACGCGCTCCGGGATGACCTCGAGGTCGAGTGCCTGCTCGCTGGTCAAGACGCGGCCTCCGACTTCGAGACCGGGCAGGCTGCGGCTGTACGAACCCGTCGCCAGGATCACGTCGGTGCCCCGGTAGAGGTCTTCGCCCACGCGCACGGCCGGACCGCCAGCCAACGTCCCCTCGCCTCGGACCACGCGGATACCCCGTGCCGCGATGAGGCCCTCGAGACCCTTGAACTTCTTTGCGACGATTCCCTCACGGTACGCACGGACGCCGACCGGGTCGATGCCCGTCAGGGTGGCGTTGACGCCGATGCGGGCCGCGTCGCGAGCGGCATCCGCAACCTCTGCGGCGTGGAGCAGGGCCTTGGTCGGGATGCAGCCTCGATGAAGGCAGGTACCCCCGAGCTTGTCCTTCTCGACGAGGACGACATCCTTGCCGAGTTCCGCCAGGCGCAGGGCGGCGGCGTAGCCGCCGCTGCCGCCACCGAGGATGACGACGTCTGCGGAGTAATCGGTCATCGCGAGCTCGCCAGCAGCTCGACCAGTGAGCGGACCGTTGCGGCCGTCACACCCTTGTCGGTGTATCCGAACGGGGCGCCCTTGTTCATGCCCACGCCGGCGATGTCGAGGTGGACCCACGGGATGCGGGCGGCATCGGCGTCATCGGACACGCGTCCGACGAAGTGGCGCAGGAAGAGTCCCGCGAAGAGAGAACCACCGGCCGGGTCTCCGATCTTCGCGTTCTGGAGGTCGGCGATGGGGGAGTCGAGGTCGTCGACCATGTGCGCGGGGAGGGGGAGCTGCCACGCCAGCTCCGAAGCGCGGGATGCTGCAGCGAGGTACTCGGCGACGGCGTCGTCCTCGCCCATGACACCGGTGTGCCGGTTACCGAGGGCGATCGTGATGGCGCCGGTCAGCGTGGCCACGTCGACGAGGAGGTCGGGCTGCTCTCGACTCGCCGCGACGAGCCCGTCTGCCAGGACGAGGCGACCCTCGGCATCGGTGTTCAGCACCTCGACCGTGGTGCCGTCGAGCATCCGGAGAACGTCGCCGGGGCGAGTGGCGCGCCCGGACGGCATGTTGTCGGCGATGCAGAGCCACGCGCTGACACGCACCGGGAGGGCCATCTCGGCGGCGGCCTTGAGAACCGCGAGCACCGTGGCCGCACCGCACATGTCGTACTTCATGCCGACCATCGAGGCCGGCGGTTTCAAGGACAGGCCGCCGGTGTCGAAAGTGATGCCCTTGCCGACGAGGGCGACGTGACGCTGCGCGCCGGCGGGGGAGTAGTCGAGGCGGACCAGTCGCGGCGGACGGTCCGAGCCCTGACCCACGCCCAGGATGCCGCCGTACCCGCCGTCGCGGAGCGCGTTCTCGTCGAGAACCTCGACCTCGACGGGGAAACCCGCCACCGCCTTGACCGCCTGGTCCGCGAAGTCTGCGGGTCCCAGCCACTCGGCGGGGGTGGTCACCAGGTCTTTGACGAGGGCGACCGCACCCGACACGGCGGTGACGGCGACGACGTCGTCCTCAGACGGAGCCTGAGCGGAGAAGACCGTGACCCGATGGGCGCGCGTCTTCGGCGATTCCTTCTTGTAGCCGGCGAAGCGGTACCCGCCGAGGGCTGCGCCCTCCGCGAGCGGGCGCCAGTCGGCGGGCGTCAGCGCCTGGACGGCGACGTGCTCGAAGCCCGTCAGGTGTCGAAGGCCTGCGCCGGCCGCGTCGCGGAGGGCAGCGGCATCCGGGGCCGTCCCCGCGCCCACGACCGCGAGAGGGGTCGCCACGCCGGGGAGGTACACGCGCTGGAAGGAGCCGGGGGCGCCGGTGAACCCGACGGCCTTGAGGGCCGCGCCCAGTCCGTCCCACCCCTCGGGGTCCGCACCTTCGCCTACGGGCTTGGCGACCACCAGGAGGATCGCATCGGCATCGGATTCGCGAAGGGGGGCGTCGGTGTGCGCCACAGAAGGAAAGGGCATGCCTTCCATCCTAGGTTCGCCCGTGTTCGCTAGCAGCGGGACGCACCGGGCCCCCGTGCCGGACCCGGCTCGTAAGCTGGAGGGCATGCCGTATTCCGCACCGCTGTACGATCGTGCGCCCTCTGCGCCGCCGGTGCCCTCGGGGCTTCCCCTCGTGATCGCGCTCACCGGGTTCACCGACGCGGGTGGGGCCGTGACCCGGCTCGTCGAGTATTTCCGCAATGATCTCGAGCCGCACGCCCTCGTCGCCTTCGACAACGACACGCTTCTCGACTACCGCGCTCGGCGCCCGCTCATCACCTTCGCCGAAGACCACCTCACGGAGTACCGCCCGCCGCGCCTCGAGCTGTCGCTCGCCCATGACTCCCTGGGAAGCCCCTTCCTCCTCCTCGCCGGGTACGAACCGGACTTCCTGTGGGAGGCCTTCGCCGAGAGCGTCCTCGAGCTCGCCGCCGGCCTCCAGGTGTCGTCGGTGACGTGGGTGCACGCCATCCCGCTTCCCGTCCCGCACACCCGCCCCATCGGCACCACGGTGAGCGGCACGCGCTCCGACCTCGCCGAAGCGCACTCGGTGTGGCGCCCGCACACTCAGGTCCCGTCGACCGTCGGGCACCTGCTCGAGTACCGCTTCGCCGAGGCCGGCGCCAAGGTGACCGGCTTCGCCCTGCTCGTACCGCATTACCTCGCCGACACCGAGTACCCCGCTGCCACGCTCGCGGCGCTCGACAGCCTCACCGTGGCAACCGGTCTGGTCTTCTCCGGCGAGGTGCTGCGCGAGGAGAACCGTGAGTTCCTGGCAAAGGTGAGCGAACAGGTCACCGGGAGCGAGGAGCTCACGCGCATGCTCCAGGGACTCGAGGAGCGCTACGACTCCTATATGGCCGGGTCGACACAGGCCACCCCGATCATCCACACCGGCGATCTGCCCAGCGCAGACGAGCTCGCCGCCGAGCTCGAACGATTCCTGGCATCCGGCCCCGGCGACGACGATCGACGCGGCCCTCTGGGCTGAGCGGGTCACCTCGACCCGCCGCGCCCAGACCGGCACGATCACCCCTGATCGGCTCCGACCACCGGCCCGATCGCGTCGCTGAGGAATGCACGGCCCCGCCGAAGCGTTACTACGCATAGATACCTGGCGTACGTCAAGTCCCACGTCAGGGATGTGAGACAATAAAGAACCTGACCCGTTGTCATCCGGTCCAGGAGCCCCGCTCCTCGGCTCCGGGCTTGACAAGGGTCTTACTAGTGTCCGAGAACGACCGGCGGCCGTGCAACGTACGTTCCCGGTGAAAGGCGAAACGTGGCAGGCACGAACACCAAGACCCGCTCCCGGAGTGCGAAGGACACCGACCTCGACACTTCTGAGGAGACCGAGACGACGTCGACGAAGACGCCGGCGAAGAAGGCTCCCGCCAAGGCCAAGGCTGCGCCCGCGAAGGCGAAGACCAAGGCGAAGAAGGACGACGACCTCGAAGACGAAGAAGAGGTCGACGAAGAGGTCGATGTCGAACTCGACTCCGATGACGACGACAGCGACGACGAGGCCAAGCCCGCGGCGAAGAAGTCGGACGACGAAACCGACGACGACGAAGAGGCTCCGAAAGCGCCCGCCGAGGCGCTGCCCACCGGCGCGATCGTCATCTCGTCGAGCGATGAGGACGACGTCCCCGTCTACTCGGCGCAGATCACCGGCGCGACGGCGGACCCGGTCAAGGACTACCTGAAGCAGATCGGTAAGGTCCCGCTGCTGAACGCGGCCGAAGAGGTCGAGCTCGCGATGCGTATCGAGGCCGGCCTGTTCGCCGAAGAGAAGCTGTCGAACATGTCGGCCGCCGAAAAGACGAGCCAGCTCGGCCTCGATCTGCAGTGGGTCGCCCGTGACGGTCAGCGCGCCAAGAGCCACCTGCTCGGTGCCAACCTCCGCCTGGTCGTCTCGCTCGCCAAGCGCTACACCGGTCGCGGCATGCAGTTCCTCGACCTCATCCAGGAGGGCAACCTGGGCCTGATCCGTGCGGTCGAGAAGTTCGACTACACCAAGGGCTTCAAGTTCTCGACGTACGCCACCTGGTGGATCCGTCAGGCGATTACGCGCGCCATGGCCGACCAGGCCCGCACCATCCGCATCCCGGTCCACATGGTCGAGGTCATCAACAAGCTCGCCCGTGTGCAGCGCCAGATGCTGCAGGACCTCGGTCGCGAACCCACGCCCGAGGAGCTCAGCCGCGAGCTCGACATGACCCCCGAGAAGGTCATCGAGGTGCAGAAGTACGGCCGTGAGCCCATCTCTCTGCACACCCCGCTCGGCGAAGACGGCGACAGCGAGTTCGGCGACCTGATCGAGGACACCGAGGCGGTCGTGCCGGCCGACGCGGTGGGCTTCACCATGCTGCAGCGTCAGCTCGAGTCGCTCCTCGACTCGCTCAGCGAGCGCGAGGCGGGCGTGATTCGCATGCGCTTCGGCCTCGGCGACGGTCAGCCCAAGACCCTCGACCAGATCGGCGACACGTTCGGCGTCACGCGCGAGCGCATCCGCCAGATCGAGTCGAAGACCATGGCGAAGCTGCGTCACCCGTCGCGTTCGCAGTCCCTCCGGGACTACCTCGAATGAGCGGCGAGGCCAACGCCGGCAAGGCGCTCACCCGCACCGTCGAGGGCACCTCGTACGCGCGCATCCCGATCCGCACGCGGGTCGTCATGCCGGGCGACGACCTCGACGCCTTCATCCTCGAGTACGCGAAGGATGCCGTGCAGCCGGGCGACCTGCTGTTCGTCACCGAGAAGATCGTCGCCATCACGCAGGGCCGTTCGTTCAAGCTCGACAGCATCAAGCCCCGCAAGCTGGCGCTCTTCCTGTCGAAGTACGTCACCCGCACGCCCTACGGCATCGGCCTCGGCATGCCCGAGACCATGGAGATGGCGCTGCGCGAGTGCGGCACGCCCCGCATCCTGTTCGCCGCGGCCGTCTCGGCCGTGACCAAGGCGTTCGGCCGCAAAGGCGACTTCTACCGCATCGCCGGCGACAAGGCGCGGGCGATCGACGGCCCCACGAAGGGCACGATCCCGCCGTACAACCAGGCCGTCGTGCTCGGTCCGGAGCGTCCCCGCGAGGTCGCCGCGCGTCTGAAGGCGCTGCTCGGCATCGACCTGGACGTCGCCGTCGTCGACATCAACGACCTGGGTGGCAACATCCTCGGCTCCACGATGGACAAGGCCGGCGAGAAGCGCCTCGTCGCGATCCTGAAGGACAACCCGCTCGGCCAGGGACACGAGTCCACGCCGTTGGGGATCGTCCGCCGCAGCTGACAGAGACACACGACTGGCCCGTCCCGTTCCGGGGCGGGCCTTTCGTCTTTCCGGATGCCGCGACTCGGAGCGGCCCTTCGACAGGCTCAGGGTCCTCCCGCCCAGGTGGCTGAGCCGGTCGAAGCCACCGGACCCACATCGCCCCCTGACCCGTCGACAGGCTGAGGGTCCGCCCGAGCCGCACCACGACCAGAAAAGACCCGCCCCGTCACGGCGACGAGCCTCTCGGCATCCGGAATCAGAACCCGATGGCCGCCTGATAGCGCGGCTTGTGACCGGTGCGGATCCCCGTCACGCTCGGCTTGTTCTCGTACACGCCCGCACCCCAGTTGCCCTCGACGAGCACCGGACCGTCGGGGCCGACGACGATGTCCCAGCCGACGTACTGCACCTGCGGGACGACACGTGCGACCTGGTCGACGAACGCCTTGACCTCGTCGATCATCGGAAGCTGGAAGTCGGCGATGCGGACGCCGGAGTCGGGGTGCAGCTCGTGCACGTGCCCGTGCGAGTCGTAGCCGGCGCCGAGCGCGTGGCCGTTCTCGTCGAGCATCGTGTAGAAGCCGCCGAAGGTCATCTGGTCGCTGACCGCACCGCGGCCGAACTTCTGCGCCATGGCGAGGATGTGGGTCTTCTGCCCGTCGAAGAAGGCCGTCACGCGCGTGGTGTTGACGGTGCCGGGGCACACGGCCGCGAGGTCGTCGTGCTGGCGGATGACCTCTTCGACGAGGATCTCGCCGCGCTCGAGCAGTCCGCGGTGGAACGTGCTCCAGTCCTCGACGTCGGCCGCGTGATAACGGTGCACGCCGGTGCCGGCCTGACCGACCGGCTCCTTGGTGACGATGGTGCCGAGGCGCTCCGTGAAGGCGCGCAGTTCGTCGGCGTTGTCGGCATCCAGCACCATCCAGTCGCGGCGGAGGAAGTCGCTGAAGGTCTTGTCGAACTCGACCTTGTCCTGGAAGAGACCGCGGTAGTCGGGGTGGTCGTACTTCTGCGAGATCTGGTTCGACACCGGGTGCGTCATGTACGTCGCACGCTCGGCGGGCGTGAGGATCGCGAAGTCGTAGTCGATGTAGTCCTGGAACCCGACGTTCTTCACACCGGCTTGGTAAAGCATGTCAGCGACGACGAGCGGCAGAGCCTTGCCGTGCTGCGTCGAGGCCTCTTTGGCGCGTTCGATCACTGAGCCCACGTCGATGCGACGGGCACGTCCGGCGAGGTAACGCAGACGGGTGACGGGGGAGAAGCCCTGGTTAGGCATGCACGCTCCGGGGTCGGGGATGACGGACCCCGTTAGTCTAGAGGCGTGACCTCCACGCTCCCTGCTCGCGCGCCTGCCGCCGGGGGAGTCGCTCCGGTCGCGCTCCTCTCCGCGTCCGCGTTGCGCCGCAATGCGCCACTCGCCTCGGGCGGTCACGACGACGTTCTCACCGCCGATGCCTGGGGTCACGGAGCCGCGTGGGTGGCATCCGTGCTCTCCGATCTGGATCTGGATGCCACGGCCCTCGACGCGTCGACCCTGTTCGGGCTGCCGGGATCGAACGCGCTCCCCGTCATGTCTTTGCGCGGTCGCGCACTGGGCACCAAGGCGCTACTGCGCGGTGAGGGCGTGTCCTACGGCTACACGCATCGCGCGCCCCACGACACGACGGTGGCCCTCGTCACGGGCGGCTACGCCCAGGGCGTCGTGCGTTCGCTCGGCAACGCCGTGACGGTGGCGATCGACGGGCGTCGGCACCGCATCGTCGGGCGCGTTGCGATGGACGTCTGCGTCGTCGACGTCGGTGAGGCCGACGTCGCACGCGGAGCGGAGGTCGTCTTCTTCGGCGACCCGGCAGAGGGCCACCCCTCGCTCGAGGAATGGACGGATGCCACGGGCTGGAGCGCGGCGGAGATCGTCGCCGCCATAGGTGTCCGGGCCGAGCGGCGGGTCGACGCGTGAGCGCCGAGTACCGCGTCGACCTCGATGCCTTCGCCCGTAACCTCCGCCGCGTGCGCGCCGCGGTCGCTCCCGCGGAGCCGATGTTCGTGGTCAAGGACGATGCCTACGCCCACGGCCTCGAGGTCCTCGTGCGTCGCGCGCGCGAGGAGGGCGTGCGGTGGTTCGGCGCGTTCGACGTGGTCACCGGCGCGGCCGTGCGGTCCATCGCCGGACCCGACGCGCGCATCTTCGTCTGGTTGATCGGTGGTGCCGAGGACCTCGCCACGGGGATCGCCGCCGATCTCGACCTCGGTGTCGGCGATCACGCGCTCCTCGACGACCTCGCAGCGCTTCCCCCGGCCGGCGTCGCCCGCGTGCACCTCAAAATCGACACGGGCCTGCACCGCAACGGCATCCGTCCCGAGGACTGGGATGCCGCGCTCGCCCGCATGTCCGCGCTCGTCGCCGAGGGCCGTGTCCAGTTCGAGGGCATCTGGTCGCACATCTCGGAAGCCTCGGATGCCGATGACGACGACGCCCGTGCCCTGTTCCTCGCCGCGCGCGACGCGGCGCGTGCCGCCGGCCTCGAGCCGCGCTTCTCTCACCTGGCCGCCAGCGCCGCGGGCTTCGCCCGCGGGGAGTTCCGCGAGGACCTTGTGCGTGTCGGGACGTTCTCGTATGGCATCCGTCCGGCCGGCGGTCCGGGGGAAGCAGAGCTGGGCATCGAGCCCGTCGCCGGCCTGGTCGCGACCGTCACCGCGGTCGAGTCCGCGGGCGTTCAGGTGGACGTGGGCAGCGCGCACGGGCTCCCGAGCGCCCTCGCCGGGCTCTTCGAGGTCGCCACTCCGGCGGGTCCGCGTCGCGTGGAGGCGATCGGGTTCACGTCGCTGACGGTCGCCCCGTGGGATGACGCGAAAGTGGGCGAGCCTCTCGCGATCTTCGGACGGGGAGCTTTGTCCAGCGCGACCGACCTCGCCGAGCTCATCGACACGATCGGCGAAGAGATCGCTCTGCGCGTGTCGCCTCTCCTTCCGCGCGTCTACACTCCGGTCGAGGCCTGACGGCACAGAAAAAGCCCCGATCCGCTCGCTCGAAGCGGTGCCGGGGCCTGTTCTGGGGAGTCTCAGTCGGCGGCGTTGAGTCGCGCCGTCTCGTCGTGCCACGAGGTGGCGATGCTGCGGAGCTTCTCTTCGTACTTGCGGCCGTGGTGCGCGCAGAACAGCAGTTCGCTGCCGTTGACCTCGGCGGCGATGTACGCCTGCGCGCCGCAGGAGTCGCAGCGATCCGCCGCCGTCAGGCGGTGGTCGAGAACAGACGCTTCGGGTGCGGTCGTGGTGGTCATCTCGGGTGCCCTCCTCAAGTGGTCGTTGGGCGAGTCTCCATATACAACCACGGGGATGTTTCCCCTATGCCGCAGCTTGATCACATTTCGCTGTGCGCGTACGGTGACCCGACCACGCTGTGTGTCTGCGAGGCGATGTCAGTGGCCCCGATTACGCTGGGAGATCGTGACGTCCGAGTACTCCGCCCATCATCTCCAGGTCCTTGAAGGCCTTGAAGCCGTCCGCAAGCGCCCGGGCATGTACATCGGCTCCACCGACTCCCGCGGTCTCATGCACTGCCTGTGGGAGATCATCGACAACTCCGTCGACGAAGCACTGGGCGGCCACGGCTCGCGCATCGACATCGTGCTGCACGCCGATGGCAGCGTCGAGGTGCGCGACCGAGCTCGTGGCATCCCCGTCGATGTCGAGCCCCGTACCGGCCTCACCGGTGTGGAGGTCGTCTTCACCAAGCTCCACGCCGGCGGCAAGTTCGGCGGCGGGTCGTACGCGGCATCCGGTGGCCTGCACGGCGTCGGCGCCTCGGTCGTGAACGCCCTGTCCGAGCGCCTCGACGTCGAGGTCGACCGCGCGGGGAAGACCTACGCGATGTCGTTCCACCGGGGCGAGCCCGGTCTCTTCGCGGGCGACACCCCCGACTCGGCCTTCACCCCCTTCGAGCGCAGCAGCGAGCTGCGGGTCGTCGGCAAGGCGCCGCGCGGCGTGACCGGCACACGCATCCGCTACTGGGCCGATCGTCAGATCTTCACGAAGGACGCGGCCTTCGGTCTCGACGAGCTCGTGCAGCGCGTGCGTCAGACGGCGTTCCTTGTGCCCGGGCTCGAGATCGTCGTGCTCGACGAGCGCGGCGACGAGAAGGTCGAGACGAGCTACCGCTTCGACGGCGGCATCTCCGAGTTCGCCGAGTTCCTCGCCCCCGACGCGGCGGTCACAGACACGTGGCGACTCACCGGCACAGGAACCTTCACCGAGACCGTTCCCGTGCTGCAGCCGGGCGGGTCCATGATCCCGACCGAGGTGCAGCGCGAGTGCGAGGTCGACATCGCGGTGCGGTGGGGGACCGGGTACGACACGACCACCCGCTCGTTCGTCAACATCATCGCGACACCCAAGGGCGGCACGCACCAGCAGGGCTTCGAGCAGGGCCTGATGAAGGTCCTGCGTGCACAGGTCGAGCAGAACGCCCGCAAGCTCAAGGTCGGAAACGACAAGATCGAGAAGGATGATCTTCTCGCGGGCCTCACAGCCGTGCTCACCGTGCGCCTCCCCGAGCCGCAGTTCGAGGGCCAGACCAAAGAGGTGCTGGGTACTCCCGCGGTGCGCCAGATCGTGGCATCCGTGGTCCAGAAGGAACTGGCCGCCCGTTTCGCCTCGCCCAAGCGCGACGACAAGGCGCAGACCGCGCAGCTGCTCGAGAAGATCGTCTCCGAGATGAAGGCGCGCATCTCGGCGCGCACCCACAAAGAGACGCAGCGTCGCAAGAACGCCCTCGAGTCCTCGTCGCTGCCGGCGAAGCTCGTCGACTGCCGCTCGAACGACGTCACCGACTCCGAGCTGTTCATCGTCGAGGGCGACTCCGCGCTCGGCACGGCCAAGCTCGCGCGCAACAGCGAGTACCAGGCCCTGTTGCCGATCCGCGGAAAGATCCTGAACACCCAGAAGGCCTCGATCAGCGACATGCTGGGCAACGCTGAGTGCGCCTCGATCATCCAGGTGATCGGCGCTGGCTCCGGTCGCTCGTTCGATCTCAGCGCGGCCCGCTATGGCAAGATCATCCTGATGAGCGACGCCGACGTCGACGGTGCCCACATCCGCACCCTGCTGCTGACGTTGTTCTTCCGCTACATGCGACCGCTCGTCGAAGAAGGGCGAGTCTTCGCCGCGGTGCCGCCCCTGCACCGCGTCGTCGTGATGAACCCCGGCACGAAGCCCAACGAGACGATCTACACCTACAGCGAGCAGGAGCTGCACACCCTGCTCACCAAGCTCAAGCGCTCGAACAAGCGCTGGCAGGAGCCCGTGCAGCGCTACAAGGGCCTCGGAGAGATGGATGCCGACCAGCTCGCGACCACGACCATGGATCGCGCCGGGCGCACTCTGCGCCGCGTGCGTGTGCAAGACATGGAGGCGGCGGCATCCGTGTTCGACCTGCTGATGGGCAGCGATGTGGCTCCGCGCCGGGAGTTCATCATCGACTCGAGCGATCGTCTGGCGCGCGAGCGCATCGACGTCTGAGCAGCGGGCGGGCCGGCTGGACGCCTCCGCGCCCGCCGGCCCAGGGCCGTCAGCGAACCGAGGTGCCGATGGCGCCGATGACCGCGTCCAGCGGCTGCCCCGACGCGTCGCGCTTCGCGCCGCCCTCGGGGAGGGCCCGCACGGAGCCGTCCAAGCCCACGGCGCGCGGATCGGTTCCGACCCACGCGAGCACGAGGGCGTCCTCGCCGCGGAGCAGGCGCTGCGCGCGCACGCCTCCGGTGGCACGCCCCTTGGCAGGGTATTCCGTGAACGCGGAGACCTTTGCGCTGCCCGCGTCGGTTCCGGGAAGCGCCGCGGTGGACCCCGCGACCGTGACGACGACGGCGTCGAACGCGGACGCGCCGACGACCGCGAATGCGATCACGCGCGCACCGTCGGACAACCGGATGCCGGCCATGCCGCTCGCGGAGCGACCCTGCGGGCGCACCGATGAGGCGTCGAAGCGCAAGAGCTGCGCATCGCTGGCGACGAAGACCAGTTCGGCATTGTCGCCGGCCGGAGCGGCCCCGACCACGCGGTCACCGTCGCGGAGGGCGATGATCTCGATCTCGGGCTTGGTGCCGAGCTCGCTCGCCGCGACGCGCTTCACGACCCCCTGCTCGGTGCCGAGAGCGATCGTCGGGCCGTCACTCAGCGGAACGAGCGCGACGACGCTCTCGCCCTTGGCCAGGGTGAGATACTGCTCGACCTTCGTCCCCGCGGCGAGCTGCACCGAATTGGCCGGGACGGAGGGGAGGTCGACGGGAGAGAAGCGCACCAGCCGTCCGGCCGAGGTCACGGCGCCGATCTCGCCGCGGGTGGTCGTGTCGACCGCGGAGCGGATCGCGTCGTGCTTCGATCGCCGCGTCGGCGGTACGACACCTCCCGCGGGCGCGTCGGCGACGAGCTCGGCGCGGACCATCCGGCCGGTCGCCGAGAGGTAAACGCGGCACGGCGCATCCGCGATCTGCAGGTCGGCGGCGGCAGCGGCCTTCGCCGAGCGAGGCTGGACCGGACCGCCGTTGAGCAGCAGTGTCCGACGAGGAGTGCCGTAGGCCTCAGCGGCGGCGTCGAGTTCCTTCGCCACCTGCTGACGCAGGAGCGTCTCGCTGCCGAGCAACTCGACGAGCTGGGCGATCTCGGCGTTCAACTGGTCGCGCTCGGCCTCGAGCTCGATGCGCGAGAACTTCGTCAGGCGACGCAGGCGGAGCTCGAGGATGTACTCGGCCTGCGGGTGCGAGAGGTCGAAGACCTCCTGCAGCTTGGTGCGGGCCTGCTCGCCGTCGTCGGACGAACGGATGACCTGAATGACCTCGTCGATGTCGAGGATCGCGATGAGCAGACCCTCGACCAGGTGAAGCCGCTCGCGCTTGCGGGCCAGCCGGTACTCGCTGCGGCGGGTGACGACGCGGATGCGGTGATCGATGTAGACCCGCAGCATGTCGCGCAGGCCCAACGTCTGGGGCTGCCCGTCGACCAGCGCGACGTTGTTGATGCCGAACGAGTCCTCGAGCGGGGTGAGCCGGTAGAGCTGTTCCAGAACGGCCTGGGGGTCGAAGCCGGTCTTGATGCCGATGACCAGGCGCAGACCGTTGTTGCGGTCGGTCAAGTCGGTGACGTCGGCGATCCCCGTCAGCTTCTTCGCCTGCACGGCGTCTTTGATCTTCTCGATCACCCGCTCGGGGCCCACGAGGTAGGGGAGTTCGGTGATGACGATCCCGGTCCGGCGCGGGCCGAGCGACTCGATCGATGACTTCGCCCGCGTACGGAAGGTCCCGCGGCCATTCGTGTAGGCATCCTTGATGCCGTCGAGGCCGACGATGATGCCGCCCGAGGGGAGGTCGGGGCCCGGGACGAACTCCATGAGCTCTTCGACCGTGGCATCCGGATTCTGCAGAAGATGCGTCGCGGCACCCACGACCTCGATGAGGTTGTGCGGCGCCATGTTCGTGGCCATGCCGACCGCGATACCCGTCGCGCCGTTGACGAGCAGGTTGGGGAAGGCGGCCGGGAGCACCTCGGGCTGCTGGAACTGGCCGTCGTAGTTGGGGATGAAGTCGACGACGTCCTCGTCGAGGTTCTCCGTGAGTGCCAGGGCGGCTGCCGCCAGACGGGCCTCGGTGTACCGCGGGGCGGCGGGACCGTCGTCGAGCGAGCCGAAATTGCCATGTCCGTCGACGAGCGGCACACGCAGCGAAAAGGCCTGCGCAAGGCGCACGAGCGCGTCGTAGATGGGCGCGTCGCCGTGGGGGTGGAGCTTTCCCATCACCTCGCCGACGACACGCGCGCTCTTGACGTGCCCGCGGTCGGGTCGCAGCCCCATCTCCGCCATCTGATACAGGATGCGTCGCTGCACAGGCTTCAGCCCGTCGCGGGCGTCGGGCAGCGCGCGCGAGTAGATGACCGAGTAGGCGTACTCGAGGAACGACCCCTGCATCTCGGTGGAGACATCGACATCTTCGATGCGCTCGGACACGGGGGAGGAAGAACGGGAATCG
>Ga0308161_1002919_pt1 | contig 17396 bp, 14 predicted proteins | sample PhyFR2_FD_201034 | JGI IMG/M metagenome (GOLD analysis project Ga0308161, IMG submission 201034) | Phyllosphere microbial communities from UC Gill Tract Community Farm, Albany, California, United States - DLSLF.R2 | ecosystem: Host-associated > Plants > Phyllosphere > Unclassified | place: USA...
GAGCCTGTCACCCGCGACGCGCTGCTGGCCTTGCCCGGTCTGTATGGCGACCGTTCGGTGCTGGCGCTGGCGCGCCGGAAGCTGCCGGCATTGCCCGGCGTTCTGCGCGCGCTGGAGGAACTGGAAGCACTGATCGACCTGGCGGGAAATGCGGCCGTCACGATCGACCTGGCCGACTTGTCAGGCTATCAGTATGAAAGCGGCGCCATGTTCGCGCTCTATGTGCCGGGACTGCCGAACGCGGTGGCGCGCGGCGGCCGTTACGACCATGTCGGCGAGGCCTTCGGCCGCGCCCGGCCGGCGACCGGCTTTTCAATGGATTTGCGTGAACTGGCGCGTCTGCTGCCGGGCGCGCAACCCAGGGCGGCGATCCATGCGCCGTGGAGCCGGGACCCGGCGCTGCGCAGCAAGATCGCCGCACTGCGCTCGGATGGTGAAATCGTCATCCAGCACATGCCAGGCCACGAGGCCGATCAGCAGGAGTTCGATTACGATCGCGCGATCGTGCTCGAGGATGGAAACTGGAATCTCAAAACGTTAGGTTAGTGATGTCACAAAATAGCATGGCAAAAAACGTGGTTGTCATCGGCACCCAGTGGGGCGATGAAGGTAAGGGCAAGATCGTCGACTGGCTCACCGATCATGCCCAGGGCGTGGTGCGTTTCCAGGGCGGCCATAACGCCGGCCATACGCTGGTCATCGGCGGCAAGAAGACTGCGCTGCAGCTGATCCCGTCGGGCATCATGCGCGACGGCGTGGCCTGCTACATCGGCAACGGCGTGGTACTGTCCGTGCCCGACCTGCTGCGCGAGATCGACAAGCTCGAGGCGGCCGGCGTGGAAGTGGCGTCGCGCCTTAAGGTATCGGAAGCCTGCCCGGTGATCCTGCCTTACCACACCGCGCTCGATGCGGCACGCGAGGCGGCACGCGGCGCGGCCAAGATCGGCACCACCGGCAAGGGCATCGGCCCGGCCTATGAAGACAAGGTGGCGCGTCGCGCGATCCGCGTGGCCGACCTGTTGAACGCCGAGCGCTTCGCCGAGAAGCTGCGCGAGAACCTCGACTACCACAACCATGTGCTGGTCAATTACCTCAAGGCCCAGCCTGTCGATTACCAGGAAACGCTGGATCGCGCACTGGCCGACGTGCCGCGCCTGGCGCCCATGGTGACCGACGTCTCGAGCGCGCTGCATGCCTCCTACCAGGGCGGCGCCAGCCTGCTGTTCGAAGGCGCACAGGGCAGCCTGCTGGACGTGGATCACGGCACCTATCCCTTCGTTACCTCCAGCAACTGCGTGGCCGGCAATGCCGCCGCCGGCTCGGGCGTCGGCCCGAACATGCTGCATTACATCCTGGGCATTACCAAGGCCTACACCACCCGCGTCGGTTCCGGCCCTTTCCCGTCCGAGCTGCCGACCGACCAGGGCGTGGGCAAGCATCTGGCCAGCGTTGGCCATGAATTCGGCACGGTCACCGGCCGCGCCCGCCGCTGCGGCTGGTTCGATGCCGCGCTGCTCAAGCGTTCGGTGCAGATCAATGGCGTGTCGGGCATGTGCCTGACCAAGCTGGACGTACTGGATGGCCTGGAGTCGCTGAAGCTGTGCACCGGCTACCGCATCGACGGCAAGACGGTCGACATCTTCCCGTCGGGCGCCGAGGATGCCGCCCGCTGCGAGCCGATCTATGAAGAGATGCCGGGCTGGAGCGAGTCCACCGTTGGCGCCAAGTCCATGGACGCGCTGCCGGCCAATGCCCGCGCCTACATCATGCGCATCCAGGAGCTGGTCGGCGTGCCGATCGACATGGTGTCCACCGGTCCTGACCGGGAAGAGACCATCGTGCTGCGCCACCCGTTTCAATAAGTCTGCAAAGAAGGAAGAGAATAATGCCGGTTTCTACGGACAAGGACCTGTGGGTTTCCTGGGATGATTATCACCGCGCCATCGAGGCGCTGGCGCTGATGGTGCATGAGTCGGGCTGGCGCTTCGACCACGTGCTGTGCCTGGCGCGCGGCGGCATGCGTCCCGGCGATATCTTTTCACGCATCTTCGACGTGCCGCTGGCGATCCTGTCGACCAGCTCCTACCGCGAGGAAGAGGGCACGGTGCGCGGCAATCTGGACATCGCCAAGCACATCACGATGACCCGCGGCGCGCTGTCGGGCCGCGTGCTGCTGGTGGATGACCTGGTCGATTCCGGCGTCACGCTGGAGCAGGTGCAGTCGCATCTGAAGAGCAACTTCCCGGCGGTGACGGAAGTGAAGTCGGCGGTGATCTGGTGCAAGGCCTGCTCCTCGGTGCGCCCGGACTTTTATCTCCAGTACCTGGACACCAACCCCTGGATTCACCAGCCGTTCGAAGAGTATGACGGCCTGCGCCCGCATCAGCTGTCGGCCTGGATGAAGAAGGGCGAGAGCAAGTAAGCGCTGCGCCTGGAGCCTTCGAAACGCCGGATCAAGTCCGGCGTTTTTTTATTGAGCGCGCGCAGCGCAACGGATTCTGGCCGGGCCAGTACAACTGGAAAAATTATGTTGCCAAGGCATTGACCGGGTTCCGTATGTTCTATATAGTTCTGGCTCTCCGCAAGCGCTGAAGCAGAAACAGGCAGCAGCGCGAAGCGAAGCCCACGTGGCGGAATTGGTAGACGCGCATGGTTCAGGTCCATGTGCCGCGAGGTGTGGGGGTTCGAGTCCCTCCGTGGGCACCACAATTTGAAAGGCCGGTTGACATCGTCAACCGGCCTTTTTCTTTTGGCGGATCACATGCATGCACCGCGGGCCTGCATTGCCAAGCGCGCCGGTCCCGCCTGCGGCCAGCCGTTGCGGAAGGTCTGAGCAATCATCCTGATTTACATCGGGCCGCGAGGAATTTACACTCGCGCCTGCATGGCTGTCGAAAGACGCGCGGTCGACGTCATGAACACCGATGAGGAGCAGGCATGAAATACAGGATCGTTGTTGCCATCCGCCCTGAGGATGCCGGGCTGATGCGCGAAGTGATGGGCGACGAATTCGACCTGGTCATGTACACTTCGTTGCAGGAAGCGCAGGCGGCGCTGACGCCGGATGTCGACATGATCGCCTGTGGCGTGCATTTCGACGACGGCCGCATGTTCGACCTTCTCAAGTACGTCAAGGCGGACAAGGCGCTGCGCGCCATTCCGTTCTGGGGAGTGCTGAGGGACGAGGGCATGCTGTCGAGCGCGATCACCCGGGGCATCCGCACCGCGATGAAAACACTGGGTGCAAACGGACTGTTCAATCTGTCGCAGATGAGGACGGACGACCAGCCCGACATCCTTTACCGGCAACTGCGGGCCGCGCTGCTGCAGTCGCTTGCCGGAAGCGAGACCCGGCAATCGTAGGCCGCTCCCGGCCGGAGGCGCTCTAGCCGCGGCGCGGGTAGGTCACCCTGCGGCGCGCGTTGGCGGCGTCGAACAGGTCATAGGCCACCAGGCCCAGCGCCAGCATGCCGTAGATGGCCGTCATGGACTGGCCGGAGAGCCGCTTCTCGTAACCCGGCGTGAACCGCTTGGGCACCAGGTAATAGTCGGTCAGGTAGGCGCCGGCGCTGACGGCGGCCGCGCCCAGCAGGGGCTTGACCAAGCTGTCTTTCGCGCCCAGCACACGGCGGCGGCGGCCGAACAGCTTTTCATAGAACATCGCCCAGAACACGGACGACGCATGATTGAGCAGGAAGCCGGTCAGCGTGTATTTCAGCGATGCGGCGTCCTGCGCCGCGGCCTTGTCGCCCCAGACGATATGGCTGGTGGCATTGATCGGCGCCGCATAGGAATTGTCCTCGCGCTTGCCGGCGGCGGCCGCGGTTGCGGCGGTGGTGATGCCGGCCACGGTGCCGGAAGCCAGTGCGCGCAGCGCCACCTGAAGAATCGGATCAGCCATGTGAAATGCCCTTGTGGGTGCCGTACAGGTCGTGGGCAGTCGTGTTGGCCGCACCGGACAGGCGGGGCTGGCTGGGCGCGGGTTCCTTCAGCGTTTCGCGGATGGCCATCACGACTTCATCGGGCGCTTCATGATGCACCATGTGGCCGGCACCCTTGATCAGATGCAGCTTGCTGGTGCGGATCGCCTTGTGCAGCCGTTGCGTCTGGGCCTTGGTCGACACCAGGCGGTCGGCGCTGCCTGCAACCAGCGTCACCGGCACCTTCAGGCGATCGAACTGCGGCGCCAGTTCGCTGGCGGCGCCCTGCATCATCGCGGTTTCGCTGGCGCTCGCATACAGCTGTCCGGGACGCAAGGCCATCCATACCGGATATTGCGAGGCAAACGGCTCCGGCGTGGCGGGCGGGCCGAAGATGCGGCGCTTGATCAGCGGCCACATCAGGCGGCCCATCACCGGCGAGATCGAGTAGCGCAGGAATGTGCCCAGATAGGGCACCGCCGGCAGCGACAGGAGAGGCACATCCAGCCGCAGCGAGGGATAGTAATAGCCCGACACCAGCACCAGGCCGCGGATCGCATTCGGATGCATGATGCCCATCCACAAGGCCACAAGGGTGCCCCAGGAATGGCCCACGATCACCGGGTCTTCGACATGCAGCCGCAGCAGCGCCCGGCGCAGCAGCGCGGCCTGGGAGCGCGGGTCGAAGTTGCGGAAGTCGGGACGGTCGCTGTGGCCATAGCCCGGCCGGTCGAACACGATCACGCGGTTGGTCTGGGCGAGCCGGTCGACGATGCCGCTCAGCTCGAAATCCCGGATCATGCTGCCATTGCCGTGCACCAGCACGACGGCCGGGCCGGTGCCGCGGTCGATGTAATGCAGCCGCACGCGGTCGATATCGATGAATTCGCCCTGCGGCGGATTGTTGCGTTCAGCCTGGCGAGTGCGCAGCTTGGCGTAGAGGGCGGAAGCCGCCAGCACCGCGCCGGTGGCGAGGAGGGCGCCGCCGACCTGCCTGACGGTGTCGTTGTGTTTTAAGTTCGGCATCGAGCAGTCTGGTTGAAGTAAGTCCGTGATTGGCCTTGTGACCCTTGTGTCTTAGGCAAGTTCCTGTTGAAGTCAGGCTACATCGATTTGCCCGGCGCCGGCTTGCGCAGACGCAGAGGGTATCAGCAGGGCAATCAGGCCATCGCCGGGCAGCACCCGGTTCCGCGCGCCCTCCAGCGCGCCCGGGGTTTCGAACAGCAGCATGCCTTCGATCTCGCCAGGCAATGCATCCATCTCGTACGGGATGGGGCTGTCGCACAGGTTCACCGCAACCTGCAGCAGCGTGCCGTCGCCCAGCTTCCAGCGCGCTTCCACCGCATGGCTGCCGAGCACCCGGGCGCGGTCGGCGCTGCAGCCGGCCAGGCGCGGGATGATGTGGGCATGCCGCGCGGCCAGCAGCGAGCGCGTCCACTTCAGCCAGCGCCGGCGGTTGGCGCTGAGGTCGGTGTCGTTAATGGTGGCAGGGATCGATGCTTCGAAGGTGCCGGCGTCGTTCGGGTCGGGAATCGCGGCCCTGGTTTCCGGGTCCTCGAAGGCTTCGAATGCGGCGAACTCGCTGCGCCGGCCTTCCCGAACCGACTCGGCCAGCTGCTCGTCGCTGTAGTCGGTGAAATAGCGGAACGGCTCGGTGGCGCCCACCGGCTCGCCCATGAACAGCAGCGGTATCTGCGGCGACAGCAGCAGCAGGGCCATTGCGGCGCGCAGCGCGGCCGGGCGGGTCAGCGTGGTCAGGCGCTCGCCAAAGGCGCGGTTGCCGATCTGGTCGTGGTTCTGCAGAAATAGCACGAAGGCCGAGGGCGGCAGGTGGCCGCTGGGCTGGCCGCGCGCCACGCCCTTGCGGTGCGGCGACGGCTCGCCCTGGTAGATGAAGCCCTGTTCCAGGCAGCGGCACAGCTTGGCCGCGGTGTCTTCCGCATAGTCGGCGTAATAGCCTTCGGTCTCGCCGGTCAGCAGCACGTGCAGCGCATGATGGCCGTCGTCATTCCACTGCGCGTTGAATGCCGACGGCATCAGGTGGGCCGCATTGTCCTCGTGCTCCATCACGAGGTGGACGCAGCGGTTGGAGGCAACCCGGGCGCGGATGTCGCTGGCCAGCTCGGGCAGCCATTCCTGCTCGTTGATTGCATGCAGCGCATCCATGCGCAGGCCATCGATATGGAATTCATTGAGCCAGTACAGCGCGTTCTGGACGAAGAACTCCTTGACCTCCGCGCGCCTGAAATCGATCGCCGCGCCCCAGGGCGTGTCGACGTCGTGGCGGAAGAAGGAGCGGGCATAGGCATTGAGGTAGTTGCCGTCCGGCCCGAAATGGTTGTAGACCACGTCCAGGAATACCTGCACGCCGAGCGCATGCGCGGTGTCGACCAGCGCCTTCAACTGGTCGGGCGTGCCATAGCTGGCTTCGGGCGCGTATTGCAGCACGCCGTCGTAGCCCCAGTTCCGGCTGCCGGGAAAGGCGGCGATCGGCATCAGCTCGACCGCCGTGATGCCCAGCCGCGCCAGCGCCGGCAGCATTTCCGTCACGCCGGCAAAGCCGCCGCAGGCGCCCACATGCAGTTCGTAAAGCACGGTCTGCTCCCAGCGCCGGCCGCGCCAGTCGCGGTCGCGCCACTGGTAGCTGCCGGGGTCCATCACGACGCTGGGGCCATGCGCATCGCTTTCCTGGGCGCGCGAGGCCGGGTCCGGCACCTGCAGCTCGCCGTCCAGGCAGAACATGTAGCGGGTGCCGGCGCCGCAGTCGACGATGGCCTCGAACCAGCCGTCGGCCAGCGAGCGCATCGCAACGCTGCGCTCGCCGTGGTTCAGCACGATGTCGACCCGGCCGGCGTTGGGCGCCCAGAACCGGAAGCTGGTCAGGTCGGGCGCCAGCAATGTGGCGCCGTAGGTGGTGGCGGGGATGTCGGAGAGGGCCCTGTCGGGCAGGTCTTGGGTAAGCATGAAAATGACTCCGTTGCCTGTATCAGTGGAATTCGTGTTGTCTGGCTAGTCCAGCGCCGACGCCTTCAGCGACGCCAGCGAAATGATGACGCAGACCAGGGCCAGGAAGCCGATCGCGGCCTGCATGCCCTGGCTGTGGGCGATCATGCCGACCACGGGCGGACCCAGCAGGCTGCCGCTGTAGCTCAGCGTCGCAACGCCTGCCAGCGCGGTCGGGCCATGGCGGCCGCCGGCGCTGAATACAAAGGGGAAGACCGCGGCCAGGCCGGCGCCGGTCAGCGCAAAGCCGGCCAGCGTCAGCGGCAGGTTCAGCGCCGCCGTCGCCAGGCCCAGGCCGGCGGCCGCGCACAGCGCGCTGCAGGCGACCACGCGGCGCGCGCCGAAGCGGTCCTTGAGGCGGTCGCAGAAGAGCCTGGCCAACAGCATCATGCCGGTGAATCCGGCGAAGGCGAGCGGCGCCATGCCGTCGGCGGCATGCAGGATGTCCTTCAGATAAACCCCGCTCCAGTCGCCCACCGACCCTTCGGCCATCGCGCCGAAAAAGCCGATCGTGCCCAGCACCGCCAGCGGGCCATGCGGCAGCGCATACAGCGGCGCATGGGATGACGCTCCGGCCTCGTCGCGCGGCAGCCAGCGGCTGTTGACCAGCTGCAGTGCCGCCAGCGGCAGGGCGATCAGGGTGAAATGCTGCAGCACCGGCAGGCCGGCGCTGGCCGCCGCGCTGCCGAGCAGGGCGCCGGCCAGCGCGCCGGCGCAGAACCAGGCATGCAGCATGGACATGATGGAGCGGCCGGCAGCCTTTTCACTGACGGCGCCGAGCGCATTGATGGAGACGTCGAAACAGCTGGTCGATGCGCCGAACAGGAACACCGAGGCGGCCAGCCAGGGCAGCGACGGCGACAGCGCGATACATAGCAGTGACAGCATCATCGTCAGGCCGGCAGCGCAGGAGGCCAGCCGCGCACCCAGCCAGCGCACCAGGCCGGCCGCCACCGGAAACGACAGCACCGCGCCGGCGCCGCCGCCGAGCAGCGCAAAGCTCAGTTCAGCCGCATCCAGCTGCAGGGCGTCCCGCACTGCCGGCACCCGGGCGGCCCAGCTCGCATACACCACGCCGAGCAGGATGAAATTGATGGGATTGGCAATGCGCTGGGTAACAGCCGGGGCCTTGGAATGCAGGAGCAGGGGAGAAGCGATGTCGTTGGACGGCATGAAGATAATCGTTGCAAAAAGAAAAATGCCGATAGCGCGATTCTAGGCAAGCAAACCGGCCATGTCAGCGCACAGCAGGCCAATGTTTGATCCGGTACGTACCGCCATGGCCCGAGCAGCCCGTTCGACTGCGCCGAATTCGATTGATGCCCAACACCTGGCTGAAAATTTTTATTGGTATCGAACTATTTATTTCATAATCGCACCCAATTTCTCTATATCATTCTTTCTTTTGGACAATTATGGTGCGGCAATGATCAAGACAGCATTGGTGACGGCCTTGTTGAGCTTCACGGTATCGGCCAGCGCGGTATCGCTGGGTTCGCGGCATGCGCTTCTGATCGACGAGGACAGCGGCGCTGTGCTGCTCGAAAAGAATGCGAACGACATCGTGCCGATCGCGTCTCTCACCAAGCTGATGACAGCGATGGTGGTGCTCGATGCCGGGCTGGACCTGCAGGAGCCGGTCACGATCAGCGAGCAGGATGTCGATACCCTGAAACACAGTTCCTCCCGGGTGCCGGTGGGCGCTACCTTCTCGCGCGGCACGCTGCTGGAACTGGCGCTGATGTCGTCGGACAACCGCGCCGCCTTCGCGCTGGCGCGCACCTATCCGGGCGGGCTGGACGGCTTCCGCCAGGCGGTGCGCAACAAGTCCATGGAACTCGGCCTGCGCCGCACCAATATCGAGGAGCCCACAGGGCTGTCGCCGCACAACACCTCCACCGCCACCGACCTGGCGAGAATGGTGACGGCGGCCGGACGGTACCCCGAGATCGAGCGCCTGACCACCTCGTCGGCCGACCTGATCGACGTCGAGGGCGCGGCCACCCATTACCGCAATACCAATCGCCTGGTCGGCAACAGCGCCTGGGATATCCGCCTGTCCAAGACCGGCTTCACCCGCGAGGCGGGCCGCTGCCTGGTGATGCGGGTCAAGGCGGCCGGCCGCTCCACCGTGATGGTGCTGCTCAATGCCCGCGAGTCGGTGATCCGCACCGCCGACGCGATGAACCTGCATCGCCTGGTGCGCGGCGAGCCCCTGATGGAAGCCGCGGCAACGCCGGCGCCCAAGCGCAAGGCCACGCGCCACGCCAAGCCGTCACGCCGTTCCAAAACGCTGGTCGCGCAGCTCTGATGCGCTGCTTCGGCGGCCGTGCAGGCAGGCGGCCGCCGACTCTCCCGCCGCGCAGACTCCCTGCCTTTATTCCTTGAAGTACACCACCTGGTGGCTGGCTGCCAGCATCACGCCGCCGGCGCTCCATATCTCCGCGTTCTGATCGAAGAATCCCTTGCCGTAGTGCTGGCCGCGGGCCACCGCCAGCAGCGGCGCGTCGCCCTGTGCCGCCAGTTGCGCCGCATCGACATGGAAATAGGTGGTCAGCGAGACCGTGCTGGCCGGGGTCCAGCTGGCGCGGCGCAGGAAGATGCGCGGGAAAAACGCGTCGCAGATCGATGCCAGCGCCGGGAAGTCGAGCGGCCGTGGCGGCTGGTCGCGGATCCAGAGCCGGGTTTCGGACGGATGGCCGCTGGCGTCGCTCTGGTCCGGGCCCATGCCGCCGGCGATGAAGCGCATCTCGTAACGGCCGGTCCAGGCGGCGCGCGGATGGGCCGGCGCCTGCGCCACGCTGGACGGCGGCGGCGCCAGCGGGAAGCTGGCATCGGTGGCGCCCCAGGTGTCGCGCCGGATCGCGGTGACGGCGGTGGCGAAGGCGGCCACCTGGCCCTCCTGGCTTAGTTCCACCATCCAGTGCTGGGTGGTGCGGTTGGTCCGCAATGGGCGGGCCTGCACCTCGAACTGGCCGTCGGCAATGGGCGCTGCGTAATGCACGGTCAGCGAGAGCGGGTCGCCCAGCTTGTCGGGGTGCAGCAGGATCGCGTTCTGCAGCGTGGCTGCGATGGTGCCGCCGAACGGACCGACCATGTTGCCATAGGCCGGGCTGGTGTGGCCGAGATAGCGGCCGGGGCCGCCTGCGTTATCGGGCGCAAGGGCGATGGCGGTGTCGAGTACGTGCGCTGCTGCTGGCTGGCTGGTCTCCATGGTTCTCCTTTTGATGACGGGATGCTGGTCTGGGCGTCATTCTAAGGGCGACTGGAAAAACGCGGGCGGTAGCCGGGCCGGCACGGTGCCCGCCCAGCCCGCCATGTTGCATCAGGCCGCCTTCGGCTCCGCCGCCTGCCCGGCGCGCAGCAGCGCCTCGAATTCCGCCGCGGGGAGGGGCTTGCTGCTCAGGTAGCCCTGGTACTGGTCGCAGCCCAGCTGGCGCAGGTAGGCCAGCTGCTCGTCGGTTTCCACGCCTTCCGCGATCACCCGCAGCCGCAGGCTATGGGCCAGCGCGATCACCGAGCGCACGATGGCGGCGTCGTCGGCATCCGAGCTGATGTCGCGCACGAAGGAGCGGTCGATCTTCAGGGTGTCGAGGCGGAACTGCTTCAGGTAGCTGAGGCTGGAATAGCCGGTGCCGAAGTCGTCCACGGAGATATGGATGCCCTGCGCATGCAGCCGTTCCAGGATCTGCGCCGCTTCGGCCGGGTTGTGCATCACCACGCTTTCCGTCACCTCCAGTTCCAGGCAGCTCGCCGCCATGCCGGTGTCGGCCAGCACGCTGGCGATGAAGTCGGGCAGATTGTTCTGGGCAAACTGGTAGGCCGACAGGTTCACCGCCACCCGCAGCGGCGCCAGGCCGGCCAGCTGCCATGCGCGGTTCTGGCGGCAGGCCTCGCGCAGCACCCAGGCGCCCAGCGGGATGATCAGGCCAATGTCCTCGGCCACCGGAATGAATTCATTCGGCGGCACCAGGCCGCGTTCCGGGCTGCGCCAGCGCACCAGCGCTTCCATTGCCTGCACCGCGCCGCTTGCGACATCGACCTTGGGCTGGTAATGCAGTTCGAACTCGCCCAGGTCGAGCGCGCGGCGCAGGTCTCGCTCCAGCGCCAGGCGGGCGCCGGCGGCGGCATTCATCTGCGGCGTGAAGAACTGGAAGTTGGCGCGGCCCATCTTCTTGGCGTGGTACATCGCGCTGTCGGCATTGCTCATCAGGTCGCGCAACTGGCTGCCGTCTTCCGGGTAGAGGCTGATGCCGATGCTGACCGACACGGTCTGCTCCTGGCCTTCCACCTCGATCGGCAGGGCCAGCCGGTCGAGCAGCTTCTGGGCGACGTTGGCGGCAACCTCGGGCGCGGCCACATCGGCCAGCAGCACCACGAACTCATCGCCGCCCAGGCGCGCCACGGTGTCCTGCGCCCGCAGGGCCTGGCCGAGGCGCTCGGCCACGCCCTGCAGCAGCTTGTCGCCGTAATGATGGCCCAGCGAGTCATTGATGGTCTTGAAGCGGTCGAGATCGAGGAACATCAGCGCGAAGCCCTTGCCCGAGCGTTCGCCGGAAGCGATGGCCTGGCAGATCCGGTCTTCCAACAGGCTGCGGTTGGGCAGCCGGGTCAGGCTGTCATGCAGCGCCATGTGGTGCAGCTGCCGGTTGGCATGGCTCAGGGAATTCACCAGGCCGGCGGTGCGCGAAGCCAGCCGCGAATCCACCACCGACAGCAGCAGCGTGATGCTCAGCAGCGACAACGACGCCAGGCCGACCAGCGCGGCCAGCCAGTTGCCGTCGACGCCGCCGTCGACCATGCAGATGCTCGCCATATCGAAGCGCGCCGCTTCCATGCCGGTGTAATGCATCGCAATCACGGCCAGGCCCATGATCACCGCGGCGCCGGCCTTCTTCGCATGCGCCGCCAGGGTATGGCCAGCGCGCAGCGTGAAGGCCAGCCACAGCGCCGCGATCGAGGCCACCACGGCAATCGCAACCGATGCCAGGAAGCCGGCGGTGTCGTAGTGAATTGCCGGGTCCATCCGCATGGCATGCATGCCCATGTAGTGCATGCCGCAGATGCCCAGTCCCATCAGCAGCCCGCCGATCAGGAAATGCGGCGTGCGTACGGTAGGCCGGGTGACGATGCGCAGCGCGAAGGCGGATACGCCGATCGCCACCAGCAGCGACAGCAGGGTGGTTTTGATCTCATAGCTCACGCGGATCGGCAAGGAAAAGGCCAGCATGCCGATGAAGTGCATGGCCCAGATGCCGCTGCCCATTGCCACCGCGCCGCCGGCCAGCCAGAGCAGGCTGGTGCGCCCTTCGGTCTCGGTCACCCGGCCGGTCAGGTTGAGCGCGGTATAGGAAGCCATCATGGCAACCGCAACCGAAAGGAGCACGAGACCCGGATGGTAGCTGCCGGTCAGATAGGGCAAGGAAGAATCCATTCGCGATCGCAGATATGAATAATGATTTGAGGCAACATTGTAACATCGTTCAAAAATCGGCGATGTCCCTCCGCTTTAGTCTGTTTAGGGCGAATGACGCACACTTGTGTTATAGAATCGGCCGCACTACCGCCATAGCGGCGACGCGACCAGGGAAACTGGCGTGCCAGATCAGGGGATGACTATGAAGATTGCAATAGCCGGCGCCGGCATCGGCGGGCTGGCCTTGGCGCTCATGCTGCACAAGCGCGGCATCGAGGCTGAAGTATGGGAAGCGGTTGAGGAATTGAAGCCGCTGGGCGTGGGCATCAATCTGCTGCCGCATGCAGTGAAGGAACTATCCGAACTCGGGCTGGAAGACACGCTGGCCGAGATCGGCATCAAGACCTCGCAGCTGGCCTATTACAACCGGCACGGACAGCAGATCTGGGCCGAGCCGCGCGGCCGCGCCGCCGGCTATGACTGGCCGCAGTTCTCCATCCATCGCGGCGCGCTGCAGATGGCGCTGCTGCGGGCCGCCACGCAGCGCATCGGCGCCGGCCTGGTGCATCAGGGCCATACGCTGGAGTCGTTCGAGCAGGACGACGGCGGCGTGGTGGCGCGCCTGCGGCGCCGCACCGACAATGCGCTGGTGGAAACCCGGGCCGACGTGCTGGTCGGCGCCGACGGCATCCATTCGGTGCTGCGGCGCCTCTTGCATCCGGTCGGCGACGAGCCGCGCTTTTCCGGGCGCATGCTGTGGCGCGCCATCACCGAGACCCAGCCGTTCATGGATGGCCGCTCGATGTTCATGGCGGGGCACCAGGACCAGAAATTCGTGGCCTATCCGATTTCCGAGCCGCTGCGGCAGCAGGGCCGCTCGCTGATCAACTGGATCGCGGAGCTGCGGGTGCCGGACGGCGCGCCGCCGCCGACCGACTGGAACAAGCGGGTCGACCGCTCGGTGTTCGCGCCCGCATTCGCCGACTGGAAATGGGACTGGATCGACATCCCGGCCATCATCGAAGGGGCCGCCACCATCTACGAATTCCCGCTGGTGGACCGCGACCCGCTGCCGCGCTGGACCGTGGGCCGGGTCACGCTGATGGGCGACGCCGCCCATCCGATGTACCCGATCGGCTCCAATGGCAGCGCGCAGGCGATCCTCGATGCCCGTTACCTGGCCGACTGCCTGGCCGATTGCGGCGCCGGACGCAGCAGCCTGCTGTATGCGCTGAAGGAGTACGAGGCCGAGCGGCTGCCGCGCACCGCCGGCATCGTGCTGCGCAACCGCATGAACGGACCGGAGCAGGTGATGCAGATGGCCGAGGAAAGGGCGCCCAACGGCTTTTCCAGCATCGACGACGTGATTCCGTATGCCGAGCGGGAAGCCATCTCGCAACGCTACAAGCGCCTGGCCGGCTTCGACAAGCAGTCGCTGGCCGCCACGCCGAACCGCTGAACTGCTGAACCGCTGAACCGCTGGACACGATCAAGGGAGCCACATGGCCATCTGGAAAAAGTCATTCACGCTGGAAGACCTGAGAGAGCGGCATGTGGACACCGCCGAAGGCCATCTGGGCATCGAGTTCTGCGCCATCGGCGACGACTGGCTGGCCGCGCGCATGCCGGTCGACGCCCGCACGGTGCAGCCGTTTCGCATCCTGCATGGGGGCGCTTCGGTATTGCTGGCCGAGTCGGTCGGCAGCTGCGCCGCCAACCTGTGCGTGGACCAGGAAAAATTCTATTGCGTGGGCCTGGACATCAATGCCAACCATGTGCGCGGCGCCAGCAGCGGCTGGGTCACCGGCACCGCGCGTCCGCTGCACATCGGCAAGTCCACCCATGTGTGGCAGATCCATATCACCAACGAGGCCGATGCGCTGGTATGCGTGTCGCGCCTGACGATGTCGGTGCTGCGCCGGCCGTCACCCGAATCACCAGGCTAGCCGCAAGCGACCAGCCTGAGCAGTCACACCTTATAAAACAACGACAGAGGAGACCAGCATGACATCAGCAAACCGTATCGCCGCCGCCATCACCCTTGCCTTCGCCGCGCTGCCAGCGTGGGCCGACATCACGGTGGGCATTTCCGTATCCGCCACCGGCCCGGCGGCCTCGCTGGGCATACCGGAGAAGAACACGGCGGCGCTGCTGCCCACCAGCGTGGCGGGGCAGAAGATCAACTACGTGATTCTCGACGACGCCACCAATCCGACCGAAGCCAACAAGAACGCCCGCAAGTTCGTCACCGAGAACAATGCCGACATCATCTTCGGCTCATCGGCGGTGCCTACCGCGCTGGCCATTGCCGAAGTCGCCAGCGAAACCAAGACGCCGCAGATTGCGCTGGCGCCGGTGGAACTGGCCGACGCGAAGAAGAACTGGGTTTTCGTCGTGCCGCAGCACAATGCGCTGATGGCGCAGGCGCTGGCCAGCCACATGAAGGCGGCCGGCGTCAAGACGCTGGGCTTCATCGGCTTTGCCGACGGCTATGGCGAAGGCTGGGCGCGCGAGATGACCAAGGCGGCGGAAGCGGCCGGCATCAAGGTGGTGGCCAGCGAGCGCTACAACCGGACCGACACCAGCGTCACCGGACAGGTCGTCAAGCTGGTCGCGGCCAACCCGGACGCGATCATGATCGCCGGCTCGGGCACCCCGGCGGCGCTGCCGCAGACCGCGCTGGCCGAGCGCAACTACAAGGGCAAGATCTACCAGAGCCATGGCGCGGCCAACAAGGAATTCATGCGCGTGGGCGGCAAGGCGGTGGAAGGCGCGGTGCTGCCGGTGGGGCCGGTGGTGGTGGCGGCGCAGCTGCCCGACAGCCATCCGTCGAAGAAGGTCGGCGTTGAATACACCCGCCAGTACGAGGAAAAATACGGCGCCGGCACGGTGTCGTCCTTTGGCGCGCACATGCTCGATGCCTACAAGCTGTTCGAGGCCGCGGTGCCGACCGCGCTCAAGAGCGGCCAGCCGGGCACGCCGGCCTTCCGCCAGGCGCTGCGCGACGCTATCGAGTCGGGACGGGAAGTGGTGGGCGCGCATGGCGTGTTCAACATGAGCCCGACCAACCATTACGGCCACGACGACCGGGCCAGGGTGCTGGTGCGTATCGACAAGGGCGAATGGAAGCTGCTGGGCGACGCCAAATAGGAGGCTGACATGGCCACCGTGATCACATCACGCGACCCGGCGCAGCTGTTCGCCGCGCCGCAGGTGCGGCTGTCACGGCGCGAAGACGGCGCGATCCTGCTGTCTTCGCCGAAGCCGCTGCAGGCCTATCCGCGCTGCGTCGGCGCGGACCTGGAACACTGGGCCGACAATGCGCCGCAGCGGCTGTTCCTGGCCGAGCGCGGCGCCGACGGCGCGTGGCGTGAACTGCGCTATGGACAGGCGCGGCAACAGGTCAGGTGCATCGCCGCCAGCCTGCTGCGGATGGGCCTGCCTGAAGGGCGACCCGTGGCGGTGCTGTCGGACAACGGCATCGAGCATGCGCTGCTGATGCTGGCCTGCCTGCACGTGGGCATACCGTATGCCGCGCTGTCGCCGGCGTATTCACTGATGTCGCGCGACCATGCCAAGCTGCGCTCGCTGGTGTCGCGCCTGCAACCCGGCCTGCTGTATGCGGCGTCGGCGCAGCGCTACGGCGCCGCGCTGGCGGCCATCGAGGGCTTGCACCAGGCGGCGCTGGTAGTGGCGGACGATGGCGACGTGCCCGTCGGCGCGCAGCCGTTTTCCAGCCTGCTGGCGCATGAGGACGAGGCCGCGGTGGACGCGCGGCATGCGCTGGTTGGCCCGGATACGGTGGCCAAGATCCTGTTCACCTCCGGCTCGATCGCCGAGCCCAAGGGCGTGATCAATACCCAGCGCATGCTGTGCGCCTCGCAGCAGGCCAAGGCCCAGCTCTGGCCCTTCCTGGCTGATACGCCGCCGGTGATCGTCGACTGGCTGCCCTGGAATCACACCTTCGGCGGCAACCACAACTTCAACCTCGTGCTGCGCCATGGCGGCACGCTGTATATCGATGGCGGCAAGCCGGCGCCCGGCCTGTTCGACGCCAGCATCGCCAATCTGCGCGAGATCGCGCCGACGCTGTACTTCAATGTGCCGCGCGGCTTCGACATGCTGGTGTCGGCCTTGCGTACTGATGCCGCGCTGCGCCGCAATTTCTTTTCAAGGCTGCAGCTGATGTTCTATGCCGGCTCGGCCCTGCCGCAGAACCTGTGGGAAGACCTGATCGCGCTGTCGATCCAGGAAACCGGACAGCCGGTGCCCATGGTGACCGCATGGGGCTCGACCGAGACCGCGCCGCTGGCCACCGACTGCCATTACCAGGCGCCGCGCTCGGGCGTGATCGGCTTGCCCGCACCCGGCGTGGAACTGAAGCTGCTGCCGGCCGGCGGCAAGCTGGAAATACGGGTGCGCGGCCCGAATGTCACGCCCGGCTACCTCGACCAGCCGGAGCTGACCGCCAAAGCCTTCGACGAGGAAGGCTATTACCGCATAGGCGACGCGGTGCGCTTTGCCGACGAGGGCAATCCGGAAGCAGGGCTGGTGTTCGACGGCCGCGTGGCGGAAGACTTCAAGCTCTCCAGCGGCACCTGGGTCAATGTGGGCGCGGTGCGCATCAAGGGCATCGAACTGCTGGCGCCGGTGGCGCAGGACATCGTGGTGACCGGCCATGATGGCGAGCAGATCGGCTTTCTGGTGTTCGCCAATCTGCCGGCCTGCCGCGCGCTGGCCGGCCTGCCGGTCGATGCGCCGGCGGCGGAGGCGCTGTCGCATCCGGTGGTGCGTGGCAAGGTGCGGCAGGGCCTGCAGGCGATGCGACAGCTTGGCGGCGGCAGTTCAACTTATGCCAGCCGCGCGCTGCTCATGAGCGAGCCGGCATCGGTGGACGCCGGCGAGATCACCGACAAGGGCTATATCAACCAGTCCGCCGTGCTGGTGCGGCGGGCGCAGATGGTCAGCGCGCTGGAGCAGGGCGGGGACGGGGTGATTGCCATAGACGGTTGAAGCTTCGTTGATGGAGTAGCCAGCCGGGTGGGCGAACATCTCCA
>Ga0308161_1002920_pt1 | contig 17394 bp, 14 predicted proteins | sample PhyFR2_FD_201034 | JGI IMG/M metagenome (GOLD analysis project Ga0308161, IMG submission 201034) | Phyllosphere microbial communities from UC Gill Tract Community Farm, Albany, California, United States - DLSLF.R2 | ecosystem: Host-associated > Plants > Phyllosphere > Unclassified | place: USA...
AGCGCATCAAATCGTTATCAATCTGTGATTCTGATACAGCCGTAACCCTATGATAAACAGTAAAACTGGCAGTCTGGATTCAGCCAATCAGGAACCGGTAATTAATAATATTACGCGCGGTACGGTTTATCCGGATATCCGGGCTAAAGGCGAGTTTCTGTATGACGATGTTCTCTGGCCAGTCATGCCTGAAGAGAGTCAGCAGGATGTGAAGATCATGAATTCTTTGTTCAAGGCAGTTGATAGAACTTATGCCAGTTGCTCTCGCTTTCTAGCAATCCGTTATGATTTTCATCTGCCTCAATACACGGCTGATAACCGCGTTATTACCCGCTTTCATCAGTTGATGATTCCTGCATTCAGAAAGTTATATTCCAAAAGCTTTGCCCGAGTGTTTTGGGTCAGAGAACAGAATAAGGCTCCAGCTCAGCATTATCATTACTTGCTAATGGTGGATGGTAACTGCGTACGCCATCCTCTTAAAATTAATAAACTGGTGGAGAGCTGCTGGAACATAGCAACGGGAGGAACGGTCTGGTTTCCAAAGCATGGTTACTACTTAATTCGAAAGAACGACACTGAGGCCATGACCGCATTGCTACTGCGGGTGAGTTACTTTGCTAAGCAGCACTCTAAGGAAGGAATTGCTAAAGACATTGCGCGTTCCGGAGCTCGGCATTACCCGTATCTGAAAAAAGACAAACATACTAAAACTGCGCAATTACGTACGCAAATTGCTGATTTTGATCGGGCACAAGCATATTGTCCCCTTCCCGGAAAGCTGGATTCGCTTTTTATTCCCGCTGAGCCTTCTGCTGGTAAGCCTGCGACACTGGCCCTGACAGATAGCCAACGATTGGATGAGGCTGCCTTACTGCCAATGAAGGCGCTCAGACGAGCGCTGCAGCGTTTTAGCATGCTTAATGGTCGCCTGCCTGACGGTAATAGCGTCGTGGCTGGCATTAAACTGAGCCCTCACTGGCAACGTCACTTTGAGCGCTACTACCGCTATTACTGGCCATGCAATATCAGCGTTTCACAGTATTGCCGCTGGTATTACCTTAATCCGTCCACCGCAAGCCGCTATTTGTGTAACTACCCAGCTAATCTGGTCAATCCGTGGCTACTAGCATTCTGGCTGTAAATGTTTTTAAAGTTGATAAAAATGGAAAACAAAACAAGCAGCAACGTTAAAATTTCGGTGCCCCACTCACTTAATCGTAAGATAAAGACTTATGTAGGCGGCATTGATTGGCTAACCGGTTATGAAATTGTGCCGCTGACTGATGAACAGCGTCTGCAAAGAAAGCAGCACCTGCATGCTCTGCCTGCAACGCTGGATGAGTTGTTTGAGCGTTTCCTGCTGCCTGCCATAGAGTGCGACGTGCATTACAAGGACTACAACTTCTGGAGCGAGACATGGCGTACTCAGTGGGCATATCACAAACAAAATTATCGTCGTGAAGCGATTTTGAATGGCGTAACGCAGCAACTATATGCACAAGCGCATAAGCTTCCTAAACGTTTGATTTACAACAATCTGCATAAATGTGGAGGTGCAGCAATCCGTGTGCTGTTTTGGGTTTATCATCGTCGACAGTTCCACCAGCAGCAGCGACTCACGGTTCAGGAGTATGTTTCTGAGCATCAGCTTCCCCAACGCACAGCCTATCGTCAGTTGTCGCGACAGCCAATGAGTGATATCTGGGCTCAGCATTTTGATAACTATTACAGTGATGCATGGCTGAGGCATTGTAACGTCAGAGAATATGCGGATTTCTATGGTTTGAACGTTACCACTGCCCGCCAATATCTGTTTAACTTTCCAAATGGGCTTTTTGACCCAATGTTGATCAAGCCTTGGATGTGACTTTTGCAAGGCATTAGCTCAATGATGTGATCATTGGATAATGATCAAACCGTCAAACCGTCAAACGGTAAACAACGCAATGATCAGAATTTGGAAACCCTACCATCAGCCTTTGTATATAAAACAAGCATGTCTTGACTAGTGTGAGAAAGACACACACCTTGCGTTTTAACTTAGTAAACAGCACTCGAAATCAGCGGCAGTTAGCACTGCAGATGAAATGCCTAGCTTTGCACGCGACTGTGCGTCTGCATGAGGTAGTAAGCTGCTGGTAGTGGAAAACTCTGAGGCCAAGGCTCCCCGTTGATTAAAACATTATGATGTCAGTGATTTCTTGCAAATTTCCACTATGCGCTCTCAGAAGGTGTACCCGGTTGCAAGTCCGCTTGGTGCCAGAAGCGGAAGTAGCTAACAGCAGTCTGTGTGAAGCAAGTGAGAGCAGTTCAAAATGTATTAAGTTGTGGTTAGAGAAAACAGCGAGATAAAACGAGCTGCACCTTTCGAATATTATTGGAGTTTTCTGGAAAGATCGTCCGTATGCCAGATCACTGAAATTTTCTCAAGTGAGATCTTTATGCAGCCAGCACAAACGAAGCATGGACTGACTAGACTGAACCAGCGATGATCTGAAGCTCTAGATTTCAGTTTATGGCCCAGCGTATATTGTATTTTTCTCATTAACATCGCGACGGCTATTAGTAATGGACTTACTCGACACACCGGAACGCTGGGCAATTATCAGACTCGCAACGATCTCGCCGCCGAAAGGCAAGGGACCAGCCAGATTATTGTTCGCCACTGTGACTGCGCTTGCCCCAGAGAGAATGTCGCCTCCTCCAATGGCTGGGGTTGACCGGATTCGCGTCAAAAGATCTGATGAAAATATTTATTTTCGGCGAGTATTACTTTTAGAATCAGAGGCATTGGAATGGTACCGTTCTCTGAGTGATGGTTTTTCTAAAACTCCCTTACCAACTCGTGAAGTGGACAGGGATGAAAAATACGATGGGGTAAAGTTTTTTGTCGGCCCATTAATTGATGAAAAACCTTGGCCTCAGATGAGTTTACCCATTGGAGAGGGTTTATTCAGCTTGCCCTCTGCAGAAAATGACCCAGCTCCCTTTATTGGCAGTATGACATCCTGCATACACCGCCGATTCAGTAGTGGTGCCCGGGAATTTGAGCATTTTTTACTTGATGATCAAGCCTGCGCTTTTATAGCCAGTCGTATGCACATAAATTTTCGCGCCTATCAGGAGTACCTTGGTAGTGCGTGTTATGTCAGCCCTCAACCTGTCATCCGTCAGATTGAAAATTTTATAACGGAAGATATAACTACCGGCGAAGAATCGCTGTTCTTTCGTTTTGTCCCTAGACCCGGTCAGACAGTGCAAGGGCTTCAACTCACTACGTTTGATAAGGATATGAATCTACTGACAGACTTCCAGACGGTGTCGCTGCAGGAGGATGGGATCGTCCAGCAGATGAAAGGGACATGTGATGGTGAATATGGATACGTACTCCGCTCTCAGGAACATGGGATACTGGCTTTCAGTGCTCCCGCACCTTTCCTCCGTAGTATTAATGTAGGTGTTGGGGTTGCTGACAGACATCAGCACATCATTGACGTTCCTATCGATGATTCCCCAGGCTCACCCCGTATGACTTATCACGCTTCACGGAGCACGCTTCACAACACCACTTCAGTGGTAGCCAATAAAACAGAATCTCTGAGGTACAGAGCGTTACGGCGCGAGCAGCATATTCGGCGTGAACGAAAGCTCCAAGCTGATACACAAGGTCAGCGGTGGTTCAATGATGATAGCCGTATAGACGCAATGCGCTTTTTCCATTCCCTTATTCAGGGAGCAAAAAAACAAATTATCATTGCTGATCCCTATTTCAGCGGGCTTCAGTTCGCTCAGTATTTATACAAAGTGAGTTATCCTGAAGTCATTGTGGACATTCTCACCACGAGTAAATCTTTCAAAGGGAAATCTTCTGAAGAAAAGGCCGCAGCCTTCAGCCAAAGAATTGATCATCTTCGCCAGACGCAGCATATAACCGTTAACACACATATTCTTCCAGGCAACCTCTTGCACGATCGCTTTGTGGTTATTGACAGCGAGGTCTGGTTTTCCGGAAATTCGCTGAATTCATTTGGTAAACAGGCTTCCGTAATCGTTAAGCTCCCAGACCCGCAGCCAATCATTGATAACCTCAAGAAACTGAAGACTAGGGGGCAGCCTTTAGACGTCTACTTTAATGTGAATACAGGCAAACGATCGGATAAGGAGGATGAATAAGATGGGAAGATTTTCATCTCCAGTCCAAGTGCCCGTTCCAAGTCCAAGAACACTTCCTGCTCAGGCAATTTATTGGGGGTGCGTGCCGAACGGTGATCCTGAACGGTTTCCACCAGACATAAGCGCATTGCATCAACGCCGGGGCTTAAGTGCCCCTCTCCCCTTGTCACATTTCGTCGAGGCAGTTAAACAAGCTAAAAACCGAGTCTGGATAATGGATAGCCATTTCTTGTCCTCACCCAGTGATAAAATCAAACAGGATGATTATGTGCTTGATATTGCAGGATGGTTTCACCCTCGGATTGATGCCACTGATATACGCATTCTGACATGTCATGATCCTGGATTTGATGCTTCCCAGCGCTCCATTTTTGATGTCCTTGTTGGCGACATAAACCAGAGGCGCGCTTCCGGACAAACGAAGCTTTCTTTAGTCATCAGGCAAAAAATGGATAACGATTTAATACATGACCGATTTGCAATAATTGATGATGAACTCTGGCACTTCGGGGCGACCGTCGGTGGGTTTCATACCTCTTTGAGCGCGGTCAGCAGGGGCTGGTGTGCGATAGAAACTGGCGCTGCAGATTTCTTTAATTTGGCCTGGAAGGTGATGGTGTGAATGAACTAGTGGAATGGCCTGACATTAGTCGTAAAATTTATTCAGCAGTCAGCGACCCAGCCTCTTCAGCGGATTCGTTTTTTTCTTGGCTGATTTCGTTTGATGGCTTATTGGAGAATGCCGTAGCGGATCTGCAGCATGCATTCATCACAAGTCAAACCGATGTGGAACTGCTTATAGCGTCATGGTGTGATGATAACACTCAAGACACTGATGATGAGTTCATTGCTCCTCTGTTCTGCGCGAAGATTCTTAATCTTTATCCGGATATTCAAACTTGGGAAAAAGTGCGCAGCCTGGCAGCGAATTCGGCTGTCGTTGAGTATGGATTACGAAATGCTATGCTGGCGCTCTGCAAACAGAACTCTGACGTTGAAGAAATATATGTCCAACTGATAACTTCTGTTTTTAACGCCATTGAGTGCGGAAAGCTCACCCCGTCTTTTCACCGACAACGAAATGATAATGCCAATCGTCTTTCCGCCTGGGGGAACACTCGTGAAAAGCTTGAACAAGTCTGGCGCGGCATACACCTGGCAGATCCCACAGGTTTTCAGGAGGCTGAGCTGTTTGCGCTGCTGGCTGATATTGATTTCGAGAAACTGATAGCTCTTCTGAATTCATCTGAAAACCCATTTTTGCTTGATTCTATCCTGATGGTCTCAGGTGCGGGAATGTTTTCACCCCGGCTTGAACGATGGAAAAGATTGGCAGCTAGCGCGGCTCCTGCGTTTTCTAATGAGGGTGAGTGGAATGGAAATATATTCCTGCCCCTGTTACTTTCGCACGTCATGTCAAGATTGCAGGAACTTCCTCACCAGCTCTTGAAACGAGAAAAAGTCCCAGAAGAAATTTTTAGGGCCGAACTGGAGGCGTTGACGGAAATTATTGCCAAAACGCTGAGCGTTCGTCCGGACTACGCCGGAATTGTAACCCGCTGGTCGGCCTGGTTAACGCGCCAGATTCTGCTGGATGAACGGGGATGCGAAGATCTATCCCGCCCGAGTTTCGCATACTCACTGCTAAACGATGCATTGGGCAGAAAAGCCTCAGCCATATTCTTACCCGATAGCAGCCCACCCCAGGCCCCTGCATGGGAAGTCCTCAGCTATTATGCTGCCCGTTCTAACTATGCTCATGACAAAAGCTATCCTCTACAGGATGTAACCATCTTTAATCGGTTATGGCGTCCGGAATCCAGTGAAATCAGCAAGGTGGCATTGGATCAATTCTCCTCACGCCTCTCAATGTTTTACAGGAGAGAGGGACAACCTTTGCCTGGGCTCGCTTCACATCTGTTTGCGTTCCCACTTGTCCAACAGGGCAATACAGCCGAAGAATGGCTGGCCTTGTGGAATTCAGCTTTTTTAATCAGGGAGGTTGCGGAATTCGGTTTAGCAGATTCGCCTTCAGAAAAATATACGTTACGCCATCAGGTAGGTGAGATGCTTTTAGTGTTGTGTACAACCGGTATTGCTGCGCTGGACCAGCTCGCAGGGCTATTTACCGATGGGCAACAGCGCTATCAGCAGGACGTTATTGACCTGCACCAGCATCTTTATGATGCCGTGACGGAGATGATGACTATTGATGACACCATCAATACCAAATACTGGAAGGAAGCCTATCTGCATCTCTGCCTAAGGCGTGCCATCTGGGACAAATCTTTGGGGGATGCTTCAACTGAATCGCTGTTCGTCCCGTCAGAATACCCGACGTTCAATCAATACCTTCGTTATTATCGTTCTGACCTGAAGGATTTGATTGTTATGCTTTCAAGCTGTATGAGAAACAGTATCAGTCCTGTGGCTCTAAAAGCGGTTCTTCTTGAATCAGACATCGAACTGTCCCAAATAATCGATCATCTAAAGAAATTAAATGGCATTGATGGGCAGCGTTATCCGCTCAATCAAAAGGAAATAGCGGACCTCCACCCTTTGCTGTAGTACCGGTTCCGGCAGACGTCACATAAGACTTTGCCGACGGCCTCTTCGCTAAGAATTAGCACCTGCAACCATACTCAAATCTCCCATATTGCAGGAGATTTGAGTATGAACACGTCACCGTGGAACAAAGACCGTATTATCGGCCAAAAAAGACCACTTCAGATATCTCATATCTGGGTAATCAGAATCAGGCTTGAACTTGAAGGTAAAACGCGCGACTTGGATCTGTTCAATATGGCGCTGGACAGTAAGCTTCGGGGCTGTGATCTGGTCAAACTCAAAGTATCCGATGTCGCATATGGTAGCTCTGTTTCAAGCAGAGCAAAGGTGTTGCAACAGAAAACCGGTAGCCCTGCGCAATTTGAGATAACCAAAGGGACAAGAGAAGCTGTTGCCGCATTGATAAAGCTTGGCAATTTGCACAGTAAAGACTTCTTGTTCCGGTCTCGGGTCGGTACTGATCAGCACATATCAACCCGCCAATACAATCGAATTTTTCATGGGTGGGTAGCAAAGCCTAGTCTCGAAAATTCGCTTTACAGCACACATTCCATGACAAGAACAAAACCTTACCTGATCTACAAGAAAACCAAGAATCTTCGGGTGAGCCAACTTCTGTCGAGCCATAAGAAACTGAAAAGCACAGTCCGTTATCTGGGCATTGAAGTTGATGATGCGTTACAGATATCTGAATAGACTGAAGCCTGGGACTGTCAGGGCTGCAACTGCAGCCCTTTGCCAGAAGCGGACATCAGATAGTTTCCATGAGAGATTTTTCAACAGCACTAAATCGTATTTACCCATTCGCCTCAACTCATATGGACATGTCTCCAGACGTGTCAATTTCGTTAACTTGCTTACAATGAGCCTGAGCCTAACTTTCTTGGCCTTAAGCGGCTTGCCAGTATTTTACTGTAGGATTCATTAGTATGTGCAATACAAGCCACCAGGTAAAAATGCAGGGTGATTGGTTGTAATAACTTGCAGGCACATATCCGTGAACCAGTTGATTTCGTAAATCACCATAGATTTATCCACCAGTAAGGCCTGAAAATTGCCAATTATGTCTATACCGAAATTGACCTAAAAACCCAGTTGATAAGCATCAGGATAGCAAAATCATACCCTGAGCAGTGATGGACACAAGAGAATAATCAATAAGGAAGGTTTAACAAAAAGCACCCAGCTGCATATTTGACTTAGTAAGGTTAAAGATCTCACCGCGCTGATTTTGTTGGCTAAAGGCATTAACGAAGCACGTTATTTGTGCAAAAATCGGTCCATCTTCCTTCACTTTTATCTGACCGGAAATGCTATGGCTGGCGTGAACAAAGCTCAACTGACTGAAACCGACATCGTAACTAAATTTATTCTGCCTGCGGTCAAGAAGGCCGGATGGGATGACTTGACGCAAATTCGCCAGGAGGTGAAGTTACGTGATGGCAAGGTAGTTGTGCGGGGTAAACTGGCATCCCGTCAGAAAGTGAAATCAGCAGATATAGTGCTCTACCATAAGCCTGGCTTACCGCTGGCAGTCATTGAAGCGAAAGCAAACAAGCATGAAATTGGAAAAGGGATGCAGCAGGGACTGGGTTATGCCGCCTTGTTAGAGGTTCCTTTCGTCTTTGCCTCCAATGGTGATGGCTTCATATTTCACGACAAAACGAACCCCGATCAGCTGGAACGAGAGATTACACTTGAAGAGTTCCCAACGCCTGCTGAGTTATGGGAGAAGCTCTGTCTCTGGAAAGGCTATACCGCCGCACAGCTGCCTGTTATTACACAGGACTACTATGAAGACGGCTCCGGTAAATCGCCGCGTTATTATCAGCTTCAGGCAATCAATAAAACGCTTGAGGCTATCTCAGCAGGCCAGAACCGCATCTTATTAGTGATGGCAACCGGTACCGGCAAAACCTACACCGCCTTCCAGATTATCTGGCGGTTATGGAAAGGCAGGCACAAGAAACGCATTCTGTTCCTTGCCGATCGCAACATTCTTGTTGATCAAACCCGCACCAATGATTTCCAGCCTTTTGGGCAGGCAATGACCAAAATCACTGGCCGCACTGTCGATCCCGCTTACGAAATCCATCTGGCGCTGTATCAGGCGATGACAGGAACCGAAGAGCATGAAAAAGCGTATAAGCAGGTTGCGCGTGACTTCTTCGACCTGATCATCATTGACGAATGCCATCGCGGCAGCGCCGCTGAAGACAGTGCCTGGCGCGAGATTCTGGAATATTTTAGTAGTGCGACTCAGGTCGGTTTAACGGCGACGCCGAAAGAGACCCATGAGGTCTCAAATACAGACTATTTCGGTGAGCCGGTTTATACCTATTCCCTTAAACAAGGCATTGAGGATGGCTTCCTGGCGCCTTATAAAGTGGTACGCGTTGATATCAATGTTGACCTGCAAGGATGGCGTCCAGCGAAAGGCGAAGTAGATAAAAATGGTGAGCTGATAGAAGATCGCATCTACAACCAAAAAGATTTTGATCGCAACTTAGTCATTGATGAACGCACTCAGCTGGTGGCAGAAACCATTACTGATTACCTCAAGCGTACCAACCCCATGGATAAAACCATCGTCTTCTGTAATGACATACCTCACGCAGAGCGGATGCGGCGTGCCTTGGTGAATCTCAACCCAGCGCAAATGAAAGAAAATGATAAATACATCATGCGTATTACCGGCGATGAGACTGAAGGAAAAAACCAGCTCGATAACTTCATCAATCCGAAGAAGCCCTACCCGGTCATCACCGTCACATCAGAATTGATGACAACGGGTGTGGATGCCAAAACCTGTAAGCTGGTTGTGCTTGAACAAAACATCCAGTCGATGACCAAATTTAAGCAGATTATCGGACGCGGCACACGTATTGATGAACGCTACAACAAGCTGTGGTTCACCATTCTGGATTTCCGAAAAGCCACCGAACTGTTTGCAGATGAACGCTTTGATGGCTTGCCGGTGAAAGTCATAACGACGACAAAAGATGAGGTCGCCGATCCAGAGTCAGATTTTGATGAACAGCTGGAAGATGAAGTATCAGATGGAGAGGGTCAAACAGGCCATGCAGAAGAGGCATCGCCAGACTATCCCTCTGGTCCCTCAACAGAAACCGAACCTGACAGCGAACTGCCCGAAACAGACGAAGAACGACGCAGAAAATTTTACGTTAAAGGTGTTGCTGTTAACGTGTTATCTAAACGCGTTCAGTATTATGACGCTGACGGTAAGCTGGTTACCGAATCATTTCAGGATTACACCCGTCGTACGCTGATGAAAGAGTACGCATCTTTGGACGATTTTGTTCAGCGCTGGCAGAGTGCTGAACGTAAACAGGCCATTATCGAAGAGCTGGAACAGCAGGGCATTATCTGGGATGTGCTGACGGAAGAGGTCGGCAAAGAGCTGGATCCCTTCGATATGCTCTGCCATGTCGTGTACGGCCAGCCGCCGCTCACCCGCCGTGAACGCGCCGATAATGTGCGTAAACGTAACTACTTCACCAAATACTCTGAGTCGGCTCAGGCCGTCTTGAGCAATCTGCTCGATAAATACGCTGATGCGGGCGTAAAGGAAATCGAAGATATTCAGGTACTGAAGCTTCGACCTTTTGATACCATGGGCCGCCCTTTGGAGATCATCAAAAAGAACTTTGGTGACAAGGAAAGCTACATGAGTGCCGTGAGTGAACTGGAAAACGAAATCTACGAACTCCCTCCTCGCTCGGCCTGATTCCCTTTCAATGTCTGTCACCGTAGCGACCGCTCGGTGGCAGACTTTTTTATTACGGAAATTGCAACAAACATGTCTATCAGTTCAGTTATCAAATCCTTACAGGACATTATGCGTAAAGACGCCGGTGTGGACGGCGATGCGCAACGCCTGGGTCAGCTTTCATGGCTGTTGTTTTTGAAAATTTTCGACACTCAGGAAGAAGAGCTGGAAGCCATAATGGATGCTGAAGAGTATCGCCTGCCGGTTCCCGCACGCTATCTGTGGCGCAACTGGGCGGCCGATGCAGAAGGTATAACGGGCGACGCGCTGCTTGAGTTCGTCAATGACGATCTCTTCCCTGCCCTGAAAAACCTGCCTGCACCTCGTGATAAAAATCCACGTGGATTTGTGGTACGGGAAGCTTTCAGCGACGCCTATAACTATATGAAAAACGGCACGCTGCTGCGTCAGGTCATCAACAAACTGAATGAGATCAATTTCGGCGACAGCAACGAGCGCCATCTGTTTGGCGATATCTACGAACAGATTCTTCGCGATCTGCAAAGCGCCGGTAACGCTGGTGAGTTTTATACACCACGCGCCGTTACCCGCTTTATGGTTAACCGTATCGACCCCAGACTGGGCGAGCGCGTGATTGACCCTGCCTGCGGCACTGGCGGATTTTTGGCTTGCACGGTTGATCATATCAAAGCCAACTACGTTCACAGCACCGATGATCACCAAACGCTGCAGAAGCAGATTCACGGCGTAGAGAAAAAGCAGCTACCGCACCTGCTTTGTACCACCAATATGCTGCTACACGGTATTGAAGTTCCGGTGCAGATTCGCCATGACAATACGTTAAGCAAACCGCTCTCTTCATGGGATGAGCAGTTCGATGTGATTGTTACCAACCCGCCATTTGGCGGCACCGAAGAAGATGGCATCGAGAAAAACTTTCCCTCTGAAACGCAAACGCGTGAAACTGCTGACCTCTTCCTGCAGTTGATTGTGGAAGTGCTCGCGGATAAAGGACGCGCCGCCGTAGTACTGCCGGACGGCACGCTATTTGGTGAAGGTGTTAAAACCAAAATCAAAAAGCTGCTGACAGAGGAGTGCAACCTGCACACCATCGTACGTCTGCCGAATGGCGTGTTTAATCCCTATACCGGCATCAAAACTAACCTGCTGTTTTTCACCAAAGGCCAGCCGACACACGACATCTGGTTCTATGAACATCCCTATCCTGAAGGCGTGAAAAACTACAGCAAAACCCGCCCAATGAAGGTTGAAGAGTTTCAGCCGGAGATCGATTGGTGGGGCAATGAAGCCGACGGCTTTGCCAGCCGTGTTGAAAACGAACACGCCTGGAAAGTCAGCATTGATGAAGTCATTACACGTAACTTCAACCTTGATATCAAGAATCCGCATCAGGCAGAAGCAATCAGCCATGATCCCAATGAGCTGCTGGCGCAGTATCGGCAGCAGCAAACCGAAATCAACCAACTGCGCCACCAGCTACGCGATATCCTCGGTGCCGCGCTTGCGGGCAAGGAGGTCAACTGATGTCTGCTGAGCAACTGATCACCCAACATATCAATATCTGGACATCTGCATTACAGACACGTTCAACGGCTGGACGCGGCAACAACGGCAAGATTGATCTTTATGGCATTAAAAAACTGCGCGAACTGATTCTGGAACTGGCCGTGCGCGGCAAGCTGGTGCCCCAGAACCCAAATGATGAACCTGCGTCTGAGTTGCTAAAACGCATTGCCGCTGAAAAAGCCGAGCTGGTGAAGCAGGGGAAGATTAAAAAACAGAAACCTTTGCCGGAAATCAGTGAAGATGAAAAGCCATTTGAATTGCCGGTTGGTTGGGAGTGGGTCAGAATTTCTGAAATAGGGCATGATTGGGGTCAAAAAACACCAGATCTTCAATTTACTTATATTGATGTAGGCTCAATCAATAAAGAACTAGGTATTATCAGTGAACCTGAAATTGTTCAGGCGGAAAATGCTCCATCCAGGGCAAGAAAGATAGTTAAAGAAGGTACAGTTGTTTACTCAACTGTAAGACCATATCTATTAAACATTGCAACAGTTTCAGAAAAATTCGACCCAGAGCCTATTGCCAGCACTGCATTTGCCATCATCCACCCTTTCAAAGGGATATTTTCAAATTACATTTATTATTATCTTCGCTCATCAACATTCATTACTTATGTAGAAGGATGTCAAACAGGAATAGCTTATCCAGCTATTAATGATAAACAATTTTTCTCAGGTCTCATTGCTATACCTCCTTCTCATGAGCAAGATCTTATCGTAAATAAGGTCGGCGAACTCATGGCCTTGTGCGATCAACTGGAACAGCAATCACTGACCAGTCTGGAAGCACATTCTCAGCTTGTAGATACTCTGCTGGCAACGCTAGCCAACAGCCAGGACGCCGAAGAGTTAGCCGAAAACTGGGCACGAATCAGCCAGCATTTCGACACTCTATTTACCACCCAAGCCAGCATTGATGCGCTTAAACAAACCATTCTACAACTGGCGGTGATGGGTAAATTGGTGCCGCAAGACCTCAACGATGAACCCGCATCCGAATTGCTAAAGCGTATTGAGCAGGAAAAAGCGCAACTGGTGAAAGAAGGTAAAATTAAAAAACAAAAACCTTTGCCGCCAGTGAGTGATGAGGAAAAGCCTTTTGAGTTGCCCCTGGGGTGGGAATGGTGTCGAATAAAAGAAATAGCTCAAGTAGGAACAGGTTCTACTCCTTCAAGAGATAATCCTGATTACTGGTCTGAACCAGAATTCAATTGGGTTACAAGCGGTGAAACATCATCACCATTTATTATCACTACAGCTGAAAAAGTATCAATGAGAGCTGTAATGGAAACAAACATTTCAATTTATCCTCCAGGCACACTTGTAATTGCCATGTATGGCCAAGGGAAAACGCGTGGTCAGATAACTGAATTACGTATCTCTGCGGGAACAAACCAAGCTTGTGCTGCAATCCAACTATTTGAAAGTAATGAGTTTCACCGTAGATACATCAAGTTTTTCTTTGAAAAATCGTATGAAGATTTAAGAAGTCATGCCGCAGGCGGGGCTCAGCCGAATCTAAATTTAGCAAAAATATCAAATACACCTATTCCTATTCCACCTTTAGCAGAACAAATTAAAATCACATCCAAGATCGATGAGTTATTTGTTTTTTGTGACAATCTTAAATCCCGCCTGCAATCCGCCCAGCAAACCCAGCTTCATCTGGCGGATGCACTCACTGACGCAGCATTAAGCTAAGGAACAGACGATGCCGGTTCATCATGCTATCTGGCGGGTGGGGGATAACCCTCAGCCGCTGACCATCAGCAAGCTGGCCAGTGAGAGTTTGCTGGAAAGAATGATCTTAAACGACCCAACCATTCTTTCAGACCAGTGGATGATTATCGGTCATCAAGAAAATACGCTCGATAAGGGCCGTATTGATCTGCTGGCGATAGCGCCTGATGCCTCGCTAATCCTGATAGAGCTGAAACGCGACCGCACACCGCGCGAGGTAGTCGCTCAGGCGCTGGATTACGCTTCGTGGGTGGACGATTTAACCGCAGACCGCCTGTCACAAATTTATGAAAAATTCTCTGGCGGCGGTAATCTGGGTGACGCCTTTAAGCAACGTTTCAATACTGAGTTAGAAGAAGAGTCTATTAACCAGTCGCATCAAATCATTATCGTAGCGGCGGAACTGGATCCGTCCACCGAACGCATTGTCGACTACCTGAGCAAAAATGGTATCTCTATCAACGTGCTGTTCTTCAAAGTTTTTCAGCACGGGGATGAACAGGTTTTAAGTCGCGCCTGGCTTCTCGATCCCAGCGAGACGCAAACTAACGCTGCTCAGGCCACCGCAGGTACGAGTGCTCAATCAAAAGAACCCTGGAACGGAGAGTTCTATGTCTCGTTCGGTGACTCAAATAGTCGTAACTGGGAAGAGGCGCGCCGTTACGGCTTTATCAGTGCCGGTGGCGGAAGCTGGTACAGCCAGACCTTAAAACAGCTTCAGCCCGGTCAACGCGTCTGGGTTAACATCCCTAAAACAGGTTATGTAGGCGTCGGTATTGTGCAAAGTGCCGTTGAGCCAGCCAGCTGCTTTACAATCAATACTGAGGCTGGTGAAAAACTCGCGATAGACGTGCTTAAGCATGGAGATCTTTATCGTGATAACTCAGGTGATCCCGATAAATCTGAGTATTTTGTCTCCGTGAAATGGCTTGAAACCCGTAGTGAACAGGATGCAGTAAATGAACTTGGATTCTTCGGTAATCAAAATACCGTTTGTAAACCGACAACGCCAAAGTGGCGACACACTGTCGAAAGATTAAAAAATCACTTCAGAAACTGGAATACTAACGAGTAGAATTTTCCGGCATAAAGGCGAATGGATTTTAATAAGGATCATAACAATGCGTAAAATCCTTAACTCCGAATACCCGTTCCGGCGGTCACACGAAGGTGTGGCTGCCCCAACGGTACATTCGGGGATTAACCATGCATACAAAAAATCGAGCGTTTCGTCGCCATCATATGAAAAGGCTCAAAACTAAACGCGGTCGTTATAATAATGCGGCTTACAGCTGGCCTGAAGGCGCGACTATCGTCAATATCGGTAAGGCTTATCATACGCCATGCCTCTGTTCATGCTGGATGTGTGGACATCAGCGTTTTCATCACGGAATGAACATGCAGGAAGTGAGAGCTAGAGCCAGGTACCAGGATTAAGCAGCTTAGCCCACCTCAATGGTGGGCTACCTCCCGGCAAACATCATCTGATAAACCATCTTGTAAACTCATCTCCCACCAACTACAAAGCCGATAAGCACAATGAGGACCTCATAATGCAAAGTCTGGCCACCAGCGCCAAAATCACCAAGCAACAAATTTACCGATCCGTTGCTAGCTCAACGGCTATTGAAACGGGTAAAGCTGTGCAGAAAATTGAGCAAAATCTTAAGCAGCACCAAGCTAAGGCAAAAGCTATCGGTTTAGCTCGCTAATTCGGCAAAATATCGTCAACAAGCTGTATCATCGGCATATAGTTGTCAGTGACTTTGGCCTGAATAGCCTTTAAAACGCTTTATGCTCGTCAAAATACTGTAACCCAGCATCTGCCTGAACTGATAACACATCAAATTCTGCTTTATCGATAATGCTCAGTCTATTCAACAATACGCTATCCGACGAACCAGGCTGGTAAATGCTCTTCAAAGGATTGAGACTATATTTAGCCAATTCTCATCCTCTCTGGAATAAATTTACGACATTGCTGGTGGCCTGCTCAACATGATTAACCCTGTTTTCCCACTGTTCTAATGCCCTTCTTTTCTCTACAAGATAATCATAACGGTCATAATGCTTCGAGCTGACATCCTGCAGTGCATGGTTTTGAATACGGTCGCGCAGCTCTTTCGAGACACCGATTTCGCCCATCAACGTTTTGCAGGTCCGCCGTAAATCTCTCGCAACAAACACCGGACTGTCAGGAAAATGCTCGCGATAATAGATGATGGCTTGAGCAAAGCTGTCAGTTCGTAGATGCTTACTCGCGTCCAGCCGCTGCGGGAATATAAACGGACTATCGTTAACGTTTTCCACCTTCAGCCTTTCCAGAATATAGACCGCTGAATCAGTTAACGGCACCAGATGGTCGCGCTTGTTCTTTGAGACGTCAGCAACTATCAACAGTGTTTTCTCTTCCCAGTTCACGGCATCCCATCGACTGGAAGCCAGTTCATGCGGGCGCTGACCACCAGCGTAAACACATAAATTAAGCAGCAAGCTCACCGTGCTGCCAACGCTTGGGGTTTTGGGAAAGTCCCCCATCAACTGTTGCAGCTCATTCAACTTCAGCCAGTTGGTTCCCGCTTTCTCTGCAGCCGACTGCTTAGGAATGACGCTCACCGGGTTCATCTCAAGTCCAAACATCACATCCTGCTGGTGGTTGGCCGGATCGTTATCTGCTTTAAGCCCGTAGTTGAACGCTGCCATCAGATAAGAGCGCACACGGTTCGCTTCAACGCTCGCCCCACGCTGAATGATGGCAGACAAAATCTGTTTGATATGTAGTGGGGTGACTTCGTTAGCTTTGGTATCTCTAGCGATAAAGGAATAGGTTTCCTTCTCAAGGCGGTATAGCACCTGCTGCCATGTCCGTTTTCCATCTTCCCGCATTTTGTTGGTGTAGCCCTGAATAAGCTGCTCAACACTGCCCTTTAACTGTTCAGCACGCTTTTGCTTTTCCAGCGCGATTGCCTGTTCAGCTTTTTCGACCTTAGGGTTCTTCCCCTCCTTCAGCGTACCGGCATAACCTTTCGCAAGCTGGCGAGCCAGAGCTAACGACATTTCAGGGTAACGACCCAACTGAATGAAATGGCGCTTAGCATCCCAGTAGTAGCGATAGTAGAAAACCCGCTGCCCGGATGGCTCAACTTTAACGCCCAGACGCCCTGCTCCTCGCTCACCACTTTTGTCCCATACCTGATAAGCCGAGTCGCGAGCTTTAAGACCGCGCACCATTGAGTCCGTTAGATTGTCTGCCATAAGAGAGTCCTTACGAGAAAAGTTTTACTGCCGTTTTCTGGGTGATGTAGCAGGTGACGTAAGGATGATACTGAAAGGAAAAACCCGGAACAACATGAAACGAAGAAGCAAAGTTAACCTACTGATTTATATTATTTAAAAGGTAGGTATGATTAAAGGTGGAAAATGATGAAACAAGCTATTCATATGACTCATAATCGCTTGGTCGCTGGTTCAAGCCCAGCAGGGGCCACCAAAAATTTTCAGGACTTACGTTAACAGCGTAAGTCCTTTTTGTTTTCCAGGAAACGCGAGGGAATAGCCTGGATGCAGATT
>Ga0308161_1002922_pt1 | contig 17387 bp, 18 predicted proteins | sample PhyFR2_FD_201034 | JGI IMG/M metagenome (GOLD analysis project Ga0308161, IMG submission 201034) | Phyllosphere microbial communities from UC Gill Tract Community Farm, Albany, California, United States - DLSLF.R2 | ecosystem: Host-associated > Plants > Phyllosphere > Unclassified | place: USA...
TGGTCTGCCGGAGGGTTCTACTGGAGTTACAAGCTTCAAACCTCGCAGCAAGATTTAGCTCGCGGTATCGATTACAGTCAAGTGCGCTCTCCTCTCCTTCTCACCCCCTCTGATCTCCTACTAACTCCAATTACGCCCTTAGTACTCCTGGTCGACTCTCCTTGCAAACTCCTCCTCAACCCTCCCTAAACCTTCCGACTACGGTATCAACGGCACGACCTCTGATGGGAACGCCGCCGCCTTCATTGCTGCCCTTCAAGGCGAACTCACTTCGTCCTGTGGACAAATCCCTTCGAATGCCGCTCCTTACTCAAACGGTTCTTTCGAAGTCGCCCAATGGACCGCCGAACAGAACGTCAGGAGTCAAGAACAGGGTAAGACTTTGACTGGTACGAGCACTAGTTTGCCTTTACCTACTGCGACTGCTACTTCGAGGCAGAGGAGACTCGTAAAGAGATCTTTCTAATTCGCACTCAATCCTTTCTGTATCTTTATTTCTTCCCGAAACCCCTTTCCTCTATCTCTCTATCTCTTATACCCACCCTCAATCACTAGCTATTCCACCACCACCTCATTCTTTCGTTTCTCACTCGCTATTGTTTCCAACTATCTATCTTTCGACAAGCAATAGACACTTTTCACTTCATTCATTCCACTTTTCTCTCGCCGACTCGTTCGTGATGAAAGAAAGTGAGAAGCGAATTCAGATGGTGCTCATTGACACATCTCTCAGAGCGCTATCAGAACAAAAAAAATGTCAAAAAAGAAAAAGGGGTGGGATTGTAAAAGTAGAGACGAGAAGCAGAAGGAGGGCGATCCGAAGCCGTTGATGCACAGGCACGATCAGATTCGTGGTTTGTCCTCCGCCTTTGTCTCTGGTTGATATTGCGATTTGATTGATTTGTGGTTTGTTTGCGAAAAAAGACGTTTACTCAGTGAAGAGGACGTTTTTCTGAGCGAGTTTGAGGTGATGGAACAGGGTCGAGGGTGTGGATTGTTGACAACAAGGAAAGGGGAAGCGCGGATTTCTTGGTTTTTTTTCGAGCTGTTTCTTCTGTAAAAGGAGAAGGAAAGGAAGAACGTCGTCGGAAAAGAAGAGAAATGTCGTGCATGTAACGTAGGAACGAGGTAGGAAGAGGGTATTAATCGATTTAGATTGAATTGGGTTGGAGGAGAAACGAACGATGGGAGAATTTGTTTTGGAGGTCTTGATTGATGGGATTCATGCGAAAGGGAAGAAGGAAAAGCTGGAAGGGTATATAGTGACATGTTGAGTAGAGAGGAAAGGGGAGTGTCGAGTCGAAGAGAAGAGGCCGTTTAGGGTTTGCGGTACTCGTTCAAGACTGGGTAGATCTGTTGGAAAGCTTGATAGATCTCCTCACGGAACTATTGGCTTGACGCTTCCGAATCAGTCTCCTCGAAAGGGAAAGATGCGGAAAGCAACGTGAACGAACCTTTGCACCAGTTAAGACGATCTTTCCGGATACGAAAATCAAGAGCACAACTTTGGGCTTGACCATTCGATAGATCAAACCGGGGAAGAGCTGTACTCCGCAAATCCCTCAGGTCAGTAACCCGTCAAAAAGCGAGACTTGACATAATAAAGCGAGCGTACCTCTGGTTCGTAAGAAGAGAAATGACCGTGAGAGAATGCTAAACCTTCTAATCGAATCGGGAACTTGACGTCGCACTGCAAGGATCAAAACTGCTCAACACTCCGTCCCAGATCAAAAGAGGTGAAGAGAAGATGCAGCTTACACTTCCAACGATATTTTGAATCTTGAAATCGGTGAACTTCGTCTCGAATCCCAATTTTTGAATAATCCTCGCATACTTCCTAGCTGCCAACCTCGAATCATCTTCACTCTTTGCACCCGTGACCACTACTTTCCCCGAAGCGAAGACTAGTGCCGTAGTCTTAGGTTCTCGAATTCGCATAATCACAGCCGCGAAACGCTATGCACTCGAGAGAGGGTCAGCTCACGAGATTTACGGGTGGAAAGGTAACAGAGTGCGTACCTTTGGAGAATACTCGGCATTTCGTGCGTGTAAAGCGATCGTCTTGAGATCGAGTTTACACTCGAGATTGACAGTAGCGACGATATTCCTTGATTTGGAGAAAGATCAAGCTTTTCGTGTCAACACCGGTTCATATTGACTCGTAAGAGAAGTGTGATCCGGTGCTATATAGACGCGTTGTCGAGTTGTATAAAGGAGAGAGAGAAAGGGAGGTGATGACAAAGGAGTGAAGCTGGACTACTTACTGTAGAGTGGGTACGATTCCTTGTACTCCAGGGATGATCTCATCCTTGTCTACCGCTTTCCCTTTGTCCTTGTCCTGACCACTCGCCTCTGCTCCATTCCCATTTCCATTCACTGCAACTTCACCACCTCCTCCTGCTTGACCGTTGATTCCTTTGTTACCTTGTTGTTGTTGTCCTGGTAGTGAGATGGGTGCACCGGTAGAGGATGCACGCGAAGTGGATGCGGTAGGGAGAACTAATCCTGACATATCTGAAACTGACTGGAACTGGAGGTTGAGGAGGATGAGAACTAGTGAGGAGTGATCGAGAGGTGTAAAGGAGGTTGTGGGACTGGAACAGGTAAGGCGGGTCGACGGTACAAGCGAAGCGAACGAGGAGGAAAGAGGTAGGAGAGGAGACAATTGGACTGTTGTCTTGCTACATCTCACTTCGATCCTCGAAGACACTCGGTATACGCTCTGTCGACTCTATGGAAGATGCTAGGTGGGACTATCTCTCTCGATAATGCTCTCCCGCTTGGTCGATCTCGTTTCGTTCGCTCTGTTTCTCTCGCAAATATCTCTCTCGTTCGGCGCTCTATCGTGAGGCTTATGCTTTCAGCGCCTAGCTACTGTCGTCTTGAATGAAACACACGTTCTTAGACACCGTTCCCATACGAGACAAAGCGTGTGAATGGACTCGTATTCCATTTCTCAATCGTTTCTACCTCGATCAGGCCCTCACATCGCACCCTGCGCCCTCTCCTTCTCCTTCTAACCCCAACAGCTCCATCGTCCATAGCCTCGAGCAATTGATGGCTGTCCAGCTCGAGCTACAGACGGAACAGAGCGAAAAACGTCGAATCGAAGTGACTCTTGTCGTCTTCCCTGCGAAGACAGAGCCTCCCAACCGAACCCGTAAGCCGGCGAGCACAAAGCAGTGACAGAAGCGTAGCTTTATGTAATGCCTAGCTCAGAGTGAACGATCCAATTCGAGCGAAGCAAGATCCGAAACGAAGGAATCGGTTCCCTGGTCGATCGAAGCCACCTCCTTCCTCTGCCCACCCTTCAAACATTCTCTCATTCCATCCCCCTCCTTGCATACCCCCTCGATCTCACTATCTGGAGTAGCTCGCTCCCCCTCCTTTTTGCTGAATAATCCAAAGACGTATCTCCCTCGCTCTCCCTTCCGAGCCGTTCGAATTGAGCGGGACCGAGTCATATCAGTGCTGTGACCCAATTGCCGTCCTCCGAGAGACAGGAAGTGCCGCTGGCCGCTGAGATCGAGGTGTGGAAGCCAATCGAAGTGAGTCATGTCGGTCTTGTTCGTCTTCAACGTGAGGCGAATGGACTGCCCGCGTAAATGAGTCTCAATTGTACTGATCATGATGGGCAGGTTGTCGTATGTTCTAGAGGTGTTGAAGCTACTCCATGTCGACTTGAAGTTGTGGTGATCAGTGCTGTATTGAATTGAAAAAGAAAATGCGGGGTAAGGCAAAGAAAATGACAAAACCTCTGGACAAAAAATTCACGAGCGCTTCTCTTTCTCTTCCGCATTTCTCCCTCCGGGCGGCATCTGCCCGAAATTTGATCTTCTCTCCTGAAACTTCGACTCCACCTCATCTTCATCAAGCAGAGGACTTCATTTGTCCTAATCACAAACTACCACAATGTCTGCTCAATCAATGGATCAAGTACCTCCTCCACAATCTTCCCAGCCTCCCTCAACTTCACTTCCTCCTCCTCCTCCTCCTCCTCCTCAATTCGAACAACCTCCTCCCAAAGTCGAATCATCCATTCTTCCAGAACCTCATCAACCAACAGAACGAATTGAACATCGACCACCCACACCACCTCCTTCTTTACCTTCGATCGAACTCGAACAACCTCAATCGATCGATTCTCCCGCCCCCTCTGAAATCCCTCCTCCTCCTCAAGTACCTCTCCCTACTCACCTAGTACAACAAGCTACTCCTCAGTTTCAACATTCAGACAGCGCGAGTAGCGTAATCGCAGAACCTCCTACTCCTTCAGTCGCAACTCCAGCACCTCACCCTGAACAACCTTTCTCTGCTCCTCCTCCTCAACCTGAACAATCACAAGCAGCAATGGAGACGAATGTGCAAGTGAATGGAAATGGAAACGGGGTTGAACATGGTGGATTGGGAATGGGAATGCATGGAGAAGGTCACCGAGCGAGTGAGGGTCAATCAGCGGTAGATGTGTTGGCGGATGTAGCGATGGGAGAAGCTGCGTTGGATTTGGCAGATTTTGCGAAAGGCGCTGGATCGGCAGATGTACAAGAGACGAGTCGAACTTCGGGATTGGCGGAACCTTCTCCTCCGTTGAAGAGAAGTTTCGAGGATGATAGTAGTCCGGCCCAACAGGAGAATGGGTACTTCGGTGGTGCGGGATCGGCGGTGAATGGAGCGGCGGAAGTAGAGTCGAGAGAAGCGAAGAGACCTAGGGTTGAAGAGATTCCCTCTCACCAGGTTAGTTCAAAACTCTGCTCTATCTTATTGAGCTCTTCTCGTTCAAATTGAGTTGCTCACGTTTCGATCTTTGTGTCGTCGTCGTGCGTTCTACTCAGCCCGCTCCTTCAAACAACCTTTACTCCGCTCCTCCTCCTCCTGCAACTCTTCCCTCTTCGGAACCTCAACAAACATCACAGCCTCAGTACTCTGCCGCACCTCAAGTCGCGACTCCTTCAGTATCGATTCAACCTCCAGCTCCATCAGAATCTCCCGCTCCTTCAACCTCGCAAACGTATCAACCACAATCGCAATCTCTTACTTCCGTGACCCCTCAACCTCAGACCGCTCCTTCTGCTTCTCCAGCACCGACACCGAGTCAAGGTTACGATCCTTCGAGCTTCAACTCGGCGCCAACTCTCGCCCATTCCGCTTCAACTTCGAGTTTCGCCGCTTCTCCAGTTCCCGCCCCGATTCCTTCCCCTGCTCCCGCTCAACCAGCTCCCTCTACCGCAGCTCCTACGATGTCACCTTCCGATCTCCATCATTTCCCTGGAGTAGCTCATCAATCGAGTGCTTCACCTCTTCCTCCCTCGCAACCTTCTCCCGCTCTCGCAACTTCATCAGCCCCCTCTCCTGCTCCTTACCAATCTCAACCTCAACCTCAATCTCAGTCTCAACCGATGTACGCTTCACCGAACGCTTTCGCCCAACAACCTTCTCCTTATCCTCCAGTTCCCGTTTCCCAACCTCAGCATTTGCAACAACCTTCCCCTTACCCAGCTCATCCTCATCAACCCTCAGCTTCTCCCTTCCCCGATCACCCCCCTCAGCAACAGCAATCTCCTTACCCTCCTCCCGTCGCTTCGACTTCTGCTGGAACTCCTATCCCCTCAACTTCTCAACATCAACCCTCACCTTTCCCTTCCGATCCTTCACAAGGACAAGGGCAAGGTCAAGGTCAAGAGACGAAACCTTCCTTACCACCTCCAGCTCCCCCAATCGCAGTCATGACGAAAGAACAACAAAAGCACGCGATCAACCTCGTTCGAAACCTGAAACGAAACAAGAACGCCGCACCTTTCCTGAAACCTGTCGATCACATCGCGCTTCACATTCCCGATTATTACAAGATCATCACTTACCCGATGGATCTAGGTACGGTTGAAGCGAGGTTACAGGCTACTGGGAAAGCGATGACGAATGTTCACAAACTCGGAAGGATTTATGGGTTGGATTACTCGCATGGAACCAAACCTGGAGATTGGGAAGGAATCGTTCCAGAAGGGTTCGAACCTAAGGGTTATAGGACGGTGAAAGAGTTCAAGGAGGATTTGGATAAGATTTGGGAGAATTGTTTTAGGTACAATGGACCGAGGGAGAAGAATCCGGTGAGTGCGATGGCGGGATTGATGATGGATGCTGCAGAGAAGAGTTATAGGGGAATGCCTTATTCTCCTGCTGTCGACGTGAGTTTTCGAAACCTTTTCTCCCAGTCTCTTTCGAATCATCGACTGACGAAGGTGTTCCAATCTGCAGCCTTATCCACCTCGACATGTTTCACCCGAGATCAAACGAGAACCTCGACCTGCACCAGGATTCATCCCTACGATTCGACGAGACGATTCTTCCGCTCGACCGAAACGAGAGATTCACGCCCCAGCGAAAGATCTACCTTACCTCGATTCTGCCGATCCTTCACTCGGAGGAATGGGAATGGGTATGGGAGGTGGAGGAGGAATGCCTGGTCACTATCAGCAACCTCATCAGATGGTCATGCCGGGGAAAGCGAGGAACGGAAGACCAAAAGGGAATGGAGCGCAAGAACAATTGAGGTATTGTAAAGAGACGATCAAGGAGTTGTTCAAGAAGACTCATGAGGCTTACGCTTACCCTTTCTATCAACCTGTCGGTACGTTTCGGCTTTTCTTTGCGATCGTTCTCCCGTGGAGTAAAACTGATCGAGGAGCTGTTCGAGTCGTAGATCTCGCCGCTTATCCTACCTACGCCCAATACGTTCAACGACCGATGGATCTCTCTACGATCCGGTCGAAACTCGAGCACAACCAATACCCGCTACCTCCTTACGACGCTTTCGAAGCCGACGTTCGACAAATCTTTGAGAATTGTTACGCTTTCAATCCTGCTGGAACGATCGTTCATGAATGGGGTAGACAATTGGAAGCTGTGTTCGAGTTCAAGTGGGCTGACAGACCGATGGATGATGGCGGTGATTGTGAGTTCGAGATCCTTTCACCTTCGATTAATCTGATCATTCATCCTCGTTCTCGCAGTCTCGGAAGACGATGGACTTAACGTGATGGAGCAACAACTTCAGATGCTCGCTGCGAACATCGAACAGATGCGTCAAAACAAGAAGGCTCAAAAAGAAGCGAAACGTTATCAACAAGCGCAACAAGTTCGACCGATGCCGATGCCGATGCCGAAACCTCAGAAGAAAGCTTCAGCTCCTCTCGGATACAACCCTTACGGAATGGCAGCTCCTCGACCTACCGGTCCGAAGAAACAGAGACATCCTGGAGGAAACGGAGGTGCGAATCATCACAAGAAGAAGAAGAGACGAGATGATGATTCGGATGATTATTACGAGGATGATGGAGGTGCTTACTACGGTGGATCTGCTATGGGCGGTGGTGGAGGAGGAGGTGGTGGCGGAGGCGGAGGAGGTGGAAACCGAAGACACGTCGCGGTTCAACAGGAAGAGTATGTCGATTTCGAGATGAAGAGAGAATTGGCCGTCAAGATCGTTACTTTCGAAGGACCTGCACTCGAAGAAGCTATCAATATCATTCGTCGTGGTCGTCCAGATCTCCTCGGTGTACGTTCATTCTCTTCATTCCTTTGTCGTTTACATTGAGATTGACTTTTTCCTTCGTTTTCACAGGCTGCGAATCAAGAAGTCGAACTTGATATCGATCAACTCGATCAACGTACACTAGTCGCTCTCTACCGCTACGTCTGTCCTGGCAACCACGTTCCAGTCAAGGCGGTCGAAGTCCCGAAACCAGCGAAACAACAAACTTCGAACAAACAACCTCGCAACCAACGAAAGAACCTCGACGAGGAGAAGGAGGCGGAACGTATCGAATTGATGGAACAACAACTTCGAGCGTTCGAGAAGAGTCCTGCAGAAGGAGGAGCTCTCCCTCCTACTCCTCAAGCGGTTGGAGCTGGTGAAGAAGTCGGTGGAGGTGATCAAGCTAGTAGCGACAGTAGTGACGAAGCTAGTAGTGATAGCGATAGCGATGAAGATTAGAGGAAAGAAGAGGAGGGAATCGCTCAAGCAGTGTTCAGTTTTTTGTGCCGTTGTCGTCGTCGGGGTTTCTCCATTACTTTGCCTCTCTCGTATCTTTTCTACTACTCTCTATTACTCTTCTACTTTGTGACTCTTCCTCTTTTCTACTACTTACCCACCCCTACTTCACACTCTCCCCAAAAAAAGCATCGCTCGAGCTGTTTACAATTTTAACCTTTCGCCTTGTTGTTTACTCCCTCCCTCTCTTTTCTCCTCTTCCCTCTATTTACGCTCTACCCTCCCTAGTCGTCTGTATACCCACTCTCGCTTTTGTTTCTTTCCTTCCCTTGTGCTGTTCGTCGGAAACCAACAAGACTTGATCATTTGAATCCTAAGCAGTTTTTACCTATTCTCCTTCTCTCGTAGCAATGTACAGAGAGACTGAGAGTACTGAATTTGCGGTTGTTGCAGAGGGTTCTATAAAGATAAGTGAGAATTACTTGACGAGTACAGACCAGTCACTCTCGATCTCGCCGGTTTGACGACCGGTGATCTCCCTAAGCATGACACGTGCGAAGTCTCCGACTGTAGTTGAGAGAACAAGAGTCAGCTCGTTTCGAGTCACGAGGAAAGGATAAGTAGACTCACGACCATCCTCTCCAACGGGAATATCGATGAGCTTGTCTTGGTATCCAATACCGTCGACGCATGAAACGATAGCAGCCTACGAGAGGATGAAGCGGGTCAGCAATTTCGCTCGTTTGAAAGCGAGAAGTACGAGAACGAACAGTTCCAGAACCGAAAACTTCGAGAAGAGAACCATCTTCTCGGCCCTTGACAACATCTTTCACTGCAGGGGCAGCTCGTCGGTTCATCAGCTCGCGCAATAGGATGCGAGATGGCTTAGCGAGAAAACCCTACTGGTGAGATTTCGCTCAGAAACAGTGATCTTCTTGGGCAGACCCTTGAGGTTGAGCTTTCCGCTAGCGTGATCACGAGCGAGAGCGAGGATAGAGTCACGAGTGACACCGGGAAGAATGACAGAGTCGGAACCGAGAGGAGGAGTGACGAGTTCAGTAGCTGATTAAAGAGAAATCGTCAGTACAAGATCGCGAGTCAAGGAGAGAACGAGAAGAGTCTGAACGCACTGCCATCTTCCTTCTTGAAGACAAGGAATAAGTTCATGGTTCCGACTTCGGTAAGAGAGTGTTCAGGACCGAGAAGCCAAAGAATTTGTTGATATCCCTTCGCCGCAGCTTCCATCTGAGGGACGACACCACCTGAGCCGAATCTCAAGAATCCATCAGTTCCTTGGGAGCAGACGATGTGACAATGCTTTCGCGCTCACCTGCGTAGTTGGCTCCGAGCTTGTAAGATCCGGTTCCTCCAGGTGCAGCTGCAGATCGAACGAGAGGTAGATCAGCACCAACGAGTGAAGGTTACAAGAGATGAGAAACGTACCGCGGATGTATTCGGTACTGGCGAGAAGCTTGACGGGCTTGTATCCGGTCTATGGAGCGAGATCTCGTTAATTTTAGGCTCAGAGGAGAGCAAGATGAGACGCAACAAACAGAGTAGTATGGGCCGACAGGCGAAGCACTGTATACGAGATCTCAGTATGCGTCAGAATGGCTCATCTCGCGAGCGGAGGAGTCAGAAACATACATAACGAAGAGAAGAACATCGGTTGAAGCGCCAACTCCCAATCCAGCTTGAGTACCGATCATCGTTGGTCGAAGGTAGAGAGAAGTTCCGACATCGGTAGGAATCCATTTCGAATCGATCTCGACGAGTTTTCGGATCAAAGTCGTGAGGTGTTCTCCGGTGAAATCCTGGTTCGAACAATTTTCGGTCAGCCTTCTTCGCATAGACGAGCGAGCCGAAGGGAGCCTACGGGGAATGCTAGTCGTCGAGCACTCTTCGTCATACGCTCCATGTTCTGTGCCATCACGAGCTGTGGATCAGCACTCTTTCGTCAAGATTCATGCTCTCGAAACGCACTTTGTCAGGTCGGAACAATCTCGCGACACCATCCTTTGACTTGTAAGCTTTCATACCCTCGAAAAGAGTAGGAGCGTAATGAAGGACAGTCGAGGAAGGGTCAAGCGAGAGAGGTCCGTAAGGTTGAATTTTGGGTGCTCCCCAGCCAGTCTCAGAGTTCCATGGGATCGTCAACACTGTTTCGCAAGAGAGGTCTATCAATATCGAGTGGATGCTCATAGACAGATTCGAGCGCAACATACTGTGATCAGTGAAAGTTCGTCCGAAAACGAGTTGATTGCTAGGAAGTTGCTTCTTCGGGTTCTTGGTCATTTCGATCTCGAGTCGGGTGGGCTGTCACATTTTGGAGAGCCTGATCAGTACTTGATACCGACGAATGAGCCGTGAGTTGTGTACAACCCATTGCGGACAGCCGTCCTTGCGAAAAGTGGAGATTCGCTGTAATCGCTCCGATAGCTCGAATGGACTCCTACTGAACGCCCCTGTGCCGACCTTGGAGTCTTACATGATCTAGAAGATCTCTCGTTGATCCCTCCATCTGCGCTTCATGCCGATAAGAAATGAAGAGATGTTTGGGTACTCACATCGATATCTGGTGTTCGAATGACCTCGCCAGTCATCATGTCCACATTCCCTTGTAATCCAGCACCAGCTGCAGGAGGTTGACTAGACGGTGCCGATGCCTTTGAGCGGGGAGATGAAAGGAAGAAAGAGCGGGAGAGAGCAGGCGCAGCGTATCGGACAGCTGGTTGCGCGGTAGGGCGGGATCGGAGGGCCCGTAAAGGAGCTGTAGAAAGTCGGACCATGGTTGTATGAGGGGAGTTGGAGGAGAGGAAACGATTTCGCGAACACGAAACTTCCCTTGACTCTGCTCGCATCACTCGACAACTCTAGAATGCTCTGCATCGGCTCACGATTAACTTGAATAGTGCCCTACTACCCATCATAGCGCTCTGGAGACTTCGGCAGCTTTCCTCGCTTCTCTGTGACTCATCAAAACTTTTTTTGTTTCCTGCTCCCAAAGACCACGCAGGTTAGCCTACAGTCTCCCAAAGGAACGAGAGCAAACCTTACGATCGCTTCTACTGGTTTTTACAGCGTACCTATGCAAAGTCGAGCTGAAATATCGTATCTCGTGATCCGTCGCTCCTCGACCGCACCGTCGCACACGACTCAAAGCTGGCTGCTACTTCCACGTTCCCCTCAGGCTATGATAGACGATTCGACGGCTTCGATACAACCGTGGTCTATTCTGGGTCAACTCCGTTCTCGCATCTCGACAAATAGCGATAGCTCGCAGTCTGTTTCCAATCTTCCTTTCATTTCGTCCACAAAAGTGCAGGTCTTGCCCTTGACGGTGGTCAACAATCAAGCACGACGACGGAAGTGACCCGATTTGCGTCGTTGTTGTTGACGGACACTCGAGAGCAGAGTGAGAAGGGAAGCTCCGTCCGATTCATTCACCTTCTTATGCTACCCTCGGCAGCGTCTACTAGAGTCTACCTAGCCTCGAAGATGTAGTCGTGACATCAGATCTGTCGTGCGCAAACGCTGGAGTCGTTGGGGAAGAGGTAACTGAACGTCAAGCCTCTTCGTCTCGTTTCGGGATCAAGCTCTATCGGATTTCATCCTTCGTCTTCCCGTTTTAGACGACTTTTTCGACGTTACCGACGCTAGAGGAACAGCATACACCCACAAAGGAGTGGCAGAGGTCGGAAGCGAGTTGGCCCAGCTCAAGATTGGCTTATTCGCCGTCAAAAAAACCCTTGTGCTGTCTTGTCTAAGACGACTCTGCTATCCTGCGAGTCTTTGGCTGTCGAAACACTCACTGCACTCGAGGACTTCGTTGAAGACGTGCTCTCTAAGAAGAGAGAACGGTGTCAGAAGCGAACTTGAAGCGAACGACCTCTATTTCCGATTTTTCGGATTGACGTCTACGTCGAAAAGAGGCCTGAGCGATCAAAAGAAGAGTGAAAGCTTTCTCGCAAAGGCTGAACGAAACAAGATCGAACAAGTTGAGTGAGTGAGTTTCGCCCACGACTGGATTGGGTTCTGTGCCGATGCAAGAAGCTGGGGTAGGAAGAGCGAGAAGAAATTTTTATGTTTTGTCCCTTCCCTCTTTTTTTCCAGATCAATTTCCTCCTCCCTTCTCCATCCACCACACTACCCCCTCACTCTTCCACCTTCTACTCCACCCAAACTTCTATAGCAATGGCCGCCGGAATCGTAAGCTCCCGTCTCGAATCGAATCCAGGATCTCTACTTCCCCTTCTCGTTCGACTATGACCGAGTGAACTCGACTACACGATGGGAGCGTTGGCCGTATAGCTGGATGGGCTCTGTGGGCTAGCAGGAGGTATTCAGGCCAGAGAGCTGCACGTATCAGCCAAGGGTTGACTCAAGATCTCAGTCAAAAAGGGAAGGAGGGAGTGGGTAGCAAGCCTCGGTATTTCTTCGAGGCGAGATGGGGGAATCAACACGAGGACAAACGATATAGATCAGCGGCTACCGTCCGCATAGGGCAGCTAGGGAAACAGGCCAGAGAAATTAGCGAGATCTCGAAACGAAATTATATCATCGAGCCCATTCACTGACCCCTCTTTTCTTCGCAAACAACAGTCCAAGACCACTACCATCCCTCTCCTCCTCCTCACCTTCCTCTTCTCTGTCGCTGGACTCGGTCTTTCCGCTGCCCTCGTCTCGAAATCAAACTTCCCTAACTATGAATCTCGCGCTGTCCTCATCCAAGGTCTCATCGCCTGTGTCTGGACTGTACGTCTTATCCTTTCCGACACCGTGGTATCATGGTGCTGATTCCGTCCCCGCTCTTTCACAGGTCCTCTTCTCCCTCATCTTCCTCATCACTGGATTCGTTATGCCCCGCAACTCCTTCTTCGGAGCTGCTGTTGTCGGAATCATGATGTTCCTCGGATTCCTCCAACTCATTGTGACCGCCGGAGGAACCGTTTCGACCACCAAGGTGAGATCCGCAACTTGTTTCGTTCCGTCGTCGTTGTTTTTTTCGCTAACTTTGCTTCGTTCTTCTCTACCAGACCTTCGGAACCCCAGATAACTCAGCGCTCTACCGTGCATGGGAAGCTATTTCCTTCATTGCGTACGTTTCCTTCTCTCGAGATCGCCGAAAACGACTCGGTACTTGAAAACAAACTTTCGAAAAATCGAAACTGACTTTCTCCTCCTTCTGTTCGCCCCACTCTAGCGCCTTTATGGCCCTGTTCACCACCGTAGCGGCATTCTTGAACTACATCGCCGGCAAGGCCGTAGACGTTCAACCTAAGCAAGAAGAGACCGTTCACTTCTAAACGGAGAAACTCCTCAAATCTGTTCCCCTTCTTCCATTCCACTCGCATTACCCCCATTTCGACCTTTCTTCTCTTCTCGCACTCAGTCCCGCTCACCGCAACGCGGACGTCCAGGAGAGTATTAATATCTATTTCCCATTTTCACGATGTACACAATTCTTTCTCGCTTTACCCTCTACTTACATCCTCCCTGAACTACATAAACAATTTGATCATTCTCGTCGGCTCTCTGTTGGATCGCTATCATGTCTTTTCGCGGTCAACTTTCGGAAGTGTTGGAAATCAAACCTATTCTAGAGCTTTTCTTTCAGTACACTTCATTCGTCCTTTGAGCGCCCGCGAGAATACAGAGTGCGGCAAGCTGTATAAGTCTGATAAGGGGCCTTCGCGAGCATCCTGGGGCATCGGGATCGTTCGCTGTCTGTATCCGCCAGTCTGTCGTCGAATTTAGGTTGTCGCAAGGCCGCCTTTTGCAAAGATCTCCACTCAATGATGAAGTCTCTTGCGTGAGTCTGGTAGCCGCAGCTTTACCTTCTCCCGAAGAGAGCTACTCTGAGCCTCGCTTCGAACGATCGAAAAAGCTCAGGTCAAGCTGTCTATCAAGCTAAAACTGAGCAGCTCTGTTGATCCTAGCGCAAGGGTGTTATCATGGAGAGCCGTGATATTTACCTACAAGCCACGAATGGGAAGATGACTTTGGTAACGCGAGCGCGGAGAACGCAGATTCGCTGAGAATGCGCCGATTTGACGAGAACGCAATGCTGTAAATAGCAGACTACGCAGTGACCTGGACAAGCATCCTCACAGTCATTGATTTATTGTTCCTGAAGCTCATGGGACGAGGGCGCTCTGTCCTTACTTGACGGTGTGAACCTCTGCGTCGATCGCGTTTTCGCAAAGAGCCGGGGAAGAAATGGCCGGGAGTTCAGAGTAATTGAGCGCGACGAGCAGTCATTCGATACACTCGAATAGAGGTGGTAACGGCAATAAGCGTTGTCCAGAGGCGCGGGCAAAGGTGTCGAGGCTAGTCTCTGATTGTGGATTGGTGAAGACTTCGTAAGAATCACAGATCTTCTTCCGTCAGCAGCTCTCCATTGATACACAGAGTCAGTAAATCTTCACAAAGCTCACAGCGTGTCGAGGGCGCGGGCATAGCTTGTCGGCATGTCAGGCAATACCTTTAATAGCGTTTTTGTCTGTAGCCGATGCTACCCGTTTCGCCCTGTGCGAGCGCTCTTATGCTTTGTTTGACTATTCTGGCTCTATCTGTGCTTGTGCGTTACTCTATGACTTCAATCCGCTCTGTCGTGTTCCGCATGCGCACCGACAACGAGCAGCTATCTGCACGAGCCATCGAAGGAAAGAACTGATGTTCGGGCTCTTCGCGTCAAGTTGAACTTCGCCTTGCACGATGATGTTCCTCGGATTCCTCCAACTCATTGTGACCGCCGGAGGAACCGTATCGACCACCAAGGTGAGATCCGCAACTTCTTTCGTTCCGTCGTCGTTGTTTTTTTCGCTAACTTTGCTTCGTTCTTCTCTACCAGACCTTCGGCACTCCCGATAACGATGCTCTCTACAGGGCTTGGCAAGTATTGACATTCATCTCGTACGTTCTCCTTTCTCGAGATCGCCGAGTCGGACTCGGTACTCGAAAACGAGCTTTCGAAAAATCGAAAACTGACTTTTTCCTCCTTTTGTTCGCCCCACTCTAGCGCTTTCATGGGTTGTATCAGCGCTGAATTATGAGGCGAGTGTCCCAGGCGGCGATGGAGTGGGAGATGGGCTGCATCGCTCGGCTTAAGACGAAGCTCGAAACGTGAACACTCGTGATTCTCTGGCTCAACTGCCTCATGCCTGCTCACAGTCGTGCCTAGATCAGCGTGTTACTGAACAGGACCTCATACTTACGACGTGTGTGACTTCCACACTCTCTGATTGAGGCAAAGCTCATTGTCGTTTCTGTCGAAAACGACATCGACTTGCGCCGAAGACACGCATTAATCTCGAAACCAACCAGTCGACTCGGATCCTATTCTACGACGACGTTCGAGATAGATCCATCATATTCCAGCAGGATCTCGAACGAAAAAATTGGAATTTGTGCCTCTCGACGAAGCGAAGATTCGAAAACAGGGAGAAGGTCAAAAACACCGTTCTTCCCTCTCAATCTCAACCAATCAATATGTCTACCACTGCTTTCATCTGCGCTGAACCTGAAGGAGATGCTCTCGAACCTAGTCTCCAACCTCTTCTTGATCAAGGTCAGTTTCTCCTTCCCTCCTTCCTGCTCCCCACGTAATTCGATCACTGAACTCTTCCTCTCCTCTCCCACAGAGAGCTTGAAGTGGATCTTCGTAGGTGGAAAGGGTGAGTCTCGCTTGCTCTGCTCAGTCTCGAACTAGCTGATGAAGAAACAGCGAGATTTTAGGTGGTGTGGGAAAGACAACAACCTCTTGTTCTCTTGCTATTCAACTCGCCAAAGTCAGAGAGTCGGTACTTCTGATGTGAGTACCCACCGTACTCGACTGACGCGCTCAAAGCTGATCCCTCGTTTCTTAGTTCGACTGATCCCGCTCACAACCTCTCGGATGCATTCTCTCAAAAGTTTGGAAAGGAAGCTACCAAGGTCAATGGATTCACAAATTTGTCAGCTATGGAGATTGACCCTAGCGCTTCAATGCAAGATATGGTTGAAGCAGGTACGTTCACTCTTTCCTCTCTCTTCCCTTTCGAACCAAGTTGATTGACCTTGGGCTACTCGATAACAGGAGAGGAAGCTGGAGGAATGAACGGTATCATGCAAGATTTGGCTTTCGCTATTCCAGGTATCGATGAAGCGATGGGTTTCGCCGAAGTTATGAAGTTCGTTCGAATCCCTCTTCACCTGCTGCTTCTCTCATTTAGCTGAAGAGGTAGAATCCTTCGAACAGACACGTCAAGTCTATGCAGTTCTCGGTTATCGTGTTCGACACTGCACCAACAGGTCACACTCTTCGTTTCCTTTCGTTCCCATCGGTTCTCGAAAAGGCTCTCTCGAAACTCAGTGGTCTATCTGGTCGATTCGGACCAATGCTTAACCAGGTCAGTGATGGTTTTCCCGTTCCGTACCAGGTGCATGCACTGAACTGTGCTATCCTTCCTGACAGATTGGATCAATGATGGGTGGAGGCATCAACACTGGAGAGATGTTGGGTAAACTCGAGGATATGCGAGCGGTGGTGACAGAAGTCAACGCACAATTCAAGAACCCCGTTCGTCGATTCTCCTTTCCAAAATCAGCCTGGATCTGTACTGATTCGTAGATTGCTCGGCGGACAGGATCTCACAACTTTCGTTCCCGTCATGAGCAAGCTCTCTCTCAGTTCTCACCATTCTTAGCGAGCGCTGACCTGGATCATATTCACAGTCTCCGAGTTTCTGTCACTATACGAGACTGAACGATTGATTCAAGAACTAACAACTTATCAAATCGACGTTCACGCAATCGTTGTCAATCAGCTTCTCTTCCCCGAAGATAGTCAGTCAGATCCTCTCATGCATCGATATCGCAACCACTGATACAGGTCGAGCTCTTGACTGCAGACTCTCAATGCAAACACTGCAAAGTTCGATGGAATCAACAACAGAAATACCTCAAAGAAGCTTACGAGCTGTATGGGGAGGTGAGCGCTATATTGTCAATACTGCGAAGAGCTAGTGCTAACCACTTGAGGTGTCACAGGACTTCCATATCGTCAAGATGCCTCTACTCAGTGAAGAAGTTCGAGGAACTGACAGTCTCAAAAAGTAAACTTCTTCTGCCTTTCATTCACGAGCTATACTGACACAAACTTGACCCGATCAACAGGTTCAGTGATCTCCTCATCACACCTTACGTGGCGGGCCAGAAGGTGTTGTAGACGATTCTCAGTAGAACAACTTGGACAATAATAATTCTCGCAGTCTTTGCTCTCTTTTCGCACTGATCGTCAGTGCCAAAACCACGACCATGAGAGAATGGCCTCGTAGTCTAGCGAGGAAGCAGATAGAAGCTCTCTTGTTCGAAGAACGTTTTCTCCCTCACCCCTTGCGATACTTTCTCTTTCTCCCTC
>Ga0308161_1002923_pt1 | contig 17376 bp, 17 predicted proteins | sample PhyFR2_FD_201034 | JGI IMG/M metagenome (GOLD analysis project Ga0308161, IMG submission 201034) | Phyllosphere microbial communities from UC Gill Tract Community Farm, Albany, California, United States - DLSLF.R2 | ecosystem: Host-associated > Plants > Phyllosphere > Unclassified | place: USA...
CCGCTCGTGTTCCCCTCTGCGGACGTGCTGGAGCAGTCGCACGAGTTCCGGGTGTTCGAGAACTACGACGAGTACTCGGAGTGGAACGGCATCTTCAACGCGGTGGTGCAGTCGTGAGCGCGGTCGGAGTGGCACCGGGGCTCGCTCCCGGTGGTTCCACCGGCCCGGCGCCGGTGCGGCGGGGACGCCGTCGGAGCACACCGTTCTTCCTGGCGCTCGTCGGCACCGCGTACCTCTGCGTGTTCTTCGTCATCCCGCTGGTGTCCGGGCTGATCGTCTCGCTCATGACCGGCAACCCGGACGACGGCTACACGTTCACCTGGAACTTCGGGATCTACGGCTCGCTGTTCGTCGACCCGCAGGTGCCCTACCTGACGTTCCTGCTCCGGTCGCTCTGGTACGGCGCCGCCGCCACGATCGCCTGCATCGTCGTCGGGTACCCGGTGGCGTACTTCATCGCGTTCCGGGTGTCCCCGCGGTGGAAGAACCCGCTGCTCATGCTCGTGTTCATCAGCTTCCTGGTGTCGTTCATCATCCGGACCGACATGTGGGCGTTCGTGCTCGCGTCGCAGGGCCCGGTCGTCACGACGCTGCAGGCGCTCGGGCTGGCCGGCAAGGACTTCCACATCCTCGGCACCGGCGGCGCGGTGATCTTCGGCGACGCCTACAACGACCTGGCCTTCATGGTGCTGCCGATCTACGCCGCCCTCGAGCGCATCGACCCACGACTCGGCGAGGCCGCGAACGACCTGTACGCCGGCAAGTTCCGGGCGTTCTGGCACACCACGCTGCCGCTGTCCCGCTCGGGCATCTTCGCCGGGGTGCTGCTCGTCTTCATCGACAGCGTCGGCGACCCGGTGAACTCGGCCCTGCTCGGCGGCACGAACACGTACACGATCGGTCAGGCGATCCAGGACGCCTACTCCGGCAACCAGCAGTACAACGTCGCCGCAGCCCTGTCGACCGTGCTCATGGTCGTGCTCGGCATCATCCTGTTCATCTACGCCCGCGTCTCCGGCACCGACGACCTCGAGGACCTCGTATGACCGCCGTCGCACCGTCCCGTTCCGCCGCCGCTCCGGCCTCGCCCGTGACCGGTTCCGTCGCCGGCCGTCCGCGTCGTCACGGGGTGAACCGTCGGGGGCCCTGGCTCGCCATCGTGTACTGGGTGACGATCGCGATCACCCTGGTGCCGATCGTCTACATGATCGTGTACTCGTTCAACGACGCCCCCACCAACCGGCTGTCGTTCGCCTGGAACGGTTTCACGACCTACTGGTACGCGAACCTGGTGAACGTGTCCGGGCTCGGGGCCGCGTTCGTCACCTCGGTGCTCGTCGCGTTCCTCGCCGCGATCATCTCCGTCGCGATCGGGCTGCCCCTCGCGCTGGCGCTGGAGCGGTACCGGTTCCCGGGTCGCGGCGTCGTGAACACCGTCGTGTTCGCCGACATCGCTGCGCCGTCGATCGTCGTCGGTTCCGCGTCGCTCTCCTTCTTCCTGTCGGTGGGGCTCGGCACCGGGTTCCTGACCGTGCTCATCACGCACGTGGCGTTCGACGTCGCCTACGTGGTGGTCGTGCTGCGGGCTCGGATCGCGGGGACCTCGCGGGCGCTCGAGGAGGCCGCGGGCGACCTCGGGGCGACACCGTTCCAGGCCTTCCGGCTCGTCACCCTGCCGCTGCTGGCGCCGGGCATGCTCGCCGCCGGGTTGCTGGCGCTCGCCATGTCGATCGACGACTACGTGATCACCTCGTTCGTCGCCGGGCCCGCGGTGACCTTCCCGCTGTTCGTCTACGGCGCCGCGAAGGCCGGGATGCCGCCGCAGGTGCTGTGCTTCGGGACGCTCGTGTTCGCGGTGGGGCTGCTCGTCGCGCTGCTGAACGGGGCGCTGAACCGGCGGTTGGCCCGGACCCGCGGCTGAGCTCCGCGCGCGCTGGCACCGGCACGGTGTCGGGTGCGTCGGCGGGTGCGGGGTTGCGCGCGTGGTGCGCGCTTGTAGCGGCGCACGGTGCTTGAAAGCTCGCACGGGGTGAAGAGGTGCGCACGGTGCGGAGGGGAGGCGCGTGGCGGGCTGGCGCCGTGCCTCCCGTCCGCCTGTGCGGGGCGTCCACAGCACGGTGCGAGGTGCGGGGTTGCGCGCGTGGTGCGCGCTTGTGACCGGGCACGGTACGTGGAACCTCGCACGGGGTGAAGAGGTGCGCACGGTGCGGACGGGAGGCGCGTGGCGGGCTGGTGTCGTGCCTCCCGACTGCGGGTGGTGCGTCCACCGCACGGTGCGGTTTTCGCGGGCCGGTGCGGGGTTGGCGCGGGTCGCACGGTGCGGGGTGCGTGGGCTGGTGCGCGTTGTCCGCGTGGTGCGCGCTTGTAGCGGCGCACGGTGCGTGGAACCTCGCACGGGTTGGCGCGCCTCGCACGGTGCGGGCGGGAGTTCAGTGCTCGTGACGACCGGTGGACGGGAGTGTTACGGGCACGAGTCGGGCGGTGTGCCGCGGTGCGCGCCACAGCCGCCGCGCGTAGGTTCCAGCCATGAGTGCAGAGCTGACGCTCGGCGCCGAGGAAGAGCTGCACCTCATCGACCTCGAGTCCGGCCGACTTTCCGCGAAGGCCCCGCGCCTTCTGCCCAAACTGCCCACCGACCGCTTCGGCGCCGAGCTGCAGCGCACGACGATCGAGACGAACACCCCGGTGGTGCGGACCCTCGACGACCTGCGGCGGGTGATCGTCGACCTGCGCAGTGAGCTCAGCGCCGCGATCGCCCCGGCCGGGGTCACCATCGCCGCCGTCGGCACCGCGCCGAGGTCGGAGTACGCCGACTTCGAGCTGAGCTCCGGCGGTCGGTACGGCCGGATGCAGGAGCAGTACCGGATGCTCGTCGACGAACAGCTCATCTGCGGCCTGCAGGTGCACGTCGGGGTGAGTGACCGCGACCTGGCGGTGCTGATCGCCCAGCGGGTGGCGCCGGTGCTCCCGGTGCTGCTCGCCCTGAGCGCGTCGAGTCCGTTCTGGAACGGGCAGGACACCGGGTACGCCTCGTTCCGGAGCATCATCTGGCAGCGGTGGCCGTCGGCCGGCAGCTTCGGTCCGGTGGAGGACGCCGCCGAGTACGACCGGGTGCTCGACGACCTGATCGCCTCGGGCGTGATCGCCGACAAGAAGATGGCCTACTTCGACGTGCGGCCGTCGTCGCACGCGCCGACGCTCGAGCTGCGGGTCTGCGACGCGACCCCGGTGGTGGACGACGCCGTGCTCATCGCCGGACTCTTCCGCGCCGCCGTGCGCAAGGCCGAGAAGTCGGTCGTGTCGGGCGCCGAGTGGCACCCGCGCAGTGAACCCCTGCACCGTGCAGCGATGTGGCAGGCCGCCCGCTCCGGGTTGAGCGGGGAACTCGTCGGCCTCGGACAGCACCCCGAACGGCTGCCCGCCGAGGTCGCGGTGCGCCAGCTCGTGTCCCGTCTGCGCCCGGAGCTCGAGGAGCTCGGCGACTGGGGAACGGTGACGGAGCTGCTCGACGCGACCCTGGCCCGCGGCAACTCCACCGACCGGCAGCGCACCGCCTACGCCGAGCGCGGGGAGATGGACGACGTCGTCGCCCTGGTGGTGGAGGACACCGCGGGGCTCCCGTCCGGACGCGACGAGGACCCGGTGGTCCCGATCCCCGGGTACCGCGTCCGCGCCGGCGACGAGGCGGTCGGCCCCGGGGCGCGCCCTCGTCCGGCGTTCCGTGACCTGGCGGCGTTCTTCGACGGCTGGGACGCCGAGACCGCGATCGAGCGCTGCACCGCCCGCGACGTCTGGACCCGCGAGCACCACGTCGGCTTCGTGGTGGACGGCGGGGCGCAGGAGTTCGGCTGCGACCTGGTGCCCCGGACGATCAGCGCGTACGAGTGGTCGCAGCTCGAGCGTGGCCTGGGGCAGCGTGCCCGCGCGATCGAGCTGTTCCTGCGTGACGCGTACGGCGACCGGCGGATCGTGGCCGACGGCGTGCTGGACGCGGACCACTTCGTCGGCGCGAAGGGCTGGGACCCGGACGCCACCCGGCTGCCGGCGACCGCCGTCCGTGCGCCGGTGCTCGGGTTCGACCTGGTGCGCAACGAGTTCGGCGGCTGGCGGGTGCTCGAGGACAACGTCCGCTCGCCCTCGGGCGTCGCGTACGGCATCGCCCTGCGCGAGCTGATGGACGACGTCGTGCCGGACGCCCCGCGGCCGGCGCACCTGCGCGACCCGCACGGCGTGATCGACCGGCTGCGCCGGACCCTCTGCGCGAACACCACCGCGGTGACGGGCGCGACCGATCCCGTGATCGCGCTGGTCAGCGACGGCCCCGCCGCCGGCGCGTGGTTCGAGCACCGCAGGCTGGCCGACGGGGCCGGGTTGCGCCTCCTGTCCGGGTCGGACCTGGACGTCCGTGACGGACGCGTGGTCGACGCGACGACGGGTGACGTGCTCGACGGGCTGTACCTGCGGATCGACCGCGACGTCAGCGCGCTGACGGCGGAGCACGCTCCCGACCTGGGTGCGCGGATCCTCGACGCGGCGGAGGCAGGACGCGTCTACCTGGCGAACGCGCCGGGCAACGCGCTGGTCGACGACAAGGCGATGTACGTCACCGTGCCGGACCTGATCTGGTACTACCTGGACGAGAAACCCCTGCTGGCATCGGTGCCGACGTACCGCACGAGCATCGAGGTCGAACGGCTGTCGGTCCTGGACCGCGTCGGGGAACTCGTCACGAAGCCGGTCGACGGCGAGGGCGGCCGCGGGGTCCTGATCGGACCGAGCGCGAGCGCCCCCGAGGTGGCCGAGCGACGGCGCGAGATCGCCGCGGACCCCGCCGGGTGGGTGGGGCAGGAGGTGGTGCAGCTGTCCTCGCACCCGACGATCGGACCGGCCGGGCTCGACCCGCGGCACGTGGACCTGCGGGCCTTCGTCTACGCGACGGGGACCGGACCGGACGACGTGCACCTGGCCGACGTGGCCCTGACGCGCGTCGCGCCCGAGGGCAGCATGGTCGTCAACTCGTCGCAGGGCGGCGGCGCGAAGGACACGTGGATCGTCGGGAACGCCCCGGCGGACACCGACCCCGCCCCGGCGGACACCGAGGGAGAGCGCTGATGTGTGGACTCGCGGGTGAGATCCGGTTCGACGGCCGAGCGCCGGACGTCGGGGCGGTCGCCCGGATGACCGGCTGCATGACGCACCGCGGGCCGGACGGCGACGGCCTGTGGGCTCGCGGCCCGGTCGCCCTGGGGCACCGACGGCTGTCCATCGTCGACCTGTCCACCGCGGGCGCGCAGCCGATGGTGCTGGCCGAGGCCGGGCTGACGATCGCCTACAACGGGATGGTCTACAACTACCGGCAGCTCCGCGACGAGCTGCACGGCAAGGGGCACCGGTTCGCGTCGACGTCGGACACCGAGGTCATCGCCCTGGCGTACGCCGAGTGGGGCACCGCGTTCGTCGACCACCTGATCGGGATGTTCGCCATCGCCATCTGGGAGCACGGCAGCGGCCGGCTGGTGCTGGCGCGGGACCGGCTCGGCATCAAGCCGCTCTACGTCGCTCCCGTCCCGGGCGGCCTCCGGTTCGCGAGCTCCCTGCCGGCGATCCTGGCGGGGGACGGCGGTGCGAGCGGGACCGGCACCAAGGACGTCGACACGTCCATCGACCCCGTCGCCTTCGCCTCGTACATGAGCTTCCACTCCATCGTCCCCGCACCCCGCACGATCCTGGCCGGCGTCGGCAAGCTCCCGCCCGCCACCGTCCGGGTGATCGACCCGGACGGCACCACACACGACACCGTCTACTGGGAGCCGCGCTTCGAGCGCGACCCAGTCAAGTCCGACTGGTCCGAGCGGGACTGGGAGCAGGCGTTCATCGGCTCGCTCCGCACCGCCGTCGAGCGCCGGATGGTGGCCGACGTCCCGGTCGGGGTGCTGCTCTCCGGCGGGATCGACTCCTCGCTCGTGGTCGGGCTGCTCGCCGAGGCCGGGCAGCAGGACCTCGCCACGTTCAGCATCGGGTTCGAAGCGGCCGGTGGCGAGTCCGGCGACGAGTTCGAGTACTCGGACCAGGTCGCGAAGCACTTCGGCACCGACCACCACCGCATCCACATCCCCTCGTCGCGCCTGCTCGACGGCATCGACGGTGCGGTCGCCGCCATGAGCGAGCCGATGGTCAGCCACGACTGCGTCGCCTTCTACCTGCTGTCGCAGGAGGTCTCGCAGCACGTCAAGGTGGTGCAGTCCGGCCAGGGCGCCGACGAGGTGCTCGCCGGCTACGACTGGTACCCGCCGCTCGCCGACGTCCCGCGCGACCAGGCCGCCGAGGCCTACCGCTCCGTGTTCATGGACCGCCGGTGGCCGGCGCTGCAGGGCCTGCTCGGGGAGCGTTGGAAGAGCGACGACGACACCCCGTCGGCCTTCGTGGACCGCCAGTTCGCACGGCCGGGCGCAGAGACGAGCGTCGATGCCGCGCTCCGCAGCGACACGACGATCATGCTCGTCGACGACCCGGTGAAGCGCGTCGACAACATGACGATGGCGTGGGGGCTCGAGGCCCGCGTGCCGTTCCTGGACCACGAGTTCGTCGAGCTCGCCGCCGCGATCCCGCCGTCGATGAAGCTCACCGACGGCGGCAAGGGCGTGATGAAGCGCGCCTCGCGCGGGATCGTGCCCGACGCCGTCATCGACCGCAGCAAGGGCTCGTTCCCGGTCCCCGCCATCCGGCAGCTCGAGGGCCCGTACCTGGAGCGCGTCCGCGACGCGCTGCACGCACCCGAGGCGCGGGAGCGCGGGCTCTTCGACCCCGCCACCGTCGAGCGGATGCTGCAGGACCCGAACAGCACCAGGACCGCGATCGGCGCGAACGCGCTCTGGCAGCTCGGCCTGATCGAGATGTGGCTGCAGCAGCAGGGGGTGCGGTGACCGTGGGTTCCGTCCGGACTGGAGGCGCGCAGGGCGTCGCGTCGTCGGCCACCGTCGAGCCGTCGGTCACCACCAGGGCCGCGGCCGACCTGGGTGCGCGGCTCACCGCCGCCTGGGGGTCGTGGGGACCGACCATGACCCGGAACGCCCGGCGGGTGGCGTTCGTGAGCGACCGGCACGGCACCCCCGAGGTCTTCGTGCAGGACGTCGTCGTCGACCGCGAGCTGCCGGAACCGGTGCGGATCGCGCTCTCCGACGACCCCGTGATCCGGGTGTCGTGGTCGTCCGACGGGGAGTGGCTCGCCGTCGCCATCGCGACCGACGGCGGCGTGAAGCAACAGGTCTGGGTGGTGCGGCCGGACGGCTCCGACGCCGCGCAGATCGCCGGCTCGCGGTACCAGCACGCCGAACTCGGACCGTGGAGCCGCAGCGGCCACCGGGTCGTCATCACCCTGCCCTCGACCGAGCCCGAGCAGCCGGCCCGTGCGTACCTGGTCGACCCGGTCACCGGGGACCGCGACGACCTGGCCGTGGGGGAGCTCATCCACATCCTCGACCTGTCGGTGGAGGAACGGCTCGTCGTGCTGAGCGACGGCCAGCGCGGCCAGGAGTTCGTGGTCGTCGTCGACCGGCTGACCGACGAGAGCCACGCCCTGTTCGCCGACGACCCCGACGGGTCCGCCGAGATCGCGTTCCTGCGGCCCTCGCCCGCGAGCGAGACCAGCCCGCTCGTCGCCTACGTCGCCACCGAGGCCGGACTGCCCCGCCGCGGACTCGTCGCGCAGCCGGTCGGCCCGCACGGCTGGCGCGGCACACCCCGGCGGATCGTCGAGCGCGACGACGCCGAGCTCGAGTACCTGGACGCCGACGACGCCGGCCGTACGCTGCTGCTCGTCTGGAACGTCGACGGCCGGAGTGAACTCGACCTCATCAACACCCACGACGCCTCGCGCACCCCCGTTCCGGACCTGCCCGGGTACGTCGTCACCGACCCCGTGCTCAGCCGCGACGGCCGGAGCGTGCTGCTCGCCGTCGAGGGACCGACCCGGCCGCGCGAACTGTGGCGGCTCGACACGAACGCGCTGACCTGGAGCCGGGTCACCGACGTGCCGGTGCTGCCCGACGTGCAGCTGGTCGAGCCGACGCTCGAGCGGTTCGCCGCCCGTGACGGACTGGAGCTGACCGGCTGGCTGTACCGGGCCGTGGAGCCGACCGCGTCGGTGGCGGGAGCCGACCCTGGTGCTGGTGCCGTGCCTCCCGGCCGCGCAGCGCTCGTCCACCTGCACGGCGGACCGGAGTCGCAGGAACGACCCACGTTCTCGCCGCAGCACCAGGCGCTCGCCGCCGCCGGGGTGACCGTGTTCGCACCGAACATCCGCGGGTCCTCCGGGTACGGCCACGAGTTCGTGCACGCCGACGACCTGGCGCTGCGGTGGAACGCGCTCGCCGACGTCGTCGACTGCGCGCGGTTCCTGGTGACCAACGGGTACGCCGATCGCTCCCGCGTCGCCGTCGAGGGGCGCTCCTACGGCGGGTACGCGACCCTCGCGTCGTTGGCGTTCACGCCCGAGGTGTTCGCTGCCGGGGTCGCGGTGTGCGGGATGAGCGACTTCGCGACCTTCTACCGGGACACCGAACCGTGGATCGCGGCCGCTGCCGCCACGAAGTACGGCCACCCCGTCGAGGACGAGGCCCTGCTCGCGGCACTGTCGCCGATGCGGGCGATCGACGACGTCACGGCGCCGCTGCTCGTCGTGCACGGTGAGCTCGACACGAACGTGCCCATCGGTGAGGCGCACCAGGTCGTCGCGGCGTTGCGGGAGCGGGCGCACGACGTGGAGTACCTGGAGCTCGAGGGTGAGGGGCACGAGTACCGGCGCGCGGCGTCGCAGGCGCTGCTCGTGCGGCGGATGGTGGAGTTCGTGGCGGCCCGGCTGGGGTAGGTGGGGGCGGGTCTGGTTTTCCGTGGTGCGAGGTTGCACGCCCGGTGCGAGGTTGTTTCCTCGCACCGGGTGGTCAACTTCGCACCGTGCCGTCACCGGGTGCAACGATGCGCCGACGGCGCTCGCCGCGGGCGGAGAATGGTGGGATGACGACGACTGCGCCGACCTCGACCGCGCTTCCCCGACCGGGAGAGGTCCTCGTGGCCTCGGCAGCGGACGTCGAGCAGGTCGTCCACCGTGCCACGAACCACTACGCCTCCGGTGTCGTCGCGGACACCGCCGGGTGGGCGGACGGCGATCGCCGCCGGATCGAGGACCTCGGGTTCCGCGGCGGAGACTCCCGCGGCGACGCGCTCCGGACCCTCGACCTGACCATCGCAGACGACGGCACCCCGACGCGCATGCTCGACGCACCCGCCATGGCCGCGCTGAACAGCCACCACGCGCGGTTCGCCGAGCGGCGTGGCGACGTCGTCCGCTACCAGACCGACGTGTCGGTGTGGACGGGGATCCCCGAGCAGCCGACCGCGCAGGACTGGGAGGACGTCCGGGCGCTGCTCGGGTCGGGCGGGATGCTCGGCGTCGGTGCGGCCGCCGTCCTGCCCGAGGGGTGGGAGCTCGTCGAGGGTGCCGGCGGCGTGCAGCTGACCGGCGAGGCGATCGAGGGTGCGCCGGACGACGAAGCCGTCGTGCTGACGCCCGACGACGTGCCGGAGATGACCGCCCTGGTGGAGCGGACGAAGCCGGGGCCGTTCCTGCCGCGCACGATCGAGCTCGGCACGTACCTGGGCATCCGGCGGGACGGGCGGCTCGTCGCCATGGCGGGGGAGCGCCTGCACCCGCCGGGGTGGACCGAGATCAGCGCGGTGTGCACGGACGAGGCGTACCGGGGGCAGGGGTTCGGTCGGCGGCTCGTGCTCGCCGTCGCGCACGGGATCCGCGAGCGGGGCGAGACCCCGCTGATGCACGCGGCCGCCGGGAACACCGGGGCGATCGGGCTGTACCAGCACCTCGGCTTCCGACTGCGGGACCGTGGGGCGCCGCGGTTCGTGCGGGTGCCGTGAGCTGCGTCCTGGTCTGACGGGTCAGAACGCGGCGAGGGCGCGGCGGAGCATGTCGTGGCCCTGGGCCTCGAAGCCCTCGTCGCCGACCGCGTAGGCCCAGGTCGCGGTGCCCACTGCTTCGCGGAGTTGCAGCCAGCGCCACGCGTCCGCAGTGCGCGGGTCGTCGCCGTACCCGTCGAAGAACGCCGCTTCGAGGGCAGGATCGTGCTGCCAGTGGAGCACCGCGAGGCGGGTGAGGTCGAAGGACGCGGGGCGCCAGCCGAACCGGCCGAAGTCGATGACGCGAAGCCTGCGGTCGTGGTCGTTGCGGTCGTCGCGGGCGTCGTCGTCCACGATCCAGTTGCGCGGGTGGAAGTCGCCGTGGGTCGGGACGAGGGACTGCGTCGTGTGGTCGGTCGGGAGTGCACGCAGTGCTGCTCGCGCGCGGGCGACCACGTCGTCGGGGATCCGGTGCGGGGCGTCGAGCGCGGCCAGTGCCTTCGCCTGCTCGTGCAGTAGGAACGTCGGGTCGTGGCGGGTGTCCTGGTCGTGCAGCCGTCGGAGCACTGCCCCGGCCTGACGGTGGACGTCGGTGTCGTGCTCGTCCGGGGTCCCGAGGGCGAGGTGCCCGGGGACGCGTTCGAGCACGAGGACGCGGTGTTCCTCGTTCGCGGCGACGAGGGCACCGGCGTCCCCGCTGGCTCGGAGTGCGGCGGTGGCGGTGCGGTGTGCTTCGAGCTCGCGGGGGAAGTGGGTGTTGGTCGGGCCGGAGGCCTTCACGGTGAAGCCGTCGTCGCCAGCGCGGACGTGCAGGACCCTCGTGTCGAGGAGCCCCCAGGAGTCATCGACCACGATGACGGCATCGGGGAGTGTCTGCTGCACGAACGCGATCTGCTCGTCGTCGAGTCCGGTGTCCCCCCAGTGCATGGCGGCACGTTACCGTCCTGCTCCGACCACTGGAACCCCTCGTCCACGTCCCGGTAGCCGATCCGCTGCCGGACGCCGCATGTCGACGTTGGGCGTGCCGGTTCGTCCTACGCTGGCGGTGTGGACGAGTGGTGGGATCTTGTTGACGCGGCCGGGGTGCCGACGGGTGGGACGTTCCGGCGCGGTGACGCGGGTTGGCCGGGTGGGGCGTTCCATCTGGTGGTCACGGTGTGCGTCTACCGAGCCGACGGAACCGTCCTGCTCACGCAGCGGGCTCCGACGAAGGAGTTCGCCTTCGGGTGGGAGTTCCCCGGTGGGAGCGCGTTCGCAGGCGAGACTGGTCCTGCAGCTGCGTGCCGAGAGCTGCTCGAGGAGACCAACGTCACAGTCGAGCCCGAGGCTCTGCGCCGCGTCGGCCGCTTCACCGAGGAGACGGCGCTCGTGGACCTCTTCGTCGTGCAGGAGCCGAGTGGTTCAGCGGTGCGAGCGGATCCGACCGAGGTGATGGATTGGCGTTGGGTCTCCCTGTCGGAGGTCGCCGCGCTTCGCCAGAGTGGGGTGATGGCAGAACCATGGGGGCCGCGGCTGGATGCGCTGTGGCCAGCGGCGATGGCATCGATCCTCGCTGCCCGCATGGCACTCTGATGACATCCGAGAGACGGACCAGAACAGGAGCCCGATGGCGTCCCGCATCCAACGCGCACCGCTCGGCGACCGCGGCGCGCTGTGGAACCTCGTCCTCATCTGGGTCGTCATCGTCGTCGGGCTGCTCGCCGCGATCGGCTGCGTCGGCTACATCCTGGACGAGAGCCTCATCTCGTACAGCACTTGCGCCGCCCGCACCGTTTCCTGCGGGGATGCCGGCTGGTACAGCAGCATGGGCCTCACCTTCTTCGGCGGCTTCGCGGCAGTCATCACCGGCGGTGCGTTCGGCATCCGCCGCCACCACCGCGCCAGCGGCGTCTGGTACCCGCTCGCCGGCCTCGGCGGCGCGCTCCTGCTGACCGCGGTCGCCGTCGTCATCCTCAAGGCGGCGACGAACACGTAGATCGCCCCACCTCGCCGTCGCGGCCGTCAGGATTGGACGGCCGGGGTCCCCGTCCCAATGAGCCATCGGCTACCGGACTCGATTTGGTCGCGCCTGCGACTCTCCAGTCACTCGGAGTGGCCGAAGATGGACAGGAGTGTCCAGACAAGGCCGATCATCGCCAGCCCCACAGCGAGCACACGGACGAGCCCCGGAGTCATCGCACTCTGCGGACCGCGGCTGCTCCGCTGTGCGTCAACGAAGTACTGCGCGATCGGCACCGGACGCACGAACGCGGCGACCGCTACCGCAACGATCGCCGGCCCAGCGATGAGTCCGGGGATCCACATGGACTCGACCCAACCAGGTCGACTTGATGGCGGTGAGGCGTAGTTGGCCGCTGGCCGATGGGCTACCGGACGTCGGAGGCGGGTGGAGCCGCCTGGGCGCCTGAAGGACCGCTCGACGACCCGCCCGGCCAATCGCGGGCGAGTACCGACATGATCACCTCGTCATGGAAGCGGCCGTCGTGGAACACGGCTTCGCGGCGAACCCCCTCCTCGTGATAGCCGACCTTGCGGTAGGCCGACCGTGCCCGATCGTTGAACGCGTGCACCTGGATCTCAATGCGGTTCAATCCCATCTCTCGGAATCCGTACTCCGTCAACAGACGAACCGCGTCGGTCCCGTACCCGCTTCCGACGTGCTCGCTCCCGATCATGACCGCCAACGTCGCAGCCCTGACCGGGAGTGCAGCGCCGAAGAGCGTCACGTGACCAACGAGTTCGCCCGAGGCGCTGTCGACGACGCTGAAGCCCACGTCGCCGCTGCGTTCGCTCTTGCTCCAGCTTCGGAACATCTCGACGACTGGCTCTTCTGGTCTCGGGCGCACGAGGATCTGCTGCAGCACCGCCCACTCCGGGTCGCGCCACCAGCGGACGAGGTCGGGAAGGTCTTCGTCTTCAACCGCACGGAACCGGACCCGATCTCCTTCGAGGATCGTCGATCCATAGCGTTGTGCGTCAGCGGCGCCGGTCCACGTCATACAGCGACCCTCTCACGGCCCTTCCGTCCGTACGTAGATCGCTGATCGAGCGCTCGAGAGCCGTACGTTGATGGCATGGATGTTGTGAGCGCCAAGGTGCTGGGTACTGGCGCCTTCGTCTTCGGACTGATCTTCATCACGACGTCGGCTGTGCGCCTGTCTCGCGGGGACCTCGACATCGTCCTCGTGATCCTGAACAGCGCACTCGGCATCCTCTTGCTCTCCGCCGGCGTGAGGCTGTGGCGCTTCGCTCTTCGCGGAGCGAAGCACGACCGGTAGCCGATCCCCATCGGGACGTCGGTCGGGTGGTTCCACGGGTAACTTGAGCATCATGACGACTCGCGAGTGGCTGGGCCGACGCCTGCCGCTGTGGACGCTGGTCCTCGTTGGTGTCGTTCTTCTCGGCGTCGCCGCGTCGCTGATGGTCCTCGTCGACTCGATGTTGGTCTTCCTGGCTATCGCACCACTCACCATCGTGGGGCTGTACATACTCGCCTATGCCGGCGGGGAGTGCAGTTCGATGCTGCCGCTGAGGAGATCCAGAAGCTGGGGGGCAAGTCAGGACCCCTCTCCGAACACGATCGGCAAGTGGCACAGGCGCTCCTGGGCGATCTGCAGAACGCGATGGGAGGCTAAGCCTTGACGCCGACCGAATGGGGCGAACAGTTCGTGGTCAAGCGCCCTGAATACAAGCAACTGCTCGACGACCCGGTCAATTGGGATGACAACCAGAATCTAATGGAGCACTTGTTCCTAGGCGACGTTGCTATCCAGCTCTCCGCCGCATACCGGCTCGATCCCACGGATGCACGCATTCAGATGACGCTTGACGATTTAGATATCGATTATGCCCGCGGCGAGGAATGGTTGCAGAATGCGATAGCTGTATCATTCGTCGAAAGTCTCGGTCGGCGATCCCCTATCGTCGAGATCCTCGGGCCGGAACTGCGCCAAGTTGCTCGGGAGATGTTGCACGTGAAGTAGGCGTCTGATGATGCGATTCCGTCGTTCAGCTGCGTTCTTCCCTCATGTTTTCCTGAGGCCTTAGCCGATTACCAGTTGACACAAGAGCGCCCTATCGGCGCGCGGGGCGCGGCAATCGAGCAAGCCAATCGGCGACATGAGCGCGTGGTCGAGGCGACGTCAAGGCGGGTGACGGTCGTGATGGTGCAGCGTGGCCCGGAGCCCTCCCACCGAGCCCGAGTCGTGGATTCTCTAGGATCGACCCATGTCCACGACCATGCCCGGCTTCGGGACGGAGCGCATCACGCAGCTCGGTCTGCGCGACCGCGTCTACGACCGGGTGCTCGAGGTCCTGATGGGCCACGACGTCGAACCGGGCATGCGACTGTCGATCGACGGCCTCGCCCGCAGTCTCGGAGTCTCGCCGACCCCGGTCCGCGAAGCCCTGGTGCAACTCGAACGCACCGGCCTCGTCACCCGTGAAGCGAACAAGGGCTACCGGGTCTCCCCGCCCCTGGCCGGCGACCAGCTCGAGGCCCTGTTCGACGCCCGGCTCATCGTCGAGAGCGGCGCGGTCGAGCTCGCGGCCCGCGGCGACGTCGACGGCCTGCGCGAGCGACTCGCGGCAGCGCTCGACGAGCAGGCTGCGGTGGCCGCCGAGGTCGCGGCCGTCGGGGCAGCGCAGGCGCCGGAGGAGCTGATGGCCCGCTTCTTCCGCAGCGACTGGCAGTTCCACCAGCTGATCTTCGACGCGACACGGAACCCGTTCCTCGAGGAGATGTCCGAGATCATCACGACGCGCGTGCACCGCATGCGGCAGATCGTCGAGGGTGGCGGGGACGACACGGATCGTGCGGTCCAGGAACACCGGGCCATCCTGGAGGCGCTGGCTGCGGACCCGACGTCGGCCGTCGCCGCGATGCGGCTCCACATCGACGCCGTCCGGTTGCGTTCGCGCGCGGACGCGTCCCACACGAGCTGAGGCGGAGGGGTTGCGTTCCGGCGTCGTGGGAGTATCTTTCCTATAGGAAAGAGGTTCACCGCTGAACCACCACGACATGCAAGGGAGCATTCCGTGACCACTCCACAGGACTGGGTCGACCAGGATTGGGACCCCACCACCTGGACGTCGAAGACCTGGCCGATTGCGGCCTGCCTGCACGGCTTCGCGCAGGTCACCCGCGACGGGACGGCCTTCCACGACGCCCCCGCCGAGGTGTGGGACGAGGTGTTCGGGCAGATCGAGGACGTCGGCTTCTCGCTGGCCGAACTCGCCGACAGCCACATCCGGCCCGCTGACCTCGAACCCTCGCGCCGCGACGAGCTGTTCGCCGTCGCGAAGGCGCACGGCATCGGGATCCCGTCGGTGCACCTGCAGCGCAAGAGCGTCATCCAGCCCGGGCACGAGGACGAGAACCTCGCGTACGCCCACCGCACGATCGACGCGGCGGCCGAGTGGGGCATGCAGGTGTTCTCGACCGGGCTGCACCAGCCGTTCACCGACGCCCAGAAGCGGGCGCTGTGGTTCTGGACGGCGCCGGGCCCGAAGGACCCGGACGACCCCGAGGTCTGGGCCGCCGCGGTCAAGCGACTGCGGGAGCTCGGCGAGCACGCTGCGAGCGTCGGGCTGCCGATGGCGCTCGAGCTGTACGAGGACACGTACCTCGGCACCGCCGACAGCGCGGTCCGCCTGGTCGAGGAGATCGGGCTCGACAACGTCGGGCTGAACGCGGACGTCGCGAACCTCATCCGTCTGCACCGTCCGGTCGAGGACTGGCGGGAGCTGTTCGCGAAGACCATGCCGCACACGAACTACCTGCACGTGAAGAACTACACGCGTGACGAGGCCGGCGACGGCAGCTGGGCGACGAGTGCGCCGAGCACCATGGAGACGGGCCTCATCAACTACCGCCAGGTCCTGCGCGACGCCGTCGCCGACGGGTTCCGCGGGATCGTCATGACCGAGCAGTACGGCGGGGACAGCCTCGGCGTCTGCGCCACCAACCAGCAGTACATCCGATCCGTCCTCGCGACGACGAAGCTCGACGCGACGGCGACCCCGACTGCAGCAACCAGCACCGAAGGAGCAATCCGATGAGCACCCTCGACATCGCCGTCGTCGGGTCCGGCTACATGGGCGGCGGGATCGCCCAGGTCCTCGCCCTCGCCGGCCACACCGTCCGGATCGCCGACGTCTCGGCCGAGATCGCCGAGCAGAACCTGGAGCGACTGCTCGGCGAGACCGCACAGTTCGTCGCCGACGGGCTGTTCCCCGAGGACGCCGTCGAACGGGTCCGCGCACACCTGAGCGCCGCCGAGTCGATCGAGGCCGCCGTCGCCGACGCGGACTTCATCGAGGAGGCCGTGCCCGAGAAGCTCGAGATCAAGCACGCCACGCTCCGCCGCATCAGCGAGGCCGCCCGCCCCGACGCCGTGATCGGCTCGAACACCTCGACGATCCTGATCGAGTCGCTGGCCGAGGCGGTCGTGGGCCCGGAGCGGTTCCTCGGCGTGCACTTCTCGAACCCGGCACCGTTCATCCCCGGCGTCGAGCTCATCCCGCACCCGACCACGAACGAGCACGCGATCGAGGTCGGCGAGACCGTCGTCGCCGCGACCGGCAAGCAGTCGGCGCGGGTGAAGGACTCGACGGGGTTCGTCCTGAACCGCCTGCAGTACGCGCTGTTCGAGGAGGCCACGAAGATCGCCGACGAGGGCATCGCGAGCCCCGACGACATCGACACCATCGTGCGGACCACGTTCGGGTTCCGCCTGCCGTTCTTCGGACCGTTCGCGATCGCCGACATGGCCGGACTCGACGTCTACGCGTTCTGCTTCGAGTCGCTGCAGACCCGCTGGCCCGAGCGCTTCGCCACCCCGCCGTCGCTGCAGCAGCACGTGGACGCCGGTGAGCTCGGCACGAAGTCGGGCGCCGGGTACCTCGAGGTGCCGGCCGACCGCACGCCCGAGCTCGTGGCCTACCGGAACAAGGCGTACGTGGCGATGCAGAAGCTCCTCGACGAACTCGGCCCGGCACCGATCCACTGAGGCGGGAGGGACACCATGAGCGACCAGAACCAGTCAGCCGGCCAGCACCGGGACCGCACCGTCGTCCTCACCGGGGCCGCCTCACCACGGGGCATCGGCCGCGCCACCGCCCACCACCTGGCCGAGGCCGGGTGGGACGTCGGGATCATCGACCTCGACCAGACGGCGAGCGAGCAGGTCGCCGCCGAGATCCGCGAACAGCACGGCGTGCGGGCCGTCGGTGTCGGGGCGAACGTCGCCGACGAGTCCGCCGTCCGTGCGGCCTTCGACACGATCGAGGCCGAACTCCGGCCGATCACCGCACTGGTGAACCTGGCCGGGGTCTCGTCCGCGCACGCCTACCTCGACCTGCCCGAGGGGGAGTGGCACCGGGTGCTGTCGATCAACCTCGACGGCGTGCACTTCGCCAGCCTGCGGGCGGCGGAGTCGATGGTGCGGTCCGGCTACGGGCGCATCG
>Ga0308161_1002925_pt1 | contig 17368 bp, 10 predicted proteins | sample PhyFR2_FD_201034 | JGI IMG/M metagenome (GOLD analysis project Ga0308161, IMG submission 201034) | Phyllosphere microbial communities from UC Gill Tract Community Farm, Albany, California, United States - DLSLF.R2 | ecosystem: Host-associated > Plants > Phyllosphere > Unclassified | place: USA...
ATTGCCGAGCAGGCCAAACGGGTGATCCGGATTCATGATGGACAGGTCACCGAAGATCGGAGGACACAATCATGATCTTCTTTCAGAGTATACGGATGGCAATGACCAGTGTCATCGGTAATAAAATACGTTCCTTTCTGACGATGCTTGGTATTATTATTGGTGTATCTTCGGTCATCCTGGTCGTATCTGTCGGTCGAAGCTTTACCGATACCATCACCGGACAATTTGACGATCTGGGTACCAATCAGCTTATGGTATCCATCATGGGGATTGGTGTGACCAGTTCCCTGACCTATGAAGAAGTCGATGCCTATAGTCATCTAAAAGGAGTCGATCTGGTCTCGCCTACCATTTCCGGCAGTGCGACTGCCAAATATGGCAATCGTCATATGGATGCTTCGCTGGAAGGCGTTACACCCAATTACCGCCCACTCAAAAATTACCGGCTGCGGGCAGGACGTTTCCTGCTTGATATCGACAGTCAGTATCGCCAGGAAGTCGCTGTACTTGGTTCCGAGGTAGCAAGCAAGCTGTATGGACTTGGTAACCCGGTTGGACAGGATGTACGATTGAACGGTATTTCCTTCAAAGTTGTCGGCGTGCTGCAGCCCAAAGGCTCCGATCTAACCGGTTCCAATGATGACAAGGTACTGATTCCGATAGCGACTGCCGAACGTTTTCTGCAGACCAAAGGGATTCAATCCTTTGTCGTCAAAGCAGCCAATCGGCAGGATGTCCCCGAAGTCAAAGCCCAACTGGAAAATAGTCTGGGTAAAACATTTAAAAATCATCCTGAAGCCTATAATGTATTTGATGCCCAGGAGATGATAGAGAGCTCGGAGAAAACCTCTGCGATGCTGTCTACCGCTCTCGCCAGCATTGCAGGAATCTCACTGGTTGTTGGCGGGATCGGCATTATGAATATTATGATTATGTCGGTCAACGAACGTACCCGGGAGATCGGTATCCGCAAAGCGCTTGGGGCCAAAAAAAGCAATATTCTGATGCAGTTTATGTTTGAATCAATTGCACTCAGTACATTTGGAGGGTTGATTGGGATCGGAGCAGGCCTCGGACTGACCTCGCTGGCTGGCCAATTGATCGGGAATCCGATTGCCTACGCATGGGATATGGTACTGATCGCCTTTTTATTTTCCTTTTTTATTGGCCTTGTATTCGGCATCAGCCCTGCCTACAAAGCGTCCCGGCTGCGTCCGATCTATGCGCTGCGGACCGACTGATTGTATAGCATTACCATAATGATCACAGAAAGGATAAAGGTATGACAATTAAACAGCGCTTGGTGATCTCTAACATTCTTATGGTTGTAATACCTGTATTTATTTCTGTCATTATTATTCTGTCCGGCAAGTTACTCTCCGATCAATACTGGAAAAGTATTGATGAGAGCGAAAACAGTACGTATGCGGATCCTAGCAGACTATTGAACGTTACCAAGGAACTTATTCATGAACAGCCCCATCCCGATTCCCGGAAAGTCCAAAAACTAAACGAATATCTGAACAAAAACTCTATGAAACTAAGTATCTATGCTGCTTCTTCCCGGAAGCTGATCTATAACTTTGGTATGCTGGATATTGATCGCGATAACAAAATAATGAAAATGATCTGGACGCTGGATGGAGAATCCAGTCTTTCCCTGGAAAAAGAAAGTATTTATACCCAGTCTGTTAAGGTGGATGGAGATGATTATACCGTCTCCATTTTCAGCAAATTCGATCACTACAATTCGATAGACAACAATTACGAACTATACAGTTTTTTGAGTAATATTTTCCTCATAATGCTGGGGCTGGGGACGATCATTACTGTGATTTTCACCAACCGTTTTCTGACTCATTTTGTGTTCAGGCATATTCGGCAGCCGCTGGACAATCTGGTTCATGCGGTTCACGAGATTCGTGATGGGAATCTCGACGCACATATCCATTATCCGAATAATGATGAATTTGCTGCGGTCTGCAAAGATTTTAACGATATGGCTGTTCAGCTCAAGCAATCACTGCAGCTAATCCAGAGGCAGGAAGAGAATCGCAAAGAGCTGCTCGCCAGCATATCTCATGACCTGCGTTCTCCACTGACCTCGATCCGTGCCTATTCTGAAGGACTGCTGGACGGTGTAGCCAGCACACCGGAATCCCGTGAGAAGTATATTTCGATGATTAAGACCAAAGCGGAAGATATTGATCGCATGGTATCCAAAATATTCCTTTTTTCTAAATTGGATATGGGTGACTATCCCTATGATCCCGAAAGGCTGGATGTCAATCAGGAGCTACTGTCCTTGATCCGGGCGACCGCTGAGGAATACCGGACAAGAGGTCTTGATATCGAAATGGATATCTCTAATGATTCTGCTATAATTGTGGCTGATCAGGTACAGCTGGATAGTATTTTTACAAATATTCTGGAGAACAGTCTGAATTACAAAGACAAGGAACGCTGCCTGATTCGGATCAGCACCCGACTTCATCAAGACCAGCTGGTCATTACATTGACCGATAATGGTCCCGGTGTACCAGAGGAATCGCTTGGCAAGTTATTTGATGCTTTTTATCGCAGTGATCCTTCACGCAATCTTCCCCATAAGGGCAGCGGACTGGGACTTGCTATCACTGCCAAAGCTGTAGAGCGCATGGGTGGTCATATTGAAGCCAGACTCGCACCAGCAGGCGGTCTCTGTATAGAGATTATTCTGCCAGTGCTTCAGCAGGAGGAATGATAATGAACAAGATATTAATTATCGAAGATGACGAAGCCATCGCAGCGATTGAACGGGATTATCTGGAGATCAACCAGTTTGCTGTCGAGATCGCAGACAATGGCATTACCGGTGCAGAAAGAGCATTATCCGGCCAATTTCAGCTGATTCTACTTGATCTGATGCTGCCGGGTCAGGACGGATTTGCCGTCTGTCGGCAGCTGCGGGAGAAACTCGATATTCCAATCCTGATGGTAACTGCCAAACAGGAAGATATCGATAAGATTCGTGGACTGGGACTGGGGGCTGATGATTACATTGTAAAACCCTTTTCCCCCAATGAATTGATTGCCCGGGTCAAATCCAATCTGGCACAGTACGCCCGGCTCAAAAAAGGCATGGGCGCAGCCCAGCAAAGCGGCACCATCGAGATGGGAAGTTTTGTGATCAACACCCATGCTCATCGCGCTTATCTTCAGGGTCGCGAGTTGGAACTGAAGAAAAAGGAATTCGATCTGCTGCATTTTCTGGTGCTCAATTCCAATATTGTATTCAGCAAAGATACCCTGTATGAACGTATCTGGGGCTTTGATTCGGTAGGTGACAATGCTACCGTAGCTGTTCATATCAATCGACTGCGTGAGAAGATTGAAGACGATCCTGGTAATCCCCGTTACATTCAGACGGTATGGGGAGCGGGCTATCGCTTTCAACCGTAAGTACCCTGCTGCTACCTATCCAATTTCATTTTCAAATGTACTCTTTACTTCAAAGTATACATTCACTATCCCTATACATTTCGCTCTCAAACAGGCATTTATTTTGAGAATCTACCTTTACCATGATGCATATAAAAATGCACCCATTCCGACTCAACCGCTTACCTGTAAAAGGTCTGCCTGTTGAGGGAAAGGGTGCATTTTCTATTTATGATTCTATGCAGGGCTACACTTAATTATCCCTTGCATATTATTAATATGCTCAACTCGTAAACTACTACTCAACCGTTACGCTTTTCGCCAGGTTACGTGGTTTGTCCACATCATGCTCCAGCGCCAGGGAAGCGTAGTAAGCCAACAGCTGCAGTACAACAACAGACAGTGCAGGACTCAGGATTGGCAGCGTTCTTGGAATCGTCATCACGGTATCTACCGATTTGAGCAGATCTTCACGGTTCTCTTCATAAGAGACTACCATTACTTCGCCACCACGAGCTTTGACTTCCTTGATGTTGCTGACTGTTTTCTCGATTACATCTTCCTGTGTTGCCAGGGCAATAACAGGAATACCGTCTTCGATCAGAGCCAGTGTACCGTGTTTCAGTTCACCTGCTGCATAAGCCTCAGAGTGAATGTAGGAGATCTCTTTCAGTTTCAGAGAACCTTCCTGTACAACCGCATAATCCACACCGCGTCCGATAAAGAAGAGGTGTTTGTGCTGAGCGATATGCTCTGCATACTCTTTGATTTCCGGTGCCATTTCCAGCACTTTTTCTACCTGTTCCGGCAGGGAATCCATCGCTGCAAGTGTACGTGTAATCTCTTCAGTTGTCTGTGTGCCACGAATCTCAGCCATATACAGACCGAACAGATAGAATGCGATCAGCTGCGAAGTGTATGCTTTGGTAGAAGCTACAGCAATTTCCGGTCCTGCCAGTGTAGCAATGACATCATCCGCATCACGGGCGATCGAGCTACCTACCACGTTGGTGATTGCAATAACGTGTGCACCATTGGCCTGTGCCTCACGCAGTGCTGCCAGTGTATCCGCAGTCTCACCAGATTGGCTCACCACAATAACGAGTGTATCTTTGTTAATGATCGGAGAACGATAACGGTACTCAGAAGCCACATCCGTTTCAACCGGAATATGAGCCAGCTTCTCGATAATGTTACGTCCTACCAGACCTGCATGATACGCTGTACCACATGCAATGATCTGTACATTACGGATATTGCGAATTTGCTCGGCTGTCAGTTTCAGGTCGCTGAAGTGAACGCCTTTACCGTCATCATTCACACGGCCCAGCATGGTGTCACGATACGCTTTTGGCTGCTCGTGAATTTCTTTCAGCATGAAATGGTCAAATCCGCCTTTTTCTGCGGTTACTGCATCCCAGTCTACATGGATCATTTCCCGAGAAATAAAGTTACCTTCAATCGACATCAGTTCAACAGCATCCTTGGTCAGAACAGCCATTTCACCATCATTCAGAATGTATACGTTACGTGTATATTTCAGAATAGCCGGGATATCGGAACCGATAAAGTTCTCGCCTTCTCCTACGCCGATAACGAGCGGGCTGGCTTGACGTACAGCTACCAGTTTATCCGGCTCATGCTCTGTCAGAACGCCCAGTGCAAATGCACCGCGCATGTAAGTTACTGCTTTTTGTACAGCTTTGACGATATCACCTTCGTATTCACGAGCAACCAGATGCGCGATAACTTCAGTATCGGTCTCGGATACAAAGTGGATTCCGGAACGAATCAGTTCATCTTTCAGTTCCAGATAGTTCTCGATAATGCCGTTGTGTACAACAGAGAATTTTTGCTTCTCGTCTGTATGTGGATGAGAGTTTACATCAGATGGTTTACCGTGAGTCGCCCAGCGCGTGTGTCCGATACCCGCTCTGCCGATCAGTGGATGCTGCTCCAGTTTGGATTCCAGGTTAGCCATGCGACCTTGTGCTTTTACAACCTGCAGACCAGTATCTGTAAATACAGAGATACCTGCGGAATCATACCCGCGATACTCCAGTTTGCGAAGCCCGTCTACCAAAATTTCCTGCGTATTTTTATCTCCAATATATCCAACAATACCACACATGTTTATATTCCTCCGTTCGATAGTACGTCCATTGACGTTGGTTGTACATAAGGAATAGAAATCAGTACTATGCAATTATAGATTCGTAATGAATGCACACTTGATAATGCTGTATTCCTATTCATGTCACATGCACATTCTTATAAGTATAAAGCTAGCATCGAATGGATCTTTGTGGCAGAGATCACTCTCTGCATTTGGATTCCAATTTGCGGCCTGATGCATCACCGGAAGGTCCCCGCCGAATGTTTCGAACACCTTCACCTCGTCAGCTCGATATTTACTTTCTCCGTCTCTTCGAGCTCTGGCGCTTGGTCTTGCCTGGTAACATCACAATCCTCACTTTCCTTTTTAAAGTAGTGCTATTGTAAGCTCTGCAATGTTACAGTTATATTACAAATAGCAACTTTTTCATTATATGCATGTTTCCCGGATAAGGCAATGATAAAAATGTGACATGATTGTCATGAGTAGAATGAATGCTTTTCATATGGAATTAAAGCCATAATTATAGGCTGGTTGGCTGCATATATCCTACATTTACACGACAACTTGCAGTATTAACCGTTATATTCGAAATGTTTTACAATTATATCCATTTAAATTCTTCATTTTCTATCGTCGTGTTCTTTCTGCTGTACTTCATGTTTAATATTCAACGCTCAACCAACCATATTTAAATAAACTATTCATACCCAAAGTAAAAAAGACAGCGAGTCTGCGTGAACAGGCTTACTGTCTTTTACTTTACTTGTATCATTAAACATATTATTAAAAAGCTGCATTTCGGTTATTACCAAGCTGCCGAATCGATCGTCTTCATAACACTCTGCACACTTTTGAATAAACGAATAACCAGATAAATGAGATTTATACCAGTTCTTTTTTCACGACATCCACGATCTGGGCAACGTACTGCTCCAGTTCATTTTTATCCGGTCCTTCTGCCATTACACGAATCAGCGACTCGGTACCGGATGGACGTACTAACACACGGCCATTGCTGCCCAGCTGATCTTCAACCGCTTTGACAGCAGCAGCGATGGCTGTATTGCCTTCATAACGAGCTTTGCTTTCTACGCGCACGTTCACCAGCACCTGTGGATATTTGTTCATCATGGACTTCAGTTCGCTGAGCGACTTGCCGGATCCTACCAGTGTATCTACCAGCTGAACGGCAGTCAGGATGCCATCTCCGGTTGTGATGTAATCGAGGAAAATAACATGACCGGACTGTTCGCCACCCAGGGTATAACCACCGCGTCTCATCTCTTCCATGACATAACGGTCGCCTACGGCTGTCTGTGCAGTACGCAGAGACAGAGCTTCTGTCGCTTTGTAGAAGCCGATGTTGCTCATAACTGTGGATACGATAGTGCTGTCTTTCAGCTTGCCGGCGCGATTCATCGCATCGCCGCAGATACAGAGGATATAATCGCCATCGACTTCTTCACCTTTTTCATCAATAGCAATCAGACGATCCGCATCGCCGTCAAAAGCCAGACCGATCTGTGCACCATGACGCAGAACCTCTTCCTTCAACTTTTCCGGATGTGTAGATCCACAGTGGTCATTGATATTCAGACCATTCGGCTCTGCTCCAATAGCGATAACTTCCGCACCCAGTTCTTTGAAGAAAGCAGGCGCCAGTTCATAGGCTGCACCGTTGGCACAATCCATTACAATTTTCACACCTTCAAAAGAGTGTGTAAGCGTAGACTTGAGATGCTCCAGATATTTGTATTTGGATGTATCATCGTTAACAATCGTCCCCAGATCTGCTCCTACCGGACGTGGCAGCTGGTCAACTTCTGCATCCATAAGTGCTTCGATCTGCAATTCGGTTTCATCGGACAACTTGAATCCGTCGCCACCAAAGAATTTGATGCCGTTATCTTCTACCGGATTATGTGAAGCAGAAATCATCACACCTGCATCTGCTTTAAGCAAACGGGTAATGTACGCTACCGCTGGTGTACTTACTACACCCAGACGAATAATATGAGCGCCAATGGACAGCATACCGGCAATCAACGCCGATTCCAGCATCAGACCGGAGATACGGGTATCCATTCCGATCACTACTGTTGGCTTCTCTGCGCCATGTGTTAGTACATAACCTCCACAGCGGCCAATCTGATACGCCATTTCTGCTGTTAACTCCTTGTTTGCTACACCACGTACACCGTCTGTTCCGAAATATTTACCCATAGTTGTGCTCCCTTATGATATTAATAATAAATTAAATTGTTGTTTGGACAGTCTAAAAGCAGCCCGGCAGCGGCGACTCTGCTATCTTTATCGCCGACCGGACTGCATCAGACAACCATTTCTTTATACGTCTTCCCTACCTTACTGTCAATAGCTATTCGGATCATTTATACCCAATTAATGATAAGTTGTGGAAAAAACCGCTTTGGCGCTTGTTGTCGTCTCGCCATTCTTGCTTACAGCACCCTGCTTTTGCTCGGTATTCTCTTCTGTAGATGGAGTAGCCGGTGTTGTCGGTTCATTACTGGATACAGGTGGAGTCCCCGCTTCTGGCTGTTCTCCTTCTGCTGGAGGTGTGTCCGGTTGCTGTTCATTACCTGTACCAGAGTTTGTGCCAGGCTGTTCTTCCGGGTTGGAGGAGTCAGGTACAGCAGTACCTGTTCCTGCACCTGACTCAGCCTCCCCCTCTTCTGTAGTACCAGCCCCATTACTTTGTCCATTATCTCCAGTACCATTGCCTGCTCCTGAACTGTTGGCACTCTCTGTAATAGTTACCGTTACATTCAGCTTGATTCCCGGGTCGGTCAGACTAACCGTTTCCGGCAGTACAATCTGCACCGGAATCGTGTAGGTACCCGGGCCACGACCATTTAGATTGGCTGTCGCTTTAATATCTTCGGGCTTCACAGCCTGAAGTGCTTCTGGGGAACCCTTGATATTCAGACTGACCTGTTTGCTCTGCGGTTTCGTAATTACTGCTTCCAGATTTGAACCTGTTCCTACCAGACCAATCGGTACATTCTGGATGACCCGTTCGGAGAATTCTTCTGTAGTGATCTTCACTTGTACGGAAGAAGGCGAGATACGTTCAGTTCCCTCCGGAAGATCCAGCTTGGCAGTCAATGTTACCGTTCCTGCCTGTTCGATAGAGCTTAGATCCACAGAAGCGGTAATCGAATCACCGAGTGCAGCGAGTGCAGACTCGGAGCCATATACGGTAATCTGATCTGCACTCACTTCTGTCCCAGCCAGCACCAGGCTATTCGGCAGCTGACCGGTATAACTAAGATTGAGCGGCAGCGTTCGGGTGGCTGCTCCAATCGGTACCTCTGCCTTGACGGAAGAAGGAGAAATAACAGCATCCTTCATTACATTTCCTGCCTTATCGTAGACAGCCAGCGCTACTGTTTTGGATACGGTGTCGGTTGCATCTGCCACACTGATTACACCCTGCACCTTCTGCACGTCCTCAAGGCGGCTCTGCGGCAGTGTAACACTAACCTTGTCTGTTCCATCCGTAATAACCGGTGTACCCTTCTGATAACCTGCAGCAGGCTCCCCTTGCGTGATAATCTCGGGAACAAAAGCATTAGAAGTCTTCTCTTCAATCGTTACTTTGACCACACTGGGTGTAGAAGAGACATATTGTACGCTAGCCGGTGTATCGGTGATCAGCGGAAGACTAACCGTTCCTGCTCCTTTGATCTGGCTCAGATCGACCTTTGCCTTATAACTGTCTGAAGGCAGAAGATCCGGGCGCGTACCTCTGACTTCAATACTGACCGTCGAAGGCTCAATCGATTTCAATACATATTTGTCTTCATCAAATCCATATGGCTGCACTTGCACATCATTAATGACACTGGTGCCGACCTGAGAGGCTGAGGATTGCATAGGAAGAGTATTGTTATCCATATGGACCATAATCCACAGCAGTATGCTTACAACCAATGCTAGCACTTTGGCTACCGTGTTATTACTAATCCATTTGTCCATCATCCTTGTTATCCCCCTTTCGCTTCCAGAACAGGCCCTTTTTCTCCTTGGTGGTTACATTGGGTTTGAGAGCTTCATGCAGTTTGGAGATTAGAGATTCTTCGTTAATATCACGAATAACCTGTCCATTCATTGCAAGGGATACCTGTCCGGTCTCCTCGGATACAATCAGCGACAGCGCATCGCCCACTTCACTGATGCCGATTGCTGCTCTATGACGTGTTCCAAGTTCTTTGCTGATAAAAGGATTCTCGGACAGCGGAAGATAGCAGGCTGCTGCAGAAATCTGCTGTCCCTGTATAATCACTGCGCCATCATGCAACGGCGTATTCGGTATGAAAATATTAATCAGAAGCTCCGAACTGACAACAGATTGCATTTTAATGCCAGACTCGGTGTACTCATTCAACCCTGTAGTCCGTTCAAATACGATCAACGCGCCAATTTTTCGTCTGGACAGATAATTGACAGACTTGATTACCTCGTTAATCATCCGGGTAATTTCTTCGTCTTCCGCTATCGTGCGTCCAAATATTTTACCGCGTCCCAGCTGCTCCAGCCCCCGGCGAAGTTCCGGCTGGAAAATGATAAACACGGCCAGTACTCCAAAAGTAAATGCCTGGTTCATCAGCCACTTTAATGTATACAAGTCAAACCAGGTGCTGAGCGCCCAGATGACGACAAGCACGAGAATACCCTTTAGCAGCTGTACTGCCCGGGTACCACGTACCAGAAGAATAAGCTGATAAATGATGTACGTTACAATCAATATGTCGATTATATCTTTAATGGAATCTTTCCAAGTCAAGTCCGCAAAATACTCCATACTGCAACCCCCGTTATGTTCTATCTGGTGGACCCTTAACCTGGCATATCCGCTGCCTGTATCTTTTAATGCGTACAGACTCGCTTCAGGCTGTTAGTGTACTGTATATGCTATATTGCACCATTGGCCAGGACTACGCGTACTATGAACACTCACACCATTCCCGTACTTATTAGCAGTATAATATATAATATTACCCTAACCTGCCCTTAAATTTACTACCTTTTTTCACAAAACACCTATAACTTTTCATCAGACTGCTGCAGACTGCTATTTATGTTGATCGAAGTCCACTGCCTTATTTTACACGTTTTATCCGTGAACATGCAAAAAAGACGCCTTCTGAATAAGAGGCGCCTTACAAAAAGTCATTTAATTAGTAGAGGCGACTTCCGAGAATGCAGTTGAAATTTTGTACCAAAGCCAGCCTACTGCTTGATCTACCGTTTGAACCTGTCCGGAGATATGGGCTGTACTTGCTTGGAATATGCTGCCGTCGATAACTGTTACATCGCCTTCCACATCGCCATAAATCTTGGCTTGTCCTTTTTCTATCGTTAAATTACCGGCAATCGTCTTGCCTTCCGGTACAATCACCGTATTTCCTTCAATCACAACCTGATCCAGATTCTGCCCTTTGACGATCATTTCAGGACCTTCATTCCAGAATGGAAGTGTACCGAGCAGAATCACGAAAAATGCTGCTGCTGCCGTTAGCGCCGGATGTCTCTTTAACCAGGTCGTCCAGGCAGGAGGCTGTTTCTTTTTGGGAAGAGCCTGCATAATCCGGTCGGTGAGCTCATCAGATACTGGCGGCTTGCGGTGATTGACGGCAAACAGAAGCAATTCAGTCTGCTCCAATTCTTTAAAAACTGCACGGCACTCTGAGCACTCAGCCATATGCTGCTTGAGCTCATTTGCCTGTTCATCAGGTAAGTCGCCGTCCAGGTACTCATGTATAAATGAGACGGCCAGTTTGCAATCCATATGAGCCATTCCTTTCTTGTATATAATTATTCCAGCATCATATCACAGCCGGACCATGTCTGGAACTGCGATTACTCTGTTAAATACGCTGCAGGTTTCAAACCGTTTCATAAACCTGAAGCTTTTTTTGATTTTCATAACAATTTTTAAAAATAATGGGACTTCTTGATACCAGGCAAATAGAACATCCTCGCTAATCTGTGCAAATCATAAACTCAGTCGATTGCCTTATAAACAATCTCACCTTATCATTTTATGCTATTCAGGCATGCAAACAGTCCAAAATACCGGCTGTTGCCGGTACCCGGACTCCAGATCCATTCTATAGCAGTTGATGAAAGAATCACAAGATATTCCTATCGAAGATGATCCAACAGGTACACTGATAAATTATTATACACGCCTTATTACATACAAACATCATAAAAAATGTAAGAACATTTGGAGAGGTCCTGCTATTGATTTAAATAGTCCATCATCCTGTTTTACACGATGTATGCAATACTGCCCATTTTCCTGCTTTTATACTCATCTCGACTTGAAATCCAGCTTAGCATTTTTATTGCACTTTTAATTTTACAGCTTGGATTCCAATTTTTTGCGAAGAAATTCCCGGCCACGATGGACACGCGTTTTGATTGTCGTTACCGGCATATCCATAACGTCACTGATTTCCTGCAGAGACAATTCCTGCAGATAACGCAGAATCATGACCGTTTTATATTTATCCGGCAAAGAATCGATTGCCTGATGAATCAGCTGCTGTGTCTCTGTAAGCAGGTATTCACTCTCGGGTGTACGCTCATCGCCCGGGATTAGGGCATAGCCGTCTGTACTATCCTGGTCATTCAATTCCGCATCCAGTGAAAAGCTCGGTTTGCGCTTACGCAGCCGGTCAATACACAGATTGGTAGCAATCCGGTAAATCCAGGTCGAGAATTTTTGCTTTGGATCATAACGATCAAGACTCTTGTAGACCCGCAAAAACGTCTCTTGTACCACATCTTCCGCTTCATGACGATTACTCAGCATACGGTAACCCAAATGAAATATCTTGTCTTTGTATAAATCAACGATTTCGGCAAATGCACGCTGATCACCTTTTAGCGCCAATTTGACTAATCTCGTATCCAGATTATCCACCATCACTCCCCCAGACTCAGTTCCCGGTATGTATAGTATTCTGTAAAACCATTTTACAATCCAATTAAAATCGTACTGGATGATACCTTAAATTGCAATCTTAATCGTCTGTTTCTTTCAAACTTCTTTTATTTCTTGGGAAATAGTAAAATAAACATCCGCAAATCTTCTACAAATCAGTTTAGTATTTTCCATAATGATCTTCTCCATGCTAATGATCTTCTGTGCGTACTAATTTTTCTCCATAATAAAAGGCTGACATTATTTCCAAACAATAATGTCAGCCTTTTGAATTGTATCCCTTCTCCGGTCGCGATACAGTCAGAGATGTATACAGTCTATATGGAGATATTTATCATACTATTTTTATAATTTGAGAGATTCATGATGATAGCCATTAACTTAAACCAAACCAAATCTGTTTGGCTATCTGCTATCTGCTATCTGCTATCTGCTATCTGCTATCTGCTATCTGCTATCTGCTATCTGCTATCCGGATAGTCTACTCGGCTTCTAAACAAATACTAGTGATATCAGCCCGTATTTCTCAACCCTGCTGCAATACCGTTGATCGTCAACAATACTTCACGCAGCAATTCAGGATCATCTGCGCCTTCTTCACGAATCTGGCGCAGTTCACTCAGCAGTTGAACCTGCAAATAGCTCAGAGGATCTACATACGGGTTACGAAGACGTACCGACTCCTGAATAACAGGAACATTATCCAGAATATCCTGCTGTCCGGTAATTTGCAGTACCAGATCACGAGTGAGGTTAAACTCGGATTCAATTAATCCAAAGATGCGTGTACGAGAGTCGTCGTCCTGACACATTCCTGCATATTCCCTGGCAATAGTCAGATCCGCTTTGGCAATAGCCATCTGCAGCGTATCAATCAGTGTGGTAAAGAACGGGAATTCTTTGTACATTCTTTGCAGAACAGCCATGTTCTCTGGCTGATTCTGATAAAAATGTTGTAGTCCCGTACCTGCAGCATACCATGCTGGCAGCAGATAACGACTCTGTGTCCATGCAAATACCCACGGAATCGCCCGCAAATCCTCAAATCGATCACTGTTTTTACGTTTGGAAGGACGAGAGCCGATATTCAGCTCGCCTACTTCCGGTAAAGGTGTCGATTGCTTGAAGAAACTCATAAAGTCCGGATCACGGAAAATCAACTGCTGATATTTATCCAGCGACACTTCCGAAATACCACGGATAATTTCTTCCCACTCTTCATTTCCTTCGCCTGCAGGTGCTCCGGTCTTGGCAATAGTAGCGGAACGAATCAGCGCGGAGATAGCCTGCTCCAGACTGCGATAGGCAATTCCTTGCAGAGAATAACGGGAAGATAATACTTCACCCTGCTCGGTAATCTTGATCCCGCCGCCAATTGTATGAGGCGGTTGTGCGAGAATACTACGATCCAGCGACATACCACCGCGACCAAGTGCTCCACCACGACCATGGAAAAACTTCAGTTTGATGCCGTATTCCTGGCCCATCGCCGTAATGTTGTTAAGGGCAAGACGCAGTTCCCAGTTCGCCGTAACCACGCCGCCGTCTTTGTTACTGTCCGAATAACCAAGCATAATCTCATGCAGATCATTCATCGCAGCGACCGCTTTACGATAAGCAGGTAAATCAAGTACCTGACGCATGATCCGTGGTGCTTCGTGTAGATCGTCAATCGTCTCGAACAACGGAACTGCTTGCAATGTACATTGTACACTGCCATCAGCTAATTGACGGAACAATCCCATCTCTTTGGCGAATACCATGACTTCCAGAATATCGCTGGCTCCCTGTGTCATACTGATCAGGTAGCTGGAGATACAGTTAGTACCAAACTCCTGCTGCGCCTTATGGATCGTACGATAGACGGCCAGACACTCTTCGGTACTCTCGCTATATTTGAAATAAGGCGAGGTAATTGGTCTTGGATCGCTTAGCAGTTTGCCGAGCAGCTCAATCTTCTCCTCTTCCTGAAGTTTGGAGTAATCCTCCACAATCTCCATGTTAGCGAGAATTTCTTTGAGCGAGTTCTCGTGTTCCTGGCTATGCTGGCGAACATCCAGTGTAGCCGTATGGAACCCGAACAGCTCGACCTGGCGGATCATTTTTTTCACATATGTATCCGCTACATAATCAGCATAATGATGACGAAGGCTCTTATCAATCACTTTCAGATCTTCCAGCAGTTCAGATACATCATTGTAACGCTCTGTAGTACCCTGCTTGGAATCATCTCCAATATTGCTCAGCTTGCGCAGCATATAAGCGATCTTGATCCGATAAGGCTCATTTTCATTATTCCAACTGTAGATTTTATCGATAGTGACATGCAGACGATCTTTTTGAATAGAAGATAACAGTTCTTCTGATACATCAATAATCGTTGTGCTAAAGCTCAATGATTGCATCATTTCACGCAGGATACGCTGGTATTCACGAATAGCCAGCTTCCGCTGCATCTGCAGAGTCTTCCAAGTCACTTCTGCTGTAACGGATGGATTACCATCGCGGTCTCCACCAATCCAAGAACCAAAGCGAAGGAAGCCCGGTACATGCCAGTCGTGCTTAGGATAATGCTTGGACAGCGAACGCTCCAGCTCCTGATACAACTCAGGCAGTACATCAAACAGCGTCTCGTGGAAGTAGTACATCCCGTTACGTACTTCATCCAGTACGGTTGGTTTGCGATCACGCAGCTCGTCTGTTTGCCAGAGAGTAATAACCTCGTTCAGCAGCTTCTCACGCAGTTGTTCCCGTTCACGGAAAGTTAGGGTCGGATTATCCAGCAGTTTGACATCTTCAGAAATACGCTTATGGATATCCAGAATAGCCCGGCGCATTGCTTCAGTTGGATGAGCCGTCATAACCAGTTCCAGTGAAAGATCTGCAAAGATCGCTTCAACTTCTTCAGCAGTAAAGTTATTGTTTTTTAGTTCCTGAACTGCATTCTCCATCGTTCCGGATTGTACATTTTCACCAGCAGAACGTTCATAATCACGTTTACGACGAATACGATGATTTTGCTCTGCAATATTGACAAGTTGAAAATAAACCGCAAAAGCACGTATGACCTGATGCCTGTTGTCCGAATCCAGATGCTTGATTAACGTTTTGAATTCTTCAAATACCTCAGGCAAAGAAACTGCCCGTAACGATTTGCTCAGCTCACGAATTTTTTCGACGATATCCAGCAGCTCCTGGCCCCCCTGGTGTACGAGTACCTCTCCCAGGATATTGCCCAAAAAACGTACATCACGCCGAAGCAAATTATTAGAATGATTTTTACTCACATTGACTGTCAACTCAGACATGCTCTTCCTCCTATCGTTCCCGGTGGTTCATTCTATTTAAAGGTTCACATCTTCTTAACATCATACAACAAAGCCGGAATGATTACTTTAATTAATTTGAGTAATATGATTAATTATGCAAACATTCTATCATTCATTCATAATGCTTCACAGCGTTATTGCGCAAAAATATTATACTACACTTTTTCCATACCTATTGTATGAAGTCTCACAGAAAATATTCCGTTCCACTTTTACATTCTACATTCTACATTCTACATTCTACATTCTACATTCTACATTCTACATTCTACATTCTACATTCTACATTCTACATTCTCGACAAAGTATCATTACTTCTTATCCTTTTAAAAGCCTTACTATTTTCTCTATGAAAATAATAAGATTAGTACCTGTTAAAGCAGAGCCTCTGTTTTATTACCTCTTTTTATAAATCCGTATATAGCAAAAAAAGACCGTTACCGGTCTTCATTCACATATTGGAGCGGGTGATGGGAATCGAACCCACGCTATCAGCTTGGAAGGCTGAAGTTCTACCATTGAACTACACCCGCATCAATCGGGATGACACGATTTGAACATGCGACCCCCTGGTCCCAAACCAGGTGCTCTACCAAGCTGAGCTACATCCCGATATACATTATAATAAAAAATGGCGCGCCCTAAGAGATTCGAACTCCTGACCTTTTGATTCGTAGTCAAACGCTCTATCCAGCTGAGCTAAGGGCGCGTATTGGAGCGGACGACGGGAATCGAACCCGCGACCCTCGCCTTGGCAAGGCGATGCTCTACCGCTGAGCCACGTCCGCAAAAATAAGGATGCGCGTGGAGGGACTTGAACCCCCACGTCGTAAGACGCTAGATCCTAAGTCTAGTGCGTCTGCCAATTCCGCCACACGCGCATAATGAAAATAAAATGGTGAGCCATGAAGGACTCGAACCTTCGACACCCTGATTAAAAGTCAGGTGCTCTACCAACTGAGCTAATGGCTCTCAAATGGCTGGGGATATAGGATTTGAACCTATGCATGACGGAGTCAAAGTCCGTTGCCTTACCGCTTGGCTAATCCCCAACAATCAAGAATATTCTATGGTGGAGACTGAGGGGATCGAACCCCCGACCCTCTGCTTGTAAGGCAGATGCTCTCCCAGCTGAGCTAAGTCTCCATACCTATATGACCCGTAGGGGATTCGAACCCCTGTTACCTCCGTGAAAGGGAGGTGTCTTAACCCCTTGACCAACGGGCCTTACTAAAGTAAGCTCTCAACCGGATTCGAACCGGTGACCTCATCCTTACCATGGATGCACTCTACCTACTGAGCTATGAGAGCATATGGCTCCCCGAACAGGACTCGAACCTGTGACAACTCGATTAACAGTCGAGTGCTCTACCAACTGAGCTATCAGGGAATAATACCCGCTCATAGGAGCGGAAGTCTTGCTGTTTTCGCTTGGCAACGTCCTACTCTCCCAGGACCCTGCGGTCCAAGTACCATCGGCGCTGGAGGGCTTAACGGTCGTGTTCGGGATGGGTACGTGTG
>Ga0308161_1002926_pt1 | contig 17365 bp, 19 predicted proteins | sample PhyFR2_FD_201034 | JGI IMG/M metagenome (GOLD analysis project Ga0308161, IMG submission 201034) | Phyllosphere microbial communities from UC Gill Tract Community Farm, Albany, California, United States - DLSLF.R2 | ecosystem: Host-associated > Plants > Phyllosphere > Unclassified | place: USA...
GGTGAGGGATGCGGCAGGCGCTGCGATGGATGTTTTGCTCACGGACCGATATTCTGGGATAATCAAAATTGTCCGGACATATTATATTTTCATACGCCTTTGCGCAACCAATTCCTCGCATGCCAAAACTGCTTACCGCAACGCTGTTTCACCAGCTGATCACGGCATCGAGCCGGGTCTACGCGCCCGGTTGCGCCGGCCACTCGCTGCTGCTCGAAGAATGGCTGCGCGCGGCCCCGCCGTCCTGCGCCGGCGCCGAATACTGCGGCGTCTGGATCCCCGGCGTCAATGAATTCGACTGGAGCCAGGTGGCCGGCAACAGCCGCGCCACGACCTTCTTCATGTCGCCCACGCTGCACGCCGGCTACCGCGCCGGCAAGGTCGACTACCTGCCGCTGCACTACCATGCGATTCCGCCCTACCTGGCAGCGCCCGGACGCTTCGACCTGGCCCTGGTGCAGGTGGCGCCGCCCGACGCCGACGGCAACTGCAGCCTCGGTATCGCCGCCGACTTCACGCCGGCAGCGCTGGCGAGCGGCGCGCGCATCGTGGCCCATGTCAACCCGCGCATGCCGTCCACGCGCGGCCCGGCGATCGCCTGGCGCGACATCGACTATGCGGTAGAGGCCGATGCGCCGCTGCTGACCGTGGCCGACGAAACGCTGGACCCGGTGATGCAGGCGCTGGCCCGCAACGTGGCTGCCCGCGTCAAGGATGGCGCGACCCTGCAGTTCGGGCTGGGCCGGCTGCAGGCGGCGGTGCTGCACGAACTGCGCGGCCACCGCGGCCTGCGCATCCATTCCGGCATGGTGTCGACCGCGCTGTGCGGCCTGATCGACAACGGCGCGCTGGCCCCTCCCGACCCGGCGCATCCGCCGGTCGTCACCGGGGTTGCGCTCGGCTCGGAAGCGCTGTACCGGCGCCTGGCGGAACCGGGACTGGCGCGCTTCTCACCCGTTACGCATACCCACGCCAACGCCACCCTGGCGGCGCTGCCGGGCCTGGTCAGCATCAACTCGGCGCTCAGCGTCGACCTGCTCGGCCAGGTCAATGGCGAGACCCTCGGCGCGCGCCAGATCAGCGGCGTGGGCGGCATGCTCGACTTCATTCGAGGCGCGCGCCTGTCGGTCGGCGGCTCATCCATACTTGCCTTGCCGTCGACGGCGCGTAATGGCACACTTTCGCGTATCATGCCCGCGCTCGAGGGCATCGTCAGCGTCGGCCGCACCGACGTCGACTGCATCATCACCGAACACGGCTGCGCCGACCTGCGCTACCTGGGCACCGCCGCGCGTGCCCGGGCGCTGATCGATATTGCAGCACCGCAATTCCGCGACGAGCTCGCGGCGCAATGGCAGTCCCTGTCGGCACAACTCTAACCATCGGAATCACATGAACGCTACGACCACCAAGAAAACCCGGTCCGGCACTTCCTCTACGGCGAGTCACCGTTATCGCCAGGTCGCGCAAGAACTGATCGAAGGGATCACCTCGGGCACCTATCCCGTCGACTCCTTCCTGCCGACCGAAAAAATCCTGTGCGAGCACTACGGCATCAGCCGCTATACGGCGCGCGAAGCACTCGACGTGGTCGAGGCGGCAGGCCTGATCGAACGGCGCCAGGGTTCGGGCTCGGTGGTGGTGTCGAATACGCCGCCGGTGCATTACAACCAGAACATCCAGAACATCGACGACCTGCTCCAGTACGGCAACGCCAGCCGCCTGCGCGCGGTGGAATCGAAAGAAGTGGAACTGGGCGACGAGCAGGCCGGTTTCCTGCGCAGCAAACCGGGCGCCAAGGCAATCATGCTGTCGGGCGTGCGCCACCAGCGCAATGACGAACGGGTGTTCTCCTTCACCCGCATCTACTTCAGCGGCGTCAGTGCGGCGATGCGCAAGGCGCTGCTCGACCCCGAGCGCAGCGTGCTGACGATGCTGAAGCTGCTCGACCTCAACAACGTGCACCACATCGAGCAAATGTTCTCGGCCACCGGCGCCGACGGCGAAACCGCCGGTGCGCTGGGCTGCGAGGTGAACGAGCCGGTGTTCCGCACCGACCGCGTGTACTTCGACCAGGCCGGCAAAGTCATCCTGTACGCGGTCAGCTGGCACCCCGGCCACCTGTTCACTTACTCCACCGTGCTGCAGCGCGGCTGAGCGCCGCGCTTGCACAGACCTGCGCGCCGCGCGTGTTCAGACCGCGCCGGCGGCGCGCAGGGCCGCCACCGCGGCGGCATCCAGGCCCAGTTCGGCCAGGATCGCATCGGTCGAAGCACCAAGTTCATCCAGCCGGCCTTCGAGCCGGCCCGGCTCGTCCTGGAAGCGGATCGGCAGCCCCAGGTGCGGTTGCCCCGGCGGGTCTTCGACCAGCATGGCGCGCGCGCGCACCTGCTCGCTGGCCAGCGCTTCGGTCAGGGTCCGCACCGGTGCCCAGCAGACGTCGAGCGGCGCCAGGAACGCGGTCCATTCGGCCAGGCTGCGGCTGGCGAAGGTCTGCTTCAGGAACGCCCTGACGCCGTCCTGGGCCGGGCCCGGCGGCTGGCGGCAGGCTTCCAGCAGGTCGGGCCGCCCGAGCGCGCCCAGCAGGCTGGCGGCGAATTTGAGTTCGCTCCCGCCCAGCGTCAGGTGACGGCCGTCGGCGGTGGCGTAGATGCCGTACATGGCAGCCCCGCCCCAGGATCGCTCCTGCTGCACCACCGGATCGCGCCGCTCGGCGAACGGCGGCCCCATCACGTTCGGGGTCCAGGCCAGCAATGCATCCTGCATCGAGATGTCGATGTAGTCGCCGGCACCGCTGCTGGTACGCCGCAGCAGCGCCATCAGGATCGCCGACAGCGCCATCAGCGATGCCGCCATGTCGGCCGCCGGCATGCCCGGCATCGCCGGCGCGCCGTCGGCGCCGAGGTTCACGCTCAGCAGCCCGGTCTCGGCCTGGATCGACAGGTCGTGCGCCGGCTTGCGGCTCAGCGGCCCGGTCTGGCCGAAGGCCGAGATCGAGCAATACACGATCCGCGGATTCAGCGCGCGCACCGCTTCGTAGCCGATGCCCAGCCGCTCCACCACGCCTGGCCGGAAGGCTTCGACGATCACGTCCGCCGTCGCCGCCATCTGCATGAACAGCGCCACCGCTTCCGGCCGCTTGAGGTCGAGCGTCATGCAGCGCTTGTTGCGATGGGTATTGCGGAACCAGACGCTGTGGCCGTTCTGGCGCAGCCCGACCGTGCGCACCGGCTCGCCGGCCGGCGGCTCGATCTTGATCACGTCGGCGCCATGGTCGGCCATCATCATCGTCAGGTGCGGCCCCGGCAGAAATTGCGACAGGTCGAGCACGCGGATGCCGTCGAGCTTCATCTACACCACCCCTTCGCGCGCCAGCGCGTCGATCTCGCCGGCGCCGTAGCCCAGCCCGGACAGCAAGGCACGGCTGTCGGCCCCCAGCGGCGGGCAAGCCTGGCCCGGCAGGCGCATGCCATCGACCTTGATCGGATTACTCAGCACGCGCAGCGGCCCGGCCGGATGCGCCAGCGACTGCAGCATGCCGGTCGCCGCCACGTGCGGGTTGTCGAGCGCGGCGTCGAGCGCGCACACCGGCGCGATCGGGATCTTGCCGGCCAGCGCCGCCAGCCAGTGCGCGCTGGGCTGCGCGCGGAAGGCCTGCTGCAGCAGCGGCAGCAGTTCCGCGCGGTGCTCGGCGCGCAAGGCGATGGTGGCGAAGCGGGGGTCGGATGCCAGCGCCGGCGCTTCCAGGACTTCCAGCAGCAGCTGCCAGAACTTCTCGGTCATGCACATCACGAAGATCCAGCCGTCGGCGGTGGCGAAGGCCTGGCACGGCACCGTCGACGGATGCGCCGACGCCGGCTGGCGCTGCGTCACGTGGCCGCCGTTCAGGTACCAGGTGCCCGGATAGGTCAGCTGGTGCAGGGCGACGTCGAACAGGCTGACGTCGACGTCGCGGCCGACGCCGGTGCGGACCGCGCCGACCAGCGCCGCCGACAGCGCCAGCGCGGTCGTCACGCCGGTCATGTAGTCGACCATCGACAAGCCCATGCGGGTGGGCGGACCGTCCGGCTCCCCGGTCAGGTGCATGTAGCCGGCTTCGGCCTGCATCAGGTAGTCGTACCCGGGCCAGGCGGCGCGCTCGTTGTCGCGCCCGTAGGCCGACAGGTGGGCGCACACCAGCGAAGGCTTCAGGTGCGACAGCGCGGCGTAGGTCAGGCCCAGCTTGTCCGGCTGGTCGCCGCGCAGGTTGTTCATGACCGCGTCGGCGCTCGCCACCAGGCGTTCGAAGACGGCGCGCCCGGCCGGCTGCTTGAGGTCGAGCGACAGGCTTTTCTTGTTGCGGTTGAAGGTCTGGAAGAACTGGCTGTCGCCCTCGCCGAGGAAGAAGGGACCGCTGCCACGCGCGACGTCGCCGCCGGTGTGCGGGTTCTCGATCTTGATGACTTCCGCGCCGAGGTCGGCCAGGTACATCGAACCGAACGGTCCGGCGCCATATTGTTCGACCGCGACGATGCGCACGCCGGCAAGCGGCAGGTTCATATGCGGTTCCTCTCGATCAGCTGTTTCGCGATCACGGTGCGCAGCACTTCGTTGGTGCCTTCGCCGATGCACATCAGCATCGCATCGCGGTAGTAGCGCTCGATCTCGTATTCGGTCGAGTAGCTGTAGCCGCCGAAGATGCGCATCGCTTCGCTGGCGCAGAACACGCCGGCTTCCGAACCGGCCAGCTTGGCCATGCTGGCTTCCAGGTCGCAGCGCTCGTGGGCGTCATACTTGCGCGCCGCCTGCTCGATCAGCAGGCGCGCGCCCTCGACGCGGGTCGCCATGTCCGCCAGCTTGAGCTGGATCGCCTGGTGCTGGGCGATCGGCTTGCCGAAGGTTTCTCGCTCCTGGGCGTAGCGCAGCGCCAGTTCGAGCGCGCCGGCGGCGATGCCGCAGCCGCGCGAGGCGACGTTGATGCGTCCCAGCTCGAGCCCACCGACGGCCTGCAGGAAGCCCTTGCCCTCCTCGCCGCCCAGCAGGCAGTCGGCCGGCACCCGGTAGTTGTCGAACACCAGTTCGCAGGTATCGATCGCGCGGTAGCCGAGTTTACTCATCTTGTTGGCCACCACGAAGCCCTCGCCCTTCTCGGCCAGCAGCATCGACATGCCGCGGTGGCGCGGCTCGGCCTGCGGATCGGTCTTCACCAGCAGCAGCAGGCCGTGGCCGTGCATGCTGTTGGTGATCCAGGTCTTGGCGCCGTTGACGACATAGCTGTCGCCGTCGCGGCGCGCCACGGTGCGGATCGCCTGCAGGTCGGTGCCCGCGTTCGGCTCGGTCAGCCCGATCCCGCCGCGGAACTCGCCAGTGGCCATCTTCGGCAGCCAATGGCGCTTCTGGGCCTCGGTGCCGCAGCGTTCGATGGCCGAAGCCATGATCAGGTGCGAATTGAAGATGCCGGACGGCGCCATCCATACCGAAGCCACCTTGATCACGATCTTCGCATAGGTGCGCGCCGACAGGCCCAGGCCGCCGTACTCCTGGCCGATGGTGGCGCCGAACAGGCCCAGCTCCTTCATCTGCTCGACCAGTTCGTGCGGATAGGTGTCGCTCTGGTCGTAGCGGCGCGCGACCGGCCGCACTTCCTTCTCGACCCAGGCCGACACCGCGTCGATGATGGCCTGCTCGTCCTGCTCGTCCCAGCTGGTGGATTCGCTCATCGGGCGCCCTTTCAGTAATTGACCTTGTCCTCGACGCTGTAACCGTCGCGGGCAATGAGCATGGTGCGGGTGAACTGGCAGACCATCTTGCCGTCCTGGTTGAAGCCGGTGGTGCGCACCGAGACGATGCCGGCGCCGGGGCGCGAGGCCGAGGTGCGCTTTTCCAGCACTTCCGATTCGCAGGTCAGGGTGTCGCCGGCGAACAGCGGATGGGTCATCTTGATGTCGGACCAGCCCAGGTTGGCGATCGCCTTCTGGCTGACGTCGGTCACGCTCATTCCCACCATCAGCGCCACGGTGAAGGGGCTGCAGACGATGCACTTGCCGAATTCGCTGGCGCGCGCATATTCCTCGTCGAAGTGCATCGGATGGGTGTTCATCGTCAGCAGGGTGAACCAGATGTTGTCGGTCTGGGTGATGGTCCGGCCCGGACGGTGCTCGTACACGTCGCCCACCTCGAACTGCTCGTAATAGCGGCCGAAGGTTTCGCGATAGCGCTGCGGGCCGACCTGTTTCACGTTCTGTACCATTGGTTTTCCTCTGTTTTTATAAAGTCAACTGTGATCGGACGAGCGCGCCGCCAGCGCGACGATGCGCTGCATCGCCAGCAGGATCGGACGGTCGATCATGCGGCCCTCGAAAGCGAATGCGCCCTCGCCGTGCGCCGCGGCGGCGGCGAGGATGGCGCGCGCACGCGCCACCTGGGCCGGATCGGCGCTGAAGCAGGCCTGGACCGGCGCCACCTGGGCCGGATGGATCGCCGCCTTGCAGGTGTAGCCCAGGCTCAGCACGCGCCGGGTCTCGGCGGCCAGGCCGGCGCCGTCGGCCACGTCCAGGAAGGGCACGTCGATGGCTTCGATGCCGGCGGCGGCGGCGGCGGCGGCCAGGCGCTGGCGCGCATACAGCAGCGGCTCCCAGCTGAAGTCGGCGCGCGCTTCGGCGGCGAAGTCGCCGCCGCCGAACATCAGGCCGGCCAGGCGCGAACTGGCGCCGGCGATCTCCTCGATATGGGCCAGCCCGGCCGGCGTCTCGACCAGCGCCAGCAGCGCGATCGACGCATCGGTCAGGCCCGCCGCCAGGCGGATCTCGGCCGCTTCGCCAACCTTGGCCGGCATCACGAAGTCGGGCCGGGCGCCGCTCTCGGCCAGCGCCAGCAGGTCGCGCAGGCCGTCCATGGTGGACAAGGCATTGATGCGCAGTCCCAGCACCGTGCCCGGCGCCCGCTCGCGGCCCAGGTAAGCCAGCGCCGCCAGGCGCGCCGCCGGCCGCTCGGCCGGCGGCACCGCATCCTCGAGGTCGATGACGACCGCATCGGCCCCGCTGGCCAGCGCCTTGTCGAAGCGTTCCGGACGGTTCCCCGGCACGAACAGCAGGCAGCGCATTCCGGCGAGCGTGTTCACGGTGCCGTCCGCGCCGGATTGCAGGCTTCGAAGTGCTCGGCGATCGCGCGCCGGGTTGTAATCCACACGCCCGGCTTGGCGCTGATGTAGGCGAAGAAGCGCTCCACCGCGCCGATCCGGCCCGGACGGCCGGCGATCCGCAGGTGCAGGCCGAGCGACATCATGCGCGGCTCGGCGCCGGCCTCGCCCTCGGCGTACAGCACGTCGAAGGTGTCGATCGCGTACTTGAGCCACTGGTCGGGCGTCAGCGCCGGCGCCACCCACATCTTCATGTCGTTCGAGTCGAGCGCGTAGGGCACGATCACCATCGGCTGGCTGGAACCCGGCACCGCATCCCAGAACGGGGTGTCGGCGCTGTAGTCGTCCATGTGGTAGCGGAATCCCTCTTCCTGCAGCAGGCGGCGGGTGTTATCGGTGATCAGGTAGCGCGACAGCCAGCCGACCGGACGCTGGCCGGTGGTGCGCTCGATGCTGTCGGCGGCCTTGCGAATGAAGGCACGCTCGTCTTCCTCGTTCATGCGGTACTGGTGCACCCAGCGGTAGCCATGCGAGCAGGCTTCGTGGCCGCCGTCGCGGATCGCCTGCGCCAGATACGGGGCGCGTTCGAGCGCCAGCGCGGCGGCGGTCCAGGTGGCGGTGATGCCGTATTTTTTCAGCAGCGCGATGATGCGCGGCCCGCCTTCCTTGATGCCGTAGCGGTAGTTCGATTCGTTGCCGTAGTTGCGCACTGGTTTCTTCAGGACCACCGCCAGCTCGTCGACCGGCTCGGTCACACCGTCGCCGTCGGCCACCGTGTATTCGGAGCCCTCTTCCACGTTCACCACCACCGACACGGCCAGGCGCGCGCCCTGCGGCCAGCTCCAGCTTGCTGCATTCATAGCTTGTTCCTCAAAAGGTGGACGGGCTCAGTGGTACTCTTCGCCGCCGCTGACGTTCATCGATTCGCCGGTCATGTAGCGCGACTGGTCCGAGCACAGGAAGGCGCAGGCATTGGCCGTGTCTTCCTGCAGGCCGGGCCGCCCCAGCGGGATGCGCTGCGTCATGGACGCCAGGTACTGGTCGACGCTCTGGCCGGCCAGCTTGCTGAAGTGCTCGTTCTGCCAGGCGCCCAGGCCGGTGGTGACGTGGTTCGGGCAGATCGCGTTGACGTTGATGCCGTGCGGGCCCAGCTCCAGCGCCGCGACCCGGGTCAGGCCGACCAGCCCGTGCTTCGACGAGGTGTAGGCAGCCGCGTGCGGGAACGCCGACTTGGCGGCCTGCGAGGCGATGTTGACGATGCGTCCGCCGCCGCCGCGCGCGATCATGTGGCGCGCCGCCGCCTGGGTGGCCAGGAACACGCCGCGCAGGTTCACCCCCAGCACCGTGTCCCATTCCTGCACCGACAGCTCGACCAGCGGCTTCATGATGTCGCCCACGCCGGCGTTGTTGACCAGGATGTCGAGCTGGCCGAAGCGCGCCACGGCGGCGTCGACCAGCGCCTGCACCTGGTCCGGCGCCAGCATGTCGCAGGCCACCGCGATGGCGGCGGCGCCCTGCCCTTCCAGCTCGGCCGCCAGTGCCGCCAGTTCGGCCGGCACTTCGTCGCGCGCGGCGCCGGTGCCGAGGTCGGCCAGCACCAGATTGACGCCTTCGGCGGCGAGGCGGCGCGCCATCGCCGCGCCCAGGCCGGCGCGCTTGCCGGCGCCGGTGATGATTGCGGTCTTGCCCTTCAGTTCCGGATACATGGCGCTCCTCACAGGGCTTCGGTGACGATGAACACCGGATTGTCGGCGAACGTCTGGAAGGCGGCCGCGACGTCCTGCATCGCCGGGGTGCCGATATCGGCGCCGAGCTGCTGCATGTCGCGCACGACGATGCGCTCGATGTACTGGTAGGGCGCGGCGGCCGCGCTGCCCAGCACCGATTGCGACTTCAGCACTTCGAACTTCTCCACCGACGGCAGCGCGCCGGCGGTCGGCAGGTCGGTGGCGCGCGCCCACGCTTCATAGTCGGCGGCGGACACGCCTGGCTTCAGGTTAAACAGGACGATCAGGGTGGTCATGCTGGCTCCTCTTCTGGTGCTGCCTGGTTGCTGCTACTTGTCCGGACAAATTATACGGACCCGTTACTGCCGGTGTCAATCGCGGCCGCGTAGGCATCGGCGATCTCGCCGGCGCTGGCGCTCCACACGCCGGGCTGGGCCATGATGTAGGCCAGTGCGCGCTCGAAGTAGCCGATGCGGTGCGGCTGCCCGAGCATCCACGGGTGCACCGACAGCGCCAGGATGCGCCCGCCCCCGCTGGTGCGCGCTTCGTCCAGCAGCAGGTCGCAGGCGTCCATCACCTGCTCCATGTAGGACTCGGCGCTATGCAGGTTGTCCATCAGGATGAAGCGGTCGTCCAGCTCGTTCGACAGCGGCATCGCCCACAGCGGGCCGGCGTCGGTACGGAAGCGGTAGGGCATGTCGTCGTTGACCCAGTCGCAGAAATACTCGATGCCTTCGGCGGCGATCAGGTCCGGGGTGGCGGCGGTCTCCAGCCGGCCGGGACTCAACCAGCCGCGCACGCGCTGGCCCGACAGTGCACGCAGGCGCGCCAGGCTGCGCCGCACCAGCTCGGCCTCGGCGTCCGGCGCCAGCGGCGCGACATGGGGCGAATCCATGTCCCAGCCGTGCGCGATCAGTTCGTCGCCGCGTTTCAGCACCCGCTCGAGCAGGTAGGGATAGCGCTCGGCCAGGCGCGCGCTCATGGCCACGGTCGGCTTCACGCCGTGGCGCTCGAAGGCTTCCAGCAGGCGGTAGATCCCGACCCGGTTGCCGTAGTCGCGCAGGGTGAAGTGGCGCAGGTCCGGATAGGGCATCGTCATGCTGCCCGGCAGGCGCGTCTTGCTGGCCGGGTTCATCGGGAAGAACTGCAGGTTGACGTTGACCCACAGCGCCAGCTGCTTCCCGCCCGGCCAGGCCGGGGTCGGGCGATGGATCAGCATCTGCCAGTCGTAGCGGTCGTGGTCCATGCCGTAGCCGCGCCGCGGATAGATGTTCATGTCAGCGTCCATGTGCGCCTCGTTGCAGTTTGCGGGCAATGTCGTCGGCCGCGGCGTCGTGGTAATTCGCCAGGTAGTACTCGGCGATTTCGCGGCCGGTGGCGACCCAGACGTCGGGGTGGCTGGTGATGTAGTCGAGCGACTCTTCGAACGCTTTCAGGCGATGCGGGCAGCTGACCTGGTAGTTATGGGTCGGCACGCACATCACGGTGCCCGAACGCGCCCCTTCGGCATACAGGCGGTCGAAGCAGTCGCGGATGTTCTGGCCGTAGCGGCGCGGCTCGATCTTGTTGACGACGTAGGCGATGGTGTCGTTCATCTCCAGCGAATACGGCAGCGAGATCATGCGCTGGCCGCCGCGCACCCGCAGCGGCGTGGGCTGGTCGTCATGGAACAGGTCGCAGCTGTAGATGCCGCCCAGTTCGGCGAACAGGTCGAGCGTGACCGGCGAATGCGACAGTGCCGGCGCCAGGTAGCCGGCCGGGCGCCGCCCGGTGTGGCGCTCGATGGTGTCCATCGAGTCGAGGATCATGGCGCGCTCCTCGGCTTCGCTCATGCCATAGGTATAGCGCGTGTTGTAGATGCCGTGGCTGAAGAATTCCCATTCGCGCTCGCGGCACATGGCGATGATTTCCGGATGGTGCTCGCAGAGCGCGGCCGACAGCGAAATCGAGCCGCGGATGCCGTACTTGTCCAGCAGCGCCATCTGGCGCATGTGGCCGACCCGGTTGCCGTAGTCGCGGATCGAATAGCCGGCCACCGCCGGATACGGCTGCGGCCAGGCCGCGCGCTGCGGGTTGGCCGGCGGGTCCAGTTCGTAGAACTCGATGTTCGGCGCCACCCAGAACGCCAGCCGGGCGCCGTTCGGCCATACGATGCGCGGCCGGTCTTCGTACGCCCAGTAGTCGTAGTAGCCGGTATCCTCCCTGGCGGCGGCGCTCATGCGCGCGCTCCCGCGCCGGCCCATTCCAGCACCTCGGCCACCGGCAGCACGTCGGCATACTTGAGCAGCATGTCGGTCAGGTTGGCGTAGTGGTAGCTCTCGTGCTTGTCGGCCACGCACTCCTCCGGCACGATGGTGCGGTAGCCGCGCGACAGCGAATCGACCGCCATCGCCCGCACGCAGCCCGAGGTCGAGCCACCGGTGATGATCACGGTGTCGACCTGGTGCCACACCAGCAGCGACTGCAGCGGGGTTTCGAAGAACGGCGACGGCATCTTCTTGCAGTAGATGACGTCGCGCGCGCGGTCGACCTCGGCGCGCTCGTCGAACTCGGCGCGGCGCGAGCCGAACTTGATGTTCTGCAGCGAGTCCTCGGTATTGGTGCGCGTGCCCCAGACCCCGGCATCCTCGCCGGAATCCATGTAGGCGACATAGGTCCACACCACCGGCCAGCCGTTCGCACGGAACTGGCGCGCCAGCGCGTTGATGTACTCGATCTGGCGCGGATCGGTCTGGTAGGCGGTCTTGAATTCGTCGACGCGCGTGTAGGCGTTCTGCACGTCGATGTTGACCAGAGCCGCCTTCTTGCCGAAGCCGAAGCGGGCGCGCGCCGGATTGGCCCTGACTTCGTGATAGATCTGCTGCGCTGTCTTGTTCGACATTTCCATCGTCACTCTCCCTTGTCCTGAATTTAAATATGTCCGGACAAATAAGTGTACACGATGTCGGCGCCCAAGCCAGCGCGCGGCGCGATCTTTTTATTGGCTGCGGAAACGCGGCGCGCGGCGCTCCAGGAAGGCCTGCGCGCCTTCGCGGAAGTCGTCTTGATGGAAAGCGTCGTCGAACAGCTGGCCGAGGGCCGCGAAATCGGCCGGCTCGGCACCGCCCAGCATGGCGATCGCCCGCTTGATGCCGGCCACCGAATACGGCGACACCTGGGCCGCGAGCGCGCGCCGGGCCTCGATGCGCGCCGGCAGCGCGGATGCCGCGCAGACCTCGGTCAGCATGCCCCAGGCCAGCGCGGTGGCGGCGTCGATCGGCTGCGCGGTCAGCAGCAGCTGGCGCGCGCGGGTGGCACCGACCACGCCCACCACGCGGCGCACGTCTTCCGCGCTGTACAACAGGCCGAGGCGGGCGGGTGTGATGGCGAAGCGCGCGTCCTCGGTCGCGAGCCGGAAATCGCAGGCCAGCGCCAGGCCGCAGCCGCCGCCGACACAGGCCCCCTCCACTGCCGCCAAGGTCATGCAGCCGAGCCGCTCGAGCGCGAGCTGAGTGTCGCGCACGAGCGCGTTGTTGGCCGCCAGTTGCACCGGATCGGCCAGGAACTCGCCCATCTCGGCGATGTCGGCGCCGGCGCTGAACACCCCGCCGCTGCCGCGCAGGACCAGCAGGCGCACGTCGGGCGATGCCGCCACCGCGGCGATGGCTTCGCCCAGTTCACGCCACATGGCGCGGGTCAGGGCATTGCGTTTATGCGGGCGCTCGATGCGCAACTCGGCGCAGCCGTCTTCGATGGTAAGGGTGATGTGCTGGTCTGACATGGTCTCTCTTTGTTGTCCGGACATTGACCGCATCCGGGGCTTCTGTTTAAATGTCCTATCAATATAACATTTAAACCTGCTCCCGCCATATGCCCAGCAACAAGAAGTCCCCCACCCCGGTGCTCGCCGCCGGCTCGCCGGTGCCGCTCTACCACCAGCTTTACCTCCAGCTCAAGCAGCAGATCCTGGCCGGCGAGCTGGCGCACGGTGCACGCGTGCCCGGCGAGGTCGAACTGCAGCAGCGCCACGGGGTTTCGCGCATCACCTGCCGCCGCGCGCTGGCGGAACTGGCGGCGGAAGGCCTGATCGAGCGCGGCCGCGGACGCGGCTCGCACGTCATCTATCGCCTCACCAGTCGCCCGCTGCAAGGCTCGCTCAGCGCCACCCTCGACAACCTGGTCGCCTTCGGCCGCGCCACCCAGGTCGAACTGCTGGCCTTCGGCCGCGAACTGCCGGAGCCGGCGCTGGCGCAGCGCTTCGGGCTGGGTGAAGGGAAAGCGCTGGCGCATGCCCTGCGGGTACGCCGCGACGAGGGCGTGCCGTTCGCCTGGCTCGAGAGCTGGACCCGGCCGCTGGGACCGCGCTACAACCGGGCCGCGCTGGCCAAGGGCCTGCGCCTGGAACTGTTCCGCGAGTGCGGGGTGACGATCGCGCGCTTCGACCAGACCATCACCGCGGTGGCGGCGCCGCCGCAAGCCGCCGATGCCCTGCTGGTGCGCGCCGGCGAACCGCTGCTGCAGATCGAGCGCGCCAGCTACGACGAACAGGGCCGCCTGATCGACTTGCTGCGCGCGCTGTACCGGCCCGACCGCTTCCATCTGACCATGTCCCTCGGCCCCGACCCGGCCGATTCTTTCCAGGAGCCCCCGACAGTATGAGCAGCCATTCCCCACCCCAGACCCTGGCCCAGAAACTGATCGCGCGCGCCAGCGGCCGGTCTCACGTCACGCCCGGCGACATCGTCACCTGCGAGGTCGACCTGGCGATGTCGCACGATTCCTCCGGCCCGCGCCGGGTCGCGCCGCTGCTCGAACGGCTCGGTGTGACGGTGTGGGACCCGGACAAATACGTGATCGTGACCGACCACTACCTGCCGGCCGTCGACAGCGAAAGCCAGGCCATCATCCGCTTTACCCGCGACTGGGTGGCCAGGGAAGGCATCCGTCACTTCCACGACGGCGTCGGCATCTGCCACGCGGTGCTGCCGGAGAAAGGTCACTTGCGTCCCGGCATGCTGGCGGTCGGCGGCGACAGCCATTCGCCCACCGGTGGGGCCTTCGGCGCCTACATGTTCGGGGTCGGCGCCACCGAAATGCTGGGGGTGCTGGTGACCGGCCAGATCTGGCTGCGCGTGCCCGACACCATCCGCATCGAATGGGATGGCCGCTTCGCGCCCGGCGTCTGCGCCAAGGATGCGATGCTGTTCCTGTGCGGCCGCTTCGGCATGGACGGCGGCCGCTACCAGGCGGTCGAATACGCCGGCAGCGCGGTGCGCGCGCTGCCGATGCAGGAGCGCATGACGATGTCCAACATGACCGCCGAATTCGGCGGCCAGGCCGGGCTGGTGGCGCCCGACGAGACCACCCTGGCCTGGCTGGCGGCGGCCGGCGTCGAGGGCGTCGATGCCGCGCCCTGGTTCAGCGACCCCGACGCGCCGCTGCTGGCGCACCACCGCTTCGATGCCGGCGCGCTGGCGCCGCAGGTGGCCGCGCCCTACAGCCCCGCCAACGCGGCCGCAGTCGGCGACTACGCCGGCGAATCGATCGACATCGCCTACGTCGGCGCCTGCACCGGCGCCAAGCTGGAAGACCTGCGCATGGCCGCGTCCGTGCTGCGCGGGCGCAGGATCGCGCGCGGCGTGCAGTTGATGGTGGCCCCCGCCTCGGCCGCCGATCAGCGCCAGGCCGAGCGCGAAGGCACGCTGGCGGCGCTGCTGGACGCCGGCGCCACGCTGCTGCCGAATGCCTGCGGCGCCTGCGCGGGCTACGGTGCGCACCGCTTCGGCGAGAATGCGCGCGTCATTTCGAGCACCGCCCGCAACTTCAAGGGCCGCATGGGCGCCGCCTCGGCCCAGGTGTTCCTCGCCTCGCCCTGGACGGTGGCGGCATCGGCGCTGGAAGGCCGGATCGCCGACCCGCGCCCCTATCTCGACACCCGTCAGGAGAACCGCACATGAGCGGCATGGTCTGGAAGGTCGGCAACGACATCGATACCGACGCGCTGGCGCCGGGCAAGTACATGAAATGCGACATCGACGAGATCGCCCGTCACTGCCTGGAGGACGTGCTGCCCGGCTTTGCCAGCACGGTGCGCCCCGGCGACGTGCTGGTCGCCGGGCGCAATTTCGGCATCGGCTCCTCGCGCGAGCAGGCGCCGGAAGCGCTCAAGCGGCTCGGCGTGGCGGCCGTGGTCGCGCCCTCGTTCGCCGGGCTGTTCTACCGTAACGCGCTGAACCTGGGGCTGGCGGTGGTGGTCTGCGAACGCGCCGACGAGATCCCGGACGGCGCCCGCGTGAAGGTCGACGCCGCCGCGGGCCGGATCGACGGCCCCGGCCTGTCGCTGCCGTGCCAGCCGATTCCCCCTTTCCTGCTGCAGATGCTCGATGCCGGCGGCTTGCTGCCGCATCTGGCGCAGCGCCTCGCCAACGAACCGAACCTTGGAAAACGCCGATGAACCATGCCGCAACACTCAGACGCCTGCTCGCAGGCCCCGACATCCTGGTCGCCCCCGGCGCCTACGACGGCCTGTCGGCCGCGCTGGTCGAGCGCGCCGGCTTCGGCGCCGTCTACCTGTCCGGCGCCAGCCTGGCCTACACCCGCTTCGGCCGGCCCGACCTCGGGCTGGTGTCGATGAACGAAGTGGCCGACACCATCGCCGTGATGCGCGACCGCGTGAACCTGCCGCTCATCGTCGACGCCGACAATGGCTACGGCAACGCCCTCAACGTGGCGCGCACGGTGCGCCATTTCGAGCGCATGGGCGCGTCGGCGATCCAGCTCGAAGACCAGCAGCTGCCCAAGCGCTGCGGCCACCTGCCCGGCAAGCGCCTGGTCGGCGCCGACGAGATGGTGGCCAAGGTGCGCGCCGCGGTCGACGCCCGCGCCAACCCGGACACGGTGCTGCTGATCCGCACCGACGCGATCGCGGTGGAAGGCATCGATGCCGCGCTGCGCCGTGCCGAAGCCTACCTGGAGGCAGGCGCCGACGCGCTGTTCATCGAGGCCCCCGAGTCGGTCGAACAGATGCGCCGCATCGTGGCCGAGTTCGGCGCGCGGGTGCCGCTGCTGGCGAACATGGTCGAAGGCGGCAGCACGCCGGTGCAGTCGGCCGCGCAGCTGCAGGAACTCGGCTTCTCGCTGGCGATCTTCCCCGGCGCCCTGGTGCGCGCCTTCACCTTCATGGCCGAGGAATTCCTCGGCCAGCTGGCGCGTGAAGGCAGCACCGCCGGCTACCGCCCGCGCATGCTCGACCTCGACGGCCTGAACGCACTGCTCGGCACCCGCGAACTACTGGAAAGGAGCGCCGCTTATGAACAAGCCTGAACCGTCCTGCGGCCCGGTGCTGCACGGAACCCTGGTGGCGCCCTGCGCCGACGTCGTCGCCGCCGCCTACACGGCCTGCTTCGGCTTCCGGGTGGTGGCCGACGCCGCCATCGATGCCGCCCAGGCTGCGGCCTGGGGCTTGCCCGCCACCGAAGGCCTGCGCATGCTGACCATGAGCACCGCGTCCGGCGCCGCCAGCTGGCTGCGCGTGATCGAAGTGCCGGATTGCGCGACGCCCGAGCCGCTGCGCCGGCATGGCTGGATCGCGCTCGAAGTCAATGTGCGCGACGTCGACAGCCTGGCCGAGGTCCTGCGCGCGCCCGGCAGCCCGTTTCGCATCATCGGCCAGCCGGCCTTCCTCGAGATCAGCGACAAGATCCGTGCAATGCAGGTGGTCGGCCCGGCCGGCGAGGTGCTGTACCTGACCGAGGTGCGGGCGCCGGTGCCGCCCTTCGAACTGCCGCTGGACCCGGTCGACCCGGTCGACCGCCTGTTCATTCCGGTGCTGTCGGCGCCGCGGCGGACCCAGGCGGCGCGCGTCTATGAAGAGCTGGCGGGACGCACGGCGCTGTGCGTCGAGACCCGCATCACGGTGCTGAACGGCGCGTTCGGGCGGCCGCAGGACAGCCGCTATCCGATCGCGGTGCTGCAGCTGGCCGGCAACGCGCTGGTCGAGATCGACGAGGTGGCGGATGCCGGTCCGGCCGTGCCGAACGCCTGCGGCCTGCCGTCCGGGATCGCGATGGTCAGCCTGGCGGTGCCGCCCGGGACCTCGCCCGGCCTGCGGCGCGGCGATGCCGGCGAATGGATCGAACTGCTGCCTGCCCAGGCAGGCTGACGCGCGGGACCGACGGCGAGCGTTTTACACCGCGCTCGCCGCGCCGGCCGCCTCGGGCGCGCGGCGCCCCGCGCCGACTTCGCGCCGCACCTGGGTCGAGGCCAGCAGCGCCGCCACCAGCAGGCCGCACATCAGGTAGAAGGCCGCATGGTAATTGCCGAAGTGGTCGAACATCACGCCGGTCAGCCAGATCCCCAGGCCGCCGCCGATGGCGTCCAGCGCGGTGATGGTGCCGAGGATCTTGCCGGCGTCGGTGACACCGAAATTGTTCACCGCCTGCAGCTGGATCATCGTGTACAGCCCGCCCCAGCCGAAACCGGTGATGACGATGCCGACCCAGACCAGGTCGCGATCGAAGGTCGACAGGAACAGCAGGCCCAC